>JADMIO011418043.1_pt1 | contig 18516 bp, 23 predicted proteins | sample 8958161 | NCBI WGS metagenome assembly JADMIO01 (sample SAMN16585339, study PRJNA669376) | soil metagenome | isolation source: Crop rotation soil | place: USA: Cullars Rotation, Alabama | collected 2011 | reverse complement strand
CGATCCCGCCGGCGGAGAGTTCGATCAGCCGCCAGCTCCAGTCGTGCTCGTACTCGGGCGGGTGCGGCTTCGTCTCCGTCAGCCGATCGCCCTGCAGCCACTCGATGGCGCGGAGCGAGCCGTCGCAGTTCTCACCCGTCAGGCCGTAGATCGCGCCGCTCTTCGCGGAGTAGAGCTTGACGGTGGAGTAGACGTCGACTCCGACGCCCTCTTCCGTGCAGCGCGTGTCGGCAGCAATCTCGTGGAGGTTGCAGGCGATCGTGGTCATGCGCTCACCACCGGTACGCGAGGCCGGCGCCGACGAACGTCCTGCCGTCGGAATCTACCTGCACGGTTGGCCCGATGGTGAGCGCCTTGACCCTGATGAGGTCGTAGCTGAAGTTCAGGCGCACGATCTGCCGCGGCGCCACACCGCTGTCGAAGCGATAGCCGTACGACATGCGGATCTCGCCGCGGCCTTCGTAGGCGAGCCACGGATAGGGATCGCTCTTCACGTAGGTCTGGGACTCGCCGGTCTTCTCGTCGATGACGGTGGTGACCGTCTGCGGCCGCAGGCTGCCACGCACCTGGGTGGCGGCAATGACGTGCTCGTCGACGTTCTTCGCGACCGCGTCGGGCAGCTTCAGCTTCGGCTTGATGCCGTCGCCGAACACCTTCACAGGCTTGGCGATCGCGACGCGCTTCGTCGGCGCGCGCTTCGTCTCCGGCGCCGGGGTGGCCGGCACGGACATCTCGGTCGACTGGACCGGTCGATGGTCCATGTCGTACCAGAGGTAGGCACTAAGGCCTACGATGATTGACGCGGCAACCAACGCCGCGACTGTACGGATCTTGTTCATGTCGCTCCCCTTCCCTCGCAGATGGCGCGCTCGGCGGCGCGGCGCTTCACCAGGCCGGGCAACTCCTTCCCCCCGGCCTTGGTCCACTTACTGAGCTCGGCGCAGGCGTGCGGATCGTGCGCGCGGAGCTTCTTGGCGAACGTGCTCTTGCAGAACGCGCCCACGCCCACGTTGAACGTGAACGAGACGGCGGCGGCGGTCTGGCCCTGCGTGAGGGCCGTGATGTCCACGCAGCGCTTGACGCCCTCGGCGTGGCTGATCAGGTCCTGGACGAGGAGCTTCTGGCACTCGGCGTCCGTGTAGCGGCGCCCGAGCTGGACGTCCGCGCCCGTGTGACCGTGGCAGGCAGTGGTGATCCCTACCGGGTCCGGGGCGGCGACCTTGACGTCCCCCTCGAAGTTCGGGACGCAGTAGATCAGGACGGACGCGCAGAGCGCGCCTACCAGGCCCACGAGTCTCGCCTTGCTCGGTTGCGGCTTCGGGTCCGGCTTGGCATCGATCATGCTGGTGCTCTCGAAGAGGAACACCCACCGTAGCATTTGCTACGTCCCAAAGCCAGCTTTATTTTTCGGGGGTGTTTTGGAGCTCGGTCTGCTGGATAAGGCGGGCGGCCGCGGACCCCAGCGCCGCGACGACCGACAGCCCGGCGAAGACGCCGGGCGGGATGAACTCCTGGACGAACGGGAGGACCACCTCGAGGGCCCCGAAGAGCGCCGAGGCGATCGCCAGGCGCACCGACCAGAGCCGCGGCCCGAGGTAGCGCCACTCATCGATCAGGGTCATCGGGGGATTCCTTTCCAGGCAGCGTAGACGGCGCCGATCGCACCGACGATGTACGTGAACCACTTGGCGACAGACCCGAGGATCCGGAACGAAGCCAGGATGTCGCGCACCTGGGTCGTGATCTCGGTATTCTCTTTGATCAGTTCGGCGTTACGATTGCCGACGTTCTTCACCAGCTCGACGCATTCGTGCAGATGGGTGACCTCCTGCTGGAGCTTGGCGATCTCGCGCGCCCGCTGGCTGTCGATGGCGGCCGTGAGCTCCGCTAGCCGCGCGGCAGTGGCGACTGCAGTCGCGGCCACCTTCGCGGGCGAGGCCGCCTTTGCAGGCGAGGCTTTCATGGCTTCCCCGCGTTCTTCAGGCAGTGCCCGTACTCGAACACGAAGGCGTCGACCTGGCTCGCGAGGAACTTGTGGTACCAGCGCGGGTTGCCGTTCTTGATCTGATCGCCCAGATACGTGGAGCACGTCGTGGTCTTGCCGGTGAGCTTGAAGCAGAGCCAGCGATCGGCGCCCTCGAAGAGCTTCCGCTCCTCGGTACCTGCAGGGAAGAGTTGGGTCACAGCTGGGCCTGTAGTGCGGTGCGCGCGACGCGCTGCGCCACGAAGATGTCGTCGAACGCCTTGAGGCGACCGACGCCGGGGTTGTAGTAGACGCTCTTCGGATCCGCGAACGCGGCGAAGGCCTCGAGCGCGAGCGGTTCGGTGAGGCTCGTGACCGTGAACGGATTCACGTCCGGGTGGGCGACGCGCACGTAGTCGCGGACCCAGCGCGCGAGCATGTCCTCGCGCGTCGTGCGGCCGAGCACCTTCGAGAGCTCGAGCTGCGACATCTGCGCGTCGAGGGCGGCGATCTGGTCCTGAATCGAAGGGCCCGGGGGTGGCGTCGGTGTGTTCCCGACTGCGACCCACGCAATGAAGTCCTGCACGAACAGCGAGTGTTCATCAAGAGCAACGACCTGCCCGTTCTCGAAGCGCGCCGGAATCCACGCACCGCTCTCGACGTGTTGCACCTGATTTTGCTGACCGAGCTTGTAGCTCATGTGAGCCTCGCGTTGGCGGTGTAATGCCATGCGTATTGATGCTGGTCTATTGCCGGAAGAATTTGCACCGTCGCTCCTGAATTGGCGATGTCGCCAAAGCCTGCGGCTGTATCAGCGGCTGCTGTGTAGTCTCGGACAGTCGAAGCCGCTGCCGAGGTTGGGCTGAAAATCCCCATTGTAGGTGCCGCCCTCATATTCCACTCGTGGGGAAAGAAATTGGCTCCGGCGTTTACACAAGCTACAAAGCCGCGCTCTCCCACCGCAGTTGCTGTTCCAACGGCTGTTCCCTGCGCCCAACTCTTTCGATAATAGTGCTTTCCCTTCGCCAGCTCTCGCTGGTAGTCCTGCGGCGCATACGGAAGCGCCACCGGTCCCGGTACGAGATGCACGCGCTTGATATAAGCGATGTTCGTGTTCGCCGCCATGAAGTTCGTTTGGCCGGAAGTGCATTTGAAATTGCCTGCCTGCCACGAGCCGACGGTGGTCTGGAAGTTGGAACCCGAGGCAAGGTCGATGCCGAGGTAGAGCCCAACTCCATTCGTGAGCAGCCACGTTCCGGTCGTGTCAAGCGTCCACGTCAGCGGGTACTCGTTCTCGTTGCCATCAGGCACCGTGAGCGTCTGGAGATAGCTACGAGCCTGCGCCGAGTTCTGAAGGAACACCGCGTAGGTGCCAGCCGCCGGAAACTTCGCCTTGACGCGAACGCTGATCTGCCCCGCTGAAGCGAGGCCGGGATTCAGCCACGCAACATCGTAGCCCTCGACTGCGGTGAAAATGCAATAGTCGTCGGTCGCGCCAATCGAGGCGTCAGCGACCGTGCACGCCACCTTCAGGCAGAGCAGGTCCGCGTTGTCCGGGTCGGTAACGCGCTGCATCGTGAACGTGCCGGCGCCAGTGGCCTTCCCGCTCCACCCATCCGGACCCTGCACAGTCGCGCCACTGACGCTGTACGCGGCGCCCTCGTTGATCTGATCGAAGAGCCAGTTCGGGTTGATGTTAAGCGGTGCGCGAGCGTAGTCGGTGTAGTTGATGCCAGCCGTCTGCGACGAGTCGGCGATCGGGATCTGCCCGTTCGTTCCAACCGCGACCTTCGCCATCACCCCGCTCGCGCTCGCGTGCCACGAGTCGCCCTTCGCAGTCACGGCGGGGATCGTGAGGTTTGCGTCTGGTAGCGTGTACGTACGGCCGCTGGTGGGACCGGCGATCGTGAGGTTCGCGTCCGGCAGCGTGATCGTGCGTGCGGCCGTAGGCCCAGCGATCACGTGCGCGTACGAAGACTGCAGCACGGTCGTCGCCGCATCCGGCAACGTGATCGTGCGCGGAGCTGTCGGCCCGGTGAACGTCAGCACCTGGGACGCGATCGGGAGCGTCGTGCTGGACCCAGGCAGCGTCACCGTGATCGATGCCGTCTGAGCGATCGTCGTATTAAACGCGCCGGTGGTCGCGAGGTTGCCCGCGAGTGCGAGCGTACCGGCCGTCACGGTAAGGCCCGTGCTCGAGCCATTGATGACGACGGCCTTGCCGGCGTTCGTCGCGAGCGTCGGCAGGAGCGCGAAGCCGGCCGTGATGGCGTCGAGCTCCGCGCGCAGTGCGGCGGACTGGCCGGGTGCTCCCGTCGCCGGGTATGAGCCGTGCGTGTAGTACTCGTTGGACACTAGGACCTCAATCCGCGGCGCGGGCTGTAGTGGAAGATGATCGAGTTCACGGTGAACGGCATGATGTAGTTCGTCGTGGAGCTGATCGTGACTTGGATGTTCTCGGCAGTGCCGGTGATGTCGACCTCGGTCGGCGAGATCGTCACGCCGTCCCAGGTGAATGAATCCCAGACCAGCGTGTCCCACGCAGGAGCGCCCGAGAAGGCGCTGGCGTACGAGACAGGATTGGGCTGGTCGATCTCTGTGGTCGCGTAGCCGAGCTGGTAGCCGAACTGCAGGCTCGCGTAGAAGTTGCCCTGCATCTCGATGCTCGCGTGCCGCCAGCGTTTGAGCATGCGCGGGCTGCGCGCGTTGTTCCAACTCAGTGTGAAATACGCGTCGAGCGTGGCACCATCGAAGCTCGAGCCCACGTCCATCTGGTAGACGTAGCCGTCGGAGCCGCCGAAGTACTGCACCTCGGTCCCGTTGGAGAGCTCGCCCGTGTAGGCGACGTTCGCGTAGATGGGGAAGAACATCGGTGCGAGGCCGATGAGCTTGCCGTTCACCACCGTGATCCAGAGCGCGCTGCCGTCGGTGAAGAAGAGCCGGTACTGGCTCTTCTCGCGCGAGATGGACGAGCAGCTCGTGAGCGAGCGGATATTGTTGATGAACGACTTGACGCCGTTCGTGACGGTCGCCTGGGTGAAGTTGCCGTACGCGATCGACGTCGCGAGCGTGCTCACGCCGCGGTCATCGAGCACGTAGCTCTGGGAAAGGTTCTGAGCGGTGTAGTCGAGGCCGCCGGTGCCGGTGTTGAACGCGACGAAGTTCCACGTCGTGACGCTCGTGCCGTAGAGCATGAAGGTGTTCGATCGGCCGTACACGGCGAGCGTGCCTGTCGTCTGCGAGCCCGGCTGCACGAGGAACCCCGTGACGGTGTCGCCGGTGGCGATCTCCCCGCCTCCGTCGGTCGACGACCATCTGAACGGCGTGCCTACGCCGCAGAAGAAGATCGAGCTCTGCACCGAGCAGAAGAGGTAGTTCTTGTGGACCGCCAGATGCTTCGGCGTGTCCGGCGAGACGCCCGTGACGATCGGCGCGTAAGTCGTGCCGTCGAACTCGAACATCCGGTTGACGCCGTCGGCACCGTAGAGGCGCAGCGTCCCGAGCTGTCCGGAGAAGTTGCCCTTGGCGAACTCGTACTTGCCGCCGGGCAGGATGGTGATCGCGGTCTGGATCCCTGAGAGCGTGACGGCAATGCCGCCGGTGAGGGTCGCCGCGCCGGCCGCGAAGTTGCCGCCGCCGGGGTTGTCGATGATGAGGCGCCCCGCTGCCGTGCTCCCGGCCCAGGACCCGCTGCTCGCCATCACGCGCCGCACGGTGGCGGTGACGCCGCCCTGCGTGAGAGTGACGCCGTCGGCGGGCGTGGCCGTGCCGCCGGCGGTGAAGGAGATCTCGTTCTTCATCGCGACCTGCGTCCAGCCGGAGGTCGTGGCCTTCCAGAGGTTGCAGGCGGTGCCGCCGGCGTTGTCGCGGAACGCGTAGAGCTGGTCGACGCCGGAGACCGTGAGGCCGACGACGCCGCGGATCGCGCCGGATCCCGTCGGCTTGCTGATGAGCGCGCGGTAGACGTCGGCCGCGCCGGCGGTGTACTGGGCGCCGAGCTGCGCGCTCGGCATCGCCGTGAGCGTGGTGGCGGTGCCGATCGTGGTCGCGCCGACCTTGACGACCTCGATGGTCGTGAACGTGCCCACGACCTGCGTGAGCACCATGTAGTTCGAGCCGAGCGCGACGATCGTGCCGGTCGCCCCGGAGCTGTTGCCGGTCAGCGTCTGGCCGACGGTCGGCGTGTTCGTGAACGCAACGACCTGGACGAGCTGGTAGGTCGCCGAAGACGGCGACGTGTGCCCGTCGTAGCGCTCGTAGCCGCCGATCCTCGAGTAGCCGCCGAGCGGCGCGCACTCGAAGTTCTGCGACGCGCGGATGATGCCGGGCGGGATCGAGAGGGTTGGTGAAGAAGTGTCCCAACCACCTTTCAGCTCCACCGGGTCGAAGAGGACCTTCGGCATGGTGATGCTCATGCCAGCGCAGGCCCCCAGGTCACTTCCGGCAGACGGTCCGCCGTGAGGCGGTCCATCAGCTTCTTGAACTCGACCTCACCGCGCTGATACACCTCGGGCGCGCCCTCGTACGCGCCGTACATCATCATCGCCTTGTAGACGATCGCCATGTGGAACTTGGCCGGGAGGGACGGGATGTCCGCGTCCACGGCGAGATCCACCGGGGCGGCGAAGTAGTCGCAGGTAACCGTGTAGCCGGAGATCGGCACGGGCCCGAGGCCGATGCCCTTGCTCGGCAGGATCGTGAGGGTGGTCGGGCGCGAGTACGCGGCGCGCGTGGCGCCGTACTGGTAGTCGTTCCTCCAGTCCTCGTAGTGCATGAACTCGAGGAAGGCCTCCGAGCTCGTGCCGGTCGCCGTGACGTAGCTGCGGCCGCTGTTGCGGATCCACTTGCCGAAGCTCGCCGCGGCCACACCGACGGTGCCGGCAACCGTGCCGAGCTCGTAGGTCGCCTGGTGGTTGACCGTGATCCAGGACGCAGTCGCCCGCATCCAGTCCCAGTCGTCGTGCGCCGTCTGGATGTCCTGCCAGGCGGCGTTCACCCATGTGGTGAGCCGTCCGAGCTCGCCCGTCTGCGAGACGACCGTGGTTGGCCCCGTGCCGCTGATGCCGCACTCCAATCTCAAGCGCTGCGTCAGCTGCAGGTAGTTCACGGCTTAGAGCGCCCGCACCAGGCGCTGGAACCACTCGGCGCTGTTGGGGTTCTTGTCCTCGAGGATCGAGAACGGCGCGAACTGGCTCGCGTGGCGCTCGATGAGGTTGTCCTCGTCTTCGGTGCGCTGGATGACCTTGGTGTTGACGGTCTCGAGCTTCGACTTCGCGAGCACCTCGACGTACTTGCGCTTCGTCGTGATGGGGCGCCCGACCGGGAGATAGCCGGTGGAGACCCAGCGGCCTTGCACCAGGATCTCGGCGCCCTTGCCGTTCACCCAGCAGTCGACCACCGGCATCGGCGCCTTGCCGCTGCCGCGCTCGATCCGGATCGTCACCGGCTCCTCGGCCATCGCGAGGCTGTCGGCGTAGTCCTTCGTCACCGAGCCCTCGGAGACGATCACTTCGCCCTCGAGGTCGGCGCGATCCGCGATCACCGCCTTCTGGTTGAGGGTGACGTCGGCGGTGTGCAGCTCGTGCGCGGGCCGGCGCACCGGCATGTTCGCTGCGTTCTTGGAGGTATCGTTCATGGGTTTTCACGCTCCTGAAAAACAAACGGCCCCGGGATGGGGCCGCTTTGGTTGACCGCTAGGCCGGCATGTCCGGCCAGACGGTGTTGGACTTACTTCGATTCTCGAAATCGAGGACCACGCGGAGGTTGTGCTCTACGTGGAGGCCGCAGACGTTTTTGCTCTGCAACGGCACGATGTGGTCTACGTGCCATTCGACGCCCATGAGCTTTGTGAGCTCACGCGCTTCGCGATAGAACTCTGCGATCGCCTCGAGGTTGGCCCACGCGGGTAGCGCGTGCTTCTCGAGTGCGCGGCGTCGGGCATCCCAGCTATTGACTAGATCACGGTTTTCAGCGCGGTACTTCTTACCGTACGCGGATCCTTCGGCGGCGTGTGTACGCCGGTAGCGCCGCGCTCGGGCTTTCTCTTTCGCCTTGTTCGCCTCGCGATACTTCTTGCCGAAGGCGAGAGCCCGTTCCGGATGCGCTTTAACCCACGCTCTGTTCTTGGCGTATTCACACGGTTTGCATCTACCGTAGTGACCGTACTTGCGCTTCCAAAAATCGGTAAGCGGCTTCGTTGCACCGCATGCGGTACACGTTTTCAATTTGGTCCCCGGAGAAACCCCAGAGGGAACTACCTGCGGCAGCGCGTTCCGGGGAGGACGCGCGTTCGGGAGCTACCCTAGCCGCAGTTTTTCTTCACCCCCGCCTTAGCTAATTTGGGGTCTATTCGGAAGGGCGGCGATGTTCTTGAACGTCGTGCAGGACACGCTCGAGGCGGCCCAGCTCGTGGTTCCGAGAACGAAGCCGGCGGTGAGCGACGGCGCGACGCGCACGATGGTGTACGCGAACGGGCAGAAGTCGTCCGGCAGGTTCGGGAACTGCGGCGCCTGGATGAACGCACCGACCGTGGTCGTGACGCCGGTGACCGTGGCGGTCGCCGGGCCCTGCACCGCCTTCAGCGTGCCCGCGGCGTTGGTGCCGAAGACGACAGCCGCGCAGGTGTTGGGCAGGATCGCCGGGAACGCGAGGCCGGTGTTGGCGTCGGTCGTCGGCGTGGTCGCGCTGTTGGTCAGCACGCCCAGTGCGGTCGTGAACTTGCCGTTGATGATCGGCGTCGTCGCGACGGTGGTGGTGAAGGTGTTGGTCGTACCGGCAACCGCGTTCGCGTTCACGGGGTTGAAGGTGAGACCGTTGAGCAGCAGTACTTGGGCCATTTGTCGTGGCTCCTTTTACAGAAGGATGGAAGGATCGACTGCGCCGATCGTGTTCACGAACACTGCGTTCGGAACGACCGTGCCGTCGTCGAGCTGGGTGGTGCCGCCGACGAAGGGTCCGGTGCCGGTCGGGTTGACCAGCACGTACCCGATGAGCGCCTTGCCTACCGGCGTCACGGGGAACACGACGTTCGCGAAGGCAGCGCCTTCCGTTCCCATCGCGCTCGTGAGCGTGCCGCCCGAGTCGACGTAGAAGCAGTAGACGTTGAACTTCGCGTTCGTGACCGAGCCCGAGAGCACGGCCATGTCGGTGTCGACGGCCTTGGTGATCGGAACGCCCTGCGCGATCGCATGAATGAGCGTGTGGGCCTGGACGGTCACGGAGGCGGAGCCCCCTTTGATCCGAAGGCCAGCGCTCGTCAGCGTCTGCGAGGACAACCGGTCTGCGATCGGGTTCAGGATCGCGCGAAGCGATTCCTTATCCGAACCGCTCGCCACTCCCGCCAGGTAGCGGGTGACTGTGTCTTTCATGTATTTCTCCTGGAGCGGCCAGAGCGAGGCTTGCGCCTCACTCACGGCCTAGTGGTTACGAGAGGTTCTTGACGCCGACTTGGGCGATTGCCATCCAGCCGTTGTTCTCGACCATCACGGCCTTCCACCAGATCGTGCCGGCGTAGCCGCGCTGACCGTGCGGGTCGGACTTCGACTTCTGGCCCGGGGGCAGGTACGTCGGATCGAGCGAGTCCTTGCCGCGGACGGCGACCTGCGACCAGGCGTCCTGCGCGGTCACGATGACCGTGTAGACGTCGATGTTGGTGCCCGTCGTGGTGAAGAGGTTCGTCGCGCCGATCGCTGCGCCGCCGTCCTGCACGGCCGGGAGATCCGGGTGCGTGATGAACCGGAAGCGCTCGACCTTGCCGATTTCGCCTTCCATCGGCGTGCCGCTCGCGTACTTCTCCGCCGGAATGAAGCCCGGCAGGTCGCGGATGTCCGGCTCGAGGTCGGTGTGGCAGTACACGGTGTAGCCCTGCGCCACGGCCTCGGTGGCGAACTTGTTGCTCGCAGAGAGGACCTTGTTCACCGGCTTGCCGTGGTTGGCCTGCAGGTTCTTCGCGATCTTGCGAACGAGGCCGAGCGTGAGCCCGCCGTTCACGGTCGCAGTCGTGGTGCCCGTGCCGCCGAAGAACTGGTTCGTGCAAGCGCGCAGCGCGCCGTAGATGATGAGCTCGTTCACGAACGTGACGCGCTCGCCCACCTGGGTGATCATCGCGGAGGGGATGTCGTCCTCGTAGAGGTCGAACGTCTTGTCCGTGAAGCCGTAGAGGCACGAGTACTGCTGCATCACGACCGTCACGTCGACCGGGGTGATCGAGTCGGGAGCGGCGGTGACGCCTTCCTGCGCGAGGTGCGCCTGGACGATGACCGCGGCGCGGTCGCCGGTGCCGGCGGAGAAGAACTGGTTCTGCGTGTTGCCGTCGGTCGCCGTGGCGCCGAAGGGCAGCCACTTGCGGGCGACGTACGTGTCGCTCGAATTGCGCGGGAAGGAAACCTGGCGGCCGGTCTTGCCGAGGACTTCCATCGGCACGGCGTGCGAGAGGATCTGGCCCTTGAACTTGTTGATCCGCCCGGGGGTGAGGGTGAAACCTTGGACAGCCATTGGTGCGACTCCTGTTTATGGGTTATCCGGTTTTGAAACCGGCATCGAATTCGTCATCGGCGGTGGGACCGGGCGCGTGCCCGCCATCGCCTCGAGGGGTGACTGCTGCTGCGACTCGTTGTTGGCGCGCGGAGAGCGCGGGCTTCGGGGCGCCTTTCGCTTTCAGAGCTGCGGCTGCAGCTGCTTCGGCTGCCGCCTTGGTGGCGGCTGCGGCGTCGGACTTGAACTTGTCGATCGACTTGGCGAGCGCGCGTGGATTCCAGGTGCTGCTGATTTCCTGCTGGTATTCCGCGGGCTGCTTCGCTAGCCACTTCCGGTAATCGGTCTCGGGGGTTTTCCCCGTCGCGTCCGGAAGACCGACGACTTCTTCCCAGTCCTCGTGCTTCATCGACAGCACTTCGCGCGAGAGCTCTTGCTTCGCGGTGTCGATCAACGGCACGACCTGACTTTTGTCGAAGGGTGCGGCGACTGGGGCTTTGGCTTTGACGGCGGCTGCGAACTTCGTCAGCACGCCCTTCGTCAGCTTGCCCAGCTCGGGGAACTCGGCGTTCAGGTCCGCGACGATCTCGTCGGTGACCTCCACCTGGAACCCTGCCGGTGCGGCGGATTGGATTTCGTTGATGCGGCGAACAAGATCGCCGTACTTACCGTTGACGGTGTCGACAGCCTTCTTAGCCTCGGCGCGGACCTGTTCGATCTGCGTGGAGTGCCCGCGAAGGACCGTGAGCTCCTCTTCGGTAATCTGGACGAACTTGGGCTCGACGACGGGTGCAGCCGCGGGCGCTTCGACTACGGGCGCGCCAGACTCGTCGACCTTCACCGGCGGAGTTACCTCCGTGGGCTCGGGCGTCTCGCCTGAAAAGCCAGCATCGAATTCCGCGTCGCTCTCATCGACGACCGGTGCAGCAACAACGACTTCTTCCTCTCCGACTACCACTTCGGCTTCATCAGCCATTCACATCTCTCCATGAGTCAAACGGTCGGCGCTTGTGGCGTGGACCGCTACTGATGCCGTCCTTGCGGGGCGGCGGCGGTGTCACAAAACGAAAAGGGCCGCACTAGGCGGCCCTCTCTCGTCTCGCGAATTGGTGCTTATTCGGGTTCGCGGTCCAGGTCGATGAGCGACTTGTAGACAGCGATTCGTCCCCTCATCCCGGCCGTCTCGGTCGGATCAAGGGGTCCATCGTTCTTTGCGCGCAGCTCGTCGCGCTTGCTCTCGAAGTGCTTCTTCAGCTTCAGCCAGAGCACGCTGTTGCGCTCACCGGAGGTGAGCTCGAGGATTTCGGGCTCGTTCATTTCGTGAACGCCTCGCCGTCAGGCGCCTTGCCGAGAGGTTCCGCGGCGGGCTTGATCACCGGCCCGGGCGCGGTGTGGTGCGTGTGCAGCTCGACCGCGCGGTCGGCATTGGCGTTGTGGAGCTCGACGCTCCGGTCGGCGGCGGCGTTGTGCGTGTCGACGACGTGCGCGGCGCCGGCGAGCTCGCGCTGGACGTTGAGGCGCATCGCCGTGTCCGCGAGCTGCTTCTTCACGTCCTCGATCTTCAGGTCCTTCTTGTTCGCGTAATCGAGGATCGCCAGGCGCTCGCGGAGCGCGAGCTCCTCGCGCCGCGCCGCGTCCTCGGCTGCCGTGCGGGCGTTCTCGGACTGCACGTAGATCGTGTCCCGATCCGTGTCGGCCTGGATGCGCCGCTCGTCGGTGCCCTTCTTGATCTCGGCCACCTGGATCCGCGCCTCGCCGGCGATCTGCTGGGAGTGCTCGACGGCGCCGGCGGCCGTGGCGGCGATCTGCTTCTCGGCCTCGATCTTCTTCTCGGTGTCCTGCGAGCGGATGAGCGCGACCTCGACGGCCGGGGCCTTGGGCGGCGGCTGCGCGTCGATCTTCGCCTGCTCTTCCTTCGTGTACTGGAAGACGGTCGGGTTGAGGTGCTTCGTCCGCATGAACTCGGCGAACCACTTCTTCGGGTTCGTGCCGTACGCGGGGTCCTTCACGAACCCGGCCATCGCCTGGATCGTCTGGTCCTGGATCGCGCGCTCGACGAACGCGGTCGAGCCGTGCGCGTTGATCGCCCAGTCGCCCTTCTCGTTGTCGGGAACCGTGTCGTCGAGGAGCAGCATCTCGTAGGACTGCCGCACCACGGGCTCCGTGATGTAGTCGTCCCAGGCGTAGCCGATGCTCCGCAGGAGCTGGTTCGCGTTGTTGTTCTGCAGCTGCGTCGCGCCGAAGGTCTCCGGCGTCGTCTTGCCGGACTGGCCCTGCGTGATGAGCGGGATGCTCGTCGATTCCTCGGCGAGGCGCAGCGCGTACTCCACGATCGCCATGAGCTGCGGCGTCATGTTCGGGATCTGGAAGAACGCAAACGCCTTGCGGACGTCGTCGATCGTCGCGTCGGCCGCCTTGTAGTAGAGCTTGTCAGGCCCGAGGACCCAGCTACCGTCCGCCGGCACGATCGAGCCACGATCTAGCACGGTGATCGAACCCGCCGACTTACCGGCGTTGTTCAGCATCGTGCGCGTCGCGGCGTTGATCATCCGCTGCGGGAGCGAGACCTGCTCGCCGATGCCGACACCGGCCCAGTGGCCGGCGCGCCGCTGCCAGGGCACGGCGTGGTACGGGAACTCGCCCGACTCGAGCGGGTTGATGATCGCGCGGATCACCGTGTCGTTGACGAGCGTGCAGATCGCGTAGAACTGCTGCTTGTCCTTCTCTTCCTCCGGCTTGATCGTGCCGGTCGCGAGCAGGTCCTCGCGGCTGACGGTGCCGTAGTAGAACCAGATCGCGTAGCGCTGGTGCTTGTCGCTGTGGTGGTTCGGGTTGCCCGGCTCCACCGTCTCCTTGTTCGGGCCCTCGGCGAGGACCTTGTCGATCGCCGTGTTGATGTACCCGGGCTGGTTCTTCAGCCGCAGGAGCTGCTTGTTCGAGTAGAAGTCCCGGTCGAAGAGGTAGTCGCCGTTCTGGATGTTCTCCCCGCAGGCTGCGTCGGGGAAAATGTTCCAGGGATCGCGCCACTGGTAGGAGGGCTTGATCTCGACCTTGAGCTCGACGGCCACCTTGCCGTTGACCTTCGAGGCCGCGCGCCGCACGCGCTTGTCGGGGAACGGCGCCTTCAGGACGCCCACGCCGATCCGCGCGCCGTCGAAGATCACCTTCCGCATCTCGGCCGGGTACTGGGACTCGACCATCCAGTCGTAGATGCGCTTCTCGGCCTTCTTGGCTGACTGCTGCGCGAGCTGGATCGCTTCTTCCGCGAGGTCCGCTACGGTGAGCGGGACGCCCGGTGGAACGGAGGAGCCTGGCGCCGTAGAGGCGGCGGCCGCGGGGAGCGCCACGGCGGGACCGCCCGGGGAGGACTGCGCGGCGCCAGGCTGGCCGGTGAGCTCGCCCGGGCGCGCGTTGCGCTCGAGCGGGCCGAGTTTCGGGTCCACGACCTGCGTGGTGTCCTTCGTGCCCTTGACCATCTCGGGCAGCGGCGTCGCGTCGAAGCTGAACGCCTTGTCGTCGACCGGAAGCAGGATCTCGCCGAGCTTCGCGGTGCCGGCGTCCACGTAGCGGCTCGTGAGCCGCACGAACGCCGTCGACTTGACCTCGCCTGTCTGGCGTGTCGCGTCGGTGGTGACCGGCCCGGTGAGCGAGACGGGCTTCGCCCACTTCGCCTTCCCGAACTCACTCCGGTTCGCATCATCGATGCCGAGGTATGCTTCCTCGGCTGCGGTCCAGACATCTTCGATGCCGGACTCTCGCCTCGCCTGTACTGCCTCGGCGCGGCGCTTGGAAAGGGTCTGGCCGAGCGCGGTGAGGCGGTCGGCCGAGAGTTGCTGCGGTCCTTTGATCGCCTCGACGACCTCTTCAGGCAAGCCGGTCAGGTCGACTTCTTGGTCGGCCATGACTAGCGCTGTCCGTCAGAGGTCATCGAGTCGCCCCGGTTAGACCGGGACTTCTTCCCAGACGAAGCCGAACGCGAGCGCCGTCGTGGTAGCGATGGTCGTGTACGTCGCCAGGAAGTTGCCTGGCGCGACGATGATCTCGCCGTCGAGGTTCACGACGAGGCCCGGGGTGAGACCGTAGCCCGTGGTGGCGAGCGAGCCGCACTGGCCGTACACGCCTTCGAGCACCGGCGTGCCGCCGAGGGTCGAGCCCGCGGAGGCGACGGTGACGGAGCCGTTGACGGTCTGCGTCAGGCGGTTGCGGACCGTGAGCGCGCCGGCGGAAGCGCCGACACCGCTCATGAGGCCGATCATCGCGGCCGCGCCGACGGCGAACTGGGCGACGCTGAAGCGCAGGATCACGAGGTTCACGCCACTCGTCGACGGGTTCGCGATCGAGAGACCGGTGAACGTGGTCGTGAGCGCGGCGGAGGTCGTGACCGCGGCCTGGTTCGAGACGCCCCAGACCTTGCCGGACTTGACCTGCTCGTAGAGGGAGCCGTGCAGGTTGGAGACCATTTGGTCCCCCTGCCGGCCCGCGCGGGGCGTGATGAGGGTTTGGTCGGCGAACGCTTGTGCGCCGGTGAGGATCTTGCCGATCATGGGTGGGGACTTTCTTTAAGCGGGTTGGCGGATGGAGTTGTTGTGGGCACTGCTGTCCCGTCGCGTCGCGCCACGCGGCAGGGAATCGGGGGTTACTGGTTCGCCGGCAGGACTGCCGTGGTGGACTCGGTGTCGGCGATGTCGAGGTCGTTCATGATTTCGGCACGCAGGCCGTCGAGCTCCTGCTCGCGGACCATGGCTTGACCGGCGAGAAACGTCTGCAGGCGCAGCTCCGTGAGGATCAGCGTGAGGAGCCGGTGATCCGACAGACTGCCAAGGGCGGAGGTGCTCGGTTCGTTCGTGAGGGCCATGGTGGGTTTCCTATGCGATGGCCGGGTTCACCGCGCTGATGAGCGCGATCACGACCAACTTGATTTCGAGAACGACCTGCTTCAGGCGCCAGCTCATGCGAAGCGCCGGTATCCGCGCGCCGGCGGCACGCGCGCGACGGTGCGGCCCGCGGCTGCGTTCAGCCATGCGAGCGCCAGGTTGCGAAGCCAGGTCATTGCGTCTCCGGAAAAGTGGCGACCCCGGGTAACGGACTTCGGGTCCAAGGCTCGCCGTTGAAGTAACCCACCGGGGTGCGCTTCCGTGGAGAGGCGCGGCGGGTGTTGTTTCGGTACTAGCCCAGAGCCCCCATGCCGCTATCGAGCGGACGGAACCCGGGTACGCGCGCCTCGCGCGGGGCCTCGCGGGTCTTCGCGAAGCGCAGCATCATGAGAGCCACGCGCGTGGCGGACATCAGGTCGTCCATCTCCTTGACCACGAGTCCGTCCTTGCGGTGGTACATCCGGAACTCTTCCCACCAGTCGGTGAGGTGCTTCGCAACCTTCAGCTTCCCGAGCTGGATCCGGTCGAACATCATCGTGAGCCCGGCTTCCAGCGAGTTGCCGCCGTCGCCTTCCTTCTGGCCGCGCGCCGGTGCATGCGTAGCTTTCGCTTTCAGCATGTTGCAGCCGAGGTCGCGGTACTGCTGCGCGAGCGTCTCGCCGCTTCCGCGGCCGTCGCGGTTCTCGCCGTCGTGCGGCCAGGCGCAGGGGATCCAGACGCCACGGCTGCGGATCACCGAGCTGTGGACCACCGGTGTTGCTTCCTTGCGGCGGTAGCAGTCGTAGATGTGGGCGACGTCCGAGTCGCGATCCCAGGCGATCCACACGGCCGCGGTCGGGTGCCCGTAGCCGAAGTCGGTGCCGACGATCCGCGGCCAGAAGACCGGGATCTGCAGCGGCGGCTCGGCGAGGAGCTCGTCCTCGAACGGGAAGATGCGGCCGCTTCCCAGCAAGGGAATGCCACGTGCCCGGGCGTCGCGCTCGTGCGCCGGGTAGCGCGCGATCACCGCCGCGCGCTCGGCGGGCGTGAAGTGGAGCGCGTCCTCGATCGTCATCGTCGTGACGTGCGTGCCGGGCTTCTTGTCGGCGATGAACATCCGGACCACGTCGCTCATGCCCAGCAGGGGCGTGAACGTCATGTAGGTGATGCCGCCGGTCGCGTTGGTACGCGTCGAGCCCTCGACGAAGATGTCCATCGGCGGCTCCTCGTCGAACCAGACGAAGTTGAGCGTGTCGCCCTGCCAGCGCTCGCGGCCCTGGTCGTAGGTCTTGAGCGTGAGCCGGCTGACTCCACCGGTGGGCTCGTGGCGCACGGTGATCGTCTCGACGGCGTCGGCCACGCCGTGCGTCGCCTTCTTGACGTCGATGATCGACTTCTTCGGGATCGCGCCGGTGCCGAAGCGGCCGGGCGGCCCCAACAGCAATCGCTGCACGGTGTCGCGCGTGCCCTGGCTCGTGAGCGACGCGGCCCAGCCCGATGTCGGGCGCCGGAACTTGCAGCCCGGCCACCAGGCCGGATAGAGCCCGGTGAGGTGCATCGCGGTTTCGCGCGACGCGCTCAACGTCTTCCCGAGCTGGTTGCCGGCGATCAGCAGCCGGTCCTTGATTCCCGCGTCGCCGCCCGCGCTATGGAACTGAAATTGTTTTGGATAGGGACGATAACGAAAGAGCTGGTTGAGCTCGAGCTCCTGCTCGACGGCGGTGATCTGCCGGTCGATCGATGTCCGGACGGGTAGTGCCACTTACGCCTTGGTGCGCTTCTTCGGCCAGTGGCGCAGCTGCACCTTGCCGATCGGGAACGGCTCGCCGGCGCGTCTTGCGGCCTTCACGAACTCCCGCTCGAGGTAGTTCGGCGCGCCGGTCGTCAGCACGTACTCGCTGGTCCGCGCGCGCAGTCGCGTGCGGTGCCGGCGGGTGAGCCGCACGACGTGCCGCTCGGTCAGGTACATCACCGCCGACTTGACTTCGGCGGAAGAATTGATGGCGCGATAGACGGCTGGGATGTACCCGGCGCTCGCTCCGATGACGTTGATTGCCGGCATGTGCATCGCTCCCTGCTGTTGGTGGTGCCCGCGGTATGAATCGAACACACGGCCCGCTGCTTACGAAGCAGCCGCTCTGCCACTGAGCTACACGGGCACGGATGAAGAGGTAGGCGCTGGTTTGTCGCCGGCGCGGCACGGCGATCAACCCGTCGCGGTCCGGAATTTGTCAGCGCAAAGCGCACTCCCCGCGTGCTCTGGGGAGGCGAGCCGATCGACGAATCGAACGGCGGGGAAAGCTGTTAGGCGTCGGTGCCGAGGATCGCGTCCATGTTCCCGCGGTGGTTCATGCAGGTCCCGAGGACGATGCCGGCGAAATTGGACGGCAGGAGCTCGCGCGCCGCGTCCAAATAGGCGGCGTCGACGATGAGGCTCATGATCTTGACGACGCGTTCGTCGCTCATGCCGCCGCTGTAGATCTCGCGCATCGCTGCGAAGGTCAGGGTCTTGTCGACCTTCTGGCGCGAAAACGCGGAGGCCACGAGGCTCATGTCGCCGAACGCGGCGCACTCCTGCGGTCCGCTGGCTTGCGGCGCTGCCTGCACGGAGAGGGCCAGGAACATCAGCAGGGCTGCGAGGATGCGTTTCACTGGGCGGTCTCCTGGTAACTGGCGCCCTTCCGGATGTTCTCGGCTGCGGGCAGGACCTGCAGATTGCTCGGGTGATGCAGGCCGCCCTTCGCGAGCGGCTTGATGTGGTCGACGTGGAACGGTTCGCCGGTCAGCGCGGACCAGTCGCGAGCCGTTTTGTAGATCGCGCGGACCTCTGCGCGCTCAACGGTATTGAGCTGCGGAGTGAGCTGCCGAACTGCGGCGCGGCGTCGCGCAGCGCGAGCCGTGATCATGTGCGGCTGATTGGTCCGGTATCGACGGTGCTCGGCGCTCGCCTGTTCGGGGTTCGCCCGGCGCCAGCGGCGCTTGCGGGCGGCGGTCTCGGCGCATTTGCCGGCGCGGTATAAAGCCTGGGCCGCCAAGCGCGCCTTCCGGTTCCGCTCGTAGTAGCGGCGGTCGCTGGCGCGCTTCGCTTCAAGCCGATCTGCGGTCAACGCACCCCCGTGTAAAAATTCGCACATCGCATTTGCGAAAAAATTTTTCGGACCGGGCATATCCACGTTCGACTGGGTCCCACGATGGGACCCGCTCGAAAGGGGGCCTGCCGGGGGGCCT
>JADMIO010001306.1_pt1 | contig 18516 bp, 12 predicted proteins | sample 8958161 | NCBI WGS metagenome assembly JADMIO01 (sample SAMN16585339, study PRJNA669376) | soil metagenome | isolation source: Crop rotation soil | place: USA: Cullars Rotation, Alabama | collected 2011 | reverse complement strand
GGAACTGCCGATCGGTATTGTCACTGCGTTTATCGGTGCGCCGTTTTTCCTCTATTTATTGTTACGAGGGCGCGCCTGATGCTGCGGGTAGACGCATTGCAGATCCGGCGCGGTGGTAAGACTGTGCTGGCCGATGTCACCTTGGACCTATTGCCGGGCGAAGTGCTGGGCGTGCTGGGCCCCAATGGCGCCGGCAAAAGTACCTTGCTTGGGGCGCTGTGCGGGGAGTTGCAGCCGGATCAGGGCAAGGTCTGGCTGGATCAGCAGGCGCTCAAGCACATGACCGGTGTGCAGCGTGCCCAGCGCCTGGCGGTGCTGCCACAATCCTCCACCCTGGACTTTGCCTTTCGTGTCGAAGAGGTGGTGGGCATGGGCCGCTTGCCTCATCAGACCGGGCGATTGCGCGACGACGAAATCATCAACGCCGCGCTGCAGGCTGCTGATGTAGGCCACCTGAGTGGCCGCAGTTACCTGGCTTTGTCGGGTGGCGAGCGGCAGCGTGTGCACCTGGCACGGGTATTGGCGCAGTTATGGCCGGGTGAGGCAGGGCAGACGTTGCTGCTGGATGAGCCCACATCAATGCTCGACCCTCTGCACCAACACACCACCTTGCAAGCTATCCGACATTTTGCCGACAGAGGCGCTGCGGTGCTGGTCATCCTGCATGATTTGAACCTGGCGGCGCGCTACTGCGACCGGATCCTGTTGCTGGAAAACGGCCGCCCCCACGCGTTGGATACGCCCTCTAAAGTCCTGCAACCAGAGCCACTGAAGGCTGTATTCGGTCTGGATGTATTGGTACAGCCGCATCCGGAGCGTGGGCATCCGTTGATCATTGCGCGTTAAGGCCGGTTAATTCGCGGGCAAAAAAAGACCCGGCAAGAGCCGGGTCAAATAACCGTGATTAGCCTGATGAGGAGATAATCTGAGAGTCCGAACCAATGGTCTTTCAGTTATCGGCTGATCTCGCGACCAGTTGTGATAATCATAACGATTCTCATTTGAGAGTCAACATTTGTTTTCCTGCTTCATCCAGTTTTCTCAAACGCTCGTTTGCAATGCCCATCAACACTGGGTTTGAGTGCCGCTCTAGTTCTTCTGATGTACTGAGATCGCTTCCAACTGACGGTTCAAGGCCTCCTTGCGCTCCGTGGGTATGTCGTTCCAGTGCACATCCATCAATGCCCCTTCAATGGCATACAGCAGAACCTTCGAAGCTCGAAACCCGCGCGTGCGCACGGCTCGGTAGGCATCGACCGCCCCTAGCCGACGCAAGTCGGACGCGCTGTGGATGCCCACCGCATGCAGCCACTGCGCTGACGTCTTGCCAAGGTTTTTCAGGTGTTGCAGCTCATCGTTCATCAAGCCTCCTTGCGTTGGCCGAATGGTGCGGTGGGTGTCGTGACCAGGCAGCCTGAAAATGAGTGTAGCGCTCAGTAGGAAAAGCGTGGTTCTTTGGTCAGAAAGGCCTGAAAAGATTATAAGGATGGCGCGACGGCGCTTGCTCGCAGGCAGGCGCAAAGTGCCCGGCAGGCAGGGGGGCTGGCCGGAACTCGGTGTGTGGGGTTACTTGGTGCGGTAGCGCAGGCGAGTGCCGAAATTGACCGACATGAGTATTTCGTCAGCCGTGAGTTCGGGCGGGAAATAAACCCCCGAAATCTGCGCATGGGCCAGGCTGGCGCCTTCCAGTGAGCAGCCACGCAAGTCCAGGCCGCGCAGGTCGGCAGAGCGAAAATAGGCGTCGGTGAAGTCAATACCGGTGGTGTTAAGGTCGCGCAGGTCCAGCCCTCGAAAGTCGCCGCCGCGCATGTCGATCGTGCCGTTTTCAGGGCGCTTCTGGTTGAAGCCGTGGATGTCGTCCTTGTGCAGGAGGGCATAGAGCGGGGTATCAAGAAGCTTGGGCTGACTCATGATCGCGACTCTGGTTGGCGTTATGTGGCCAGTATAGTGCCACTATCGCTGGGTCGCGCGCCGAAGACGACGACGCGACCAAGACATATTTCTTACAGGCCCGGCAGGTGCTGACGGATATGCCCGACCAACGCGTCGAGCGTCCCGCTTTCATTGGTCTCCACACGCTTGCTGAGCAGCAGCTCCTCGGCAGTCAGCGGATCACGACTGGCTTGTTGTTCTTCGATAACGGCCAGTGTGGCGTCAGACGGATCGTTTTTATCCGCCTGGCGTTGTGCCAGCCAACTGGTGATAACGGCTTGCGGGGCGTTGCAGTCGAGGATCAGGAACGGCGCCCCAGTGGCTTCGGCAACCTGAGCGGCGGCCTCACGCTGTGCGCGTTTCAGGAAAGTGGCATCCAGCACCACCGGGTAGCCGGCGCGCAGCACGGTGTCGGCAATCTCGTTCAGGCGTGCGTAGGTGGCAGCGCTGGCGTCCTGATTGTAGATACCGGCCTGCAGGGTGTTCTCTACCTGTTGTTCGCCAAACAGGCGCTTGCGCTCTACATCCGAACGCAGGCGTACCGCGCCCAGGGCTTCGACCAGGCGCATGGCCACGTGGCTCTTGCCCACGGCTGAAACGCCATGGGTGATTGCCAGGAAGCGCGAAGGGATAGTGCTGTAGTTTTCCGCCAGGTTGGCGTAGTTGCGGTACTGGCGCAGGGTGGTAGCGCGTTGCACCGGGTTGGCTTCGCTCGGCATGCTGAACAGCGCGACCTTGGCGCGCACCAATGCACGGTAGGCTTTATAGAAGTTCAGGAGCTCCAGGCCCTGGTAGTCGCCGGTCAATTCCAGATACTGACTTATGAAGCGCCGTGCCAGGCATTTCAGGCCACGATCTTCCAGGTCCATCGCCAAAAAAGCGGTGTCGGCGTACACGTCGGTAAAGCGGAAAGGCTCGTTGAACTCGATGCAGTCGAAGATCACCACGCGGCCATCAATCAGCGTGGCGTTGCCCAGGTGAATGTCGCCGTGGCATTCGCGGGTATAGCCATCGAGCTTGCGCTGCGCAAGCAAAGGCTTGAGGCGTTCGAAGCTGCTTTCAGCCCAGGCTTGCAGAGCCTCCAGCTGAGTCAGGTCGGCCTTGTCGCTGAGGAACGGGCGGATCTGGTCAAAGTTCTGGCGTACCGGAGCCATCACCTCTTCCGGCGTGCCGGCGGGGTGATCTTGCGGGACTTTGGGGGCGCTGAGGTGGAATTGCGCAATCTGCTTGGCCATCTCATCGATGTGCGCGCTGGTCAGTTCGCCGTTGGCTTGCAGGGTGCTGAGCATCTGGCTTTGCGGGAACTGGCGCATTTTCAGCGCGTACTCGATGGCCGGGCCATCGCCACCCAGTTGCGGCGCCTCGGCAGTGCCGGTAATCGGCAACACTTCAAGATACAAATCTTCGGTCAGGCGCTGGTTGAGGCGCAGTTCCTCGTGGCAGAAATGCCCGCGGTCGTCCAGATTGGTGAAGTCCAGGAAGCCGAAGTTCATCGGTTTCTTCAGCTTATATGCATAGGGGCCCGTCAGTATTACCCAGGAAATATGGGTCTCGATGACTTGAAACGCGTCAACCGGATGAGGGTACAAGGCCGGGTTTTGCAGGGCAGCGATCAGGGTCTGGCTCACGGGCGATCCTTCAAAGTCGGGGGAAAATCATGGGGGGCATTATGGCTGCTGATGCCAGTCGTGCAAACCGCTGTCCGGCTCATGTTGATCATCAATAAAGTGCGTATAATCCGCCGCCATGACTCGAACCCGATCTCCCCGTTCCCGTAAAAAACCTCCTTCCCGCGGCCCGCGCCCTTGGCTGGGCTGGGTGATCAAGCTTGGCCTGGTGGGCCTTGTGGCGGTCGCCGGCCTTGCGGTGTACCTCGATGCCGTGGTGCAGGAAAAATTCTCCGGCAAGCGCTGGACGATTCCGGCCAAGGTGTATGCACGCCCGCTGGAGCTGTTCTCCGGCCAGAAGCTGAGCAAGGATGACTTCCTTACCGAGCTCGATGCGCTGGGCTACCGCCGCGAACCCGTGAGCAATGGCCCTGGCGCTGCGGCGGTCAGCGGTAATACCGTCGACCTGAACACCCGTGGCTTCCAGTTCTACGAAGGCCTGGAAAAAGCCCAGCCGGTGCGCGTGCGTTTCTCTGGCGACTATGTGGCTGAGCTGTCGTCGCTCAATGGCTCCAAGCTGCCGGTGGTGCGTCTTGAACCGTTGCTGATCGGCGGTATTTACCCGAAAAATCTTGAAGATCGCATCCTGATCAAGCTCGATCAGGTACCGCCGTATCTGCTGGAAACCCTGGTCGCTGTCGAAGACCGCGATTTCTATAGCCACTGGGGTGTGTCGCCGAAGTCGATCGCCCGTGCTATCTGGGTCAACACGTCCGGCGGCAAGATGACCCAGGGCGGCAGTACGCTGACCCAGCAACTGGTCAAGAACTTCTACCTGACCAACGAACGCAGCCTGACCCGTAAACTCACCGAAGCCATGATGGCGATGTTGCTGGAGCTGCATTACAGCAAGCAGGAAATCCTCGAGGCTTACCTCAACGAGGTATTCGTCGGTCAGGATGGCCAGCGCGCCGTGCACGGTTTCGGCCTGGCCAGCCAGTTCTTCTTCGGGCAGCCGTTGTCCGAGTTGAAATTGCATCAGGTTGCGTTGCTGGTGGGGATGGTCAAGGGGCCGTCCTATTACAACCCGCGCCGCAACCCGGAGCGTGCGCTTGAACGTCGCAACCTGGTGCTCGATGTATTGGAGCAGCAGGGTGTCGCCACCGCTGAGCAAGTGGCCGCTGCCAAGAAAATGCCACTGGGTGTGACAACCCGCGGCAAGCTGGCGGATAGCTCATTCCCGGGCTTTATCGACCTGGTCAAGCGCCAACTGCGCGAAGACTACCGCGACGAAGACTTGACCGAAGAGGGGCTGCGGATCTTCACCAGCTTCGACCCCATCTTGCAGATGAAGGCCGAAGCGTCGGTCAACGACACCTTCAAGCGCCTGACTGGCCGTAAGGGCTCGGATGAAGTCGAGGCCGCCATGGTCGTGACCAATCCGGAAACCGGGGAGGTCCAGGCCATGATCGGCAGCCGCCAGGCCAGTTTCGCCGGTTTCAACCGCGCACTGGATGCCGTGCGGCCGATTGGCTCGCTGGTCAAGCCTGCGGTTTATCTCACTGCACTGGAAAAACCCAGCAAGTACACGCTGACCAGTTGGCTGTCCGATGACCCGCTGTCGATCAAAGGCGCGGATGGCCAGGTATGGACGCCCAAGAACTTCGACCGTCGTTCCCATGGCACGGTGTTCCTGTATCAAGGATTGGCGCATTCCTACAACATCTCGACCTCGCGTCTGGGGCTTGAAGTGGGTGTGCCGAACGTGCTGAAGACTCTGGCGCGACTGGGAGTCGAACGTGAATTCCCGGCGTTCCCGTCCATGCTCCTGGGCGCTGCGGCCATGACGCCGATGGAAGTGACCACCATGTACCAGACCCTGGCCAATGGTGGCTTCAATACGCCGATGCGCGGTATTCGCAGTGTGCTGACCGCCGATGGCGAACCGCTCAAGCGTTACCCGTTCCAGATTCAGCAGCGCTTCGACGCGGGCTCCATCTACCTGATCCAGAACGCCATGCAGCGCGTGATGCGCGAGGGTACCGGGCGTTCGGTCTACAGCGTGCTGCCGTCGAACCTGACCCTGGCGGGCAAGACCGGTACCAGCAACGACTCCCGCGACAGCTGGTTCGCAGGGTTCGGCCAGGATGTACTGGCCGTGGTATGGCTGGGGCGCGACGACAATGGCAAGACGCCGTTCACCGGTGCCACCGGCGCGCTGCAGGTATGGACCAGTTTCATGCGCAAGGCTGACCCGTTGCCGCTCAACATGCCGCAGCCGGACAATATTGTGCAGGCCTGGATTGATCCGCACACCGGCCAAGGCTCCGATGCCAACTGTCCGGGCGCGGTGCAGATGCCGTATATTCGCGGCAGCGAACCACCACCCGGTGCCGCGTGCGGTGGCAGTACACCTGCTGACGCGGAATCGGTGATGGATTGGGTCAAGGGCTGGATGAATTAAGCAAAGAGGGTTTCAAGTGAACAAGTTGTGGATTCCAGCAATTACGGCTCTGGTTTTGCTCGGCGGTTGCTCCAGCGTGCAGCGCGGCTCTATCCCTGTGGTGGACTCAAGCACGTCCGTTTCCAATAACGACCGCATTTCGGCCAATGGCGGCTTCCGTCAGACCGTGGTCAAACGGCCTGCCCAAGCTGCAACCCAGGCAATTCCCCAGGATTCCGGCGTCGTAGTGATGGTGCCCGGCAGTGGGGCTGCAACCTCGGCGCCTATCAGTGCCGAGCCATGGACCCCAGGCCCAAGCACTTCCGGGCCGGTGAACTCCACGCCGATTCAAACCGCGCCGGTCAATCAGGGCACCTACAACATGCCTTCGACGCCGAGCGGTATTCCGTCATCGTCCAGTGCGGGCGGGTTGTCGGCGGACGAACAACTTGATGGCCCGGTGCTGGCGTTGCTCACCACCGCTCAGCAGCAGCAGGCGGGTGGCGATTTGAATGGCGCCTCGTCGAGCCTTGAACGTGCCCAGCGCGTGGCGCCGCGTGAGCCACAAGTGCTCTATCGCCTGGCCCAGGTGCGCATGGCTCAGGGCGATGCGCCCCAGGCGGAGCAATTCGCTCGCCGTGGCCTGAGCCTGGCCAATGGGCGCCCAGACCTGCAAGCCAGCCTGTGGGCCTTGATCGGGGATGCGCGTGCCGCCCAGGGCGATGCAGCGGGTGCCGCCCAGGCGCGGCAAAAAGCCAAGGTCAGCCTCTGATGGATGCGCGTTTTCCCGCGATTGCCGAGCAGTTATTGTTGATCGAGCGCGAACTGCGCGTTCAGGGCTGGTGGGATGAAGTATCCCCCAGTGTTGAAGCCCTCAGCAGTGTCGAACCTTTTTCTGTCGATACTCTGGACTTCCACCAGTGGCTGCAGTGGATCTTCCTCGCGCGTATGAAGCAGATCCTGGAACAGGACCTGCCCTTGCCGAATGCGTCGGGGATCCTGGAAATGGCCGAGATGGTCTACGCCGACCGGCCGCGGGAGAGCCTCGGCTTGCGTAACGCGCTGAAAAAGTTCGATCAATTGATCGCCGACGCTCGTTAATTGCCTGACTGCCGGTTTTTCCGGCAGTCTTGCGCACATTTCTACCGCTTGACGACATTCAGGCGAGTTTTATCCCTCCTCAAAGCCCTTTCTTCTGCGTTCTCATGCGCTTAGTTGGAAAAAAGCGCAATTATTGCTTGACTTGAAGGGCGTGAAACAGAAGAATCCAAAGTCCGCTGTATCGGGACTGCCAGAAGCAGGCCCGCTCAGCAGATCATGAGGCGCACATCCGCGCCGACCTGTAACACCCGCAACGCGTTACCTCGCGCTGGGTGGGAAAAGCCCGCAACACTTGGGACGATCCCAATACTTGCTCAGTCAGTGCTGACGTAGTCGGCGACCACCGTCGCTCATGCTCTGTTGAGAAGTAAACCTATTAAGACCCGTCGGTTTTTTAACGGACGGTATTCTGGCGTTTTAGAGGTGAACAACGTGGAGCTTTTATCTGGCGGTGAGATGCTCGTCCGCTTTTTGCGTGACGAAGGCGTCGACTATATCTACGGGTACCCAGGTGGTGCTCTGCTGCATGTCTACGACGCACTGTTCAAGGAACCGGCTGTTACCCACATCCTGGTTCGCCACGAACAGGCCGCGACCCATATGGCTGACGGTTACGCCCGTGCCACCGGTAAAGCCGGCGTGGTACTGGTAACCTCCGGCCCAGGCGCAACCAATGCCATCACCGGCATCGCGACTGCGTATATGGACTCCATCCCGATGGTGATCATCTCTGGCCAGGTGCCTAGCACCATGGTCGGCACCGACGCTTTCCAGGAAACCGACATGATCGGTATTTCCCGCCCGATCGTGAAACACAGCTTCATGATCAAGCACGCGTCGGAAATCCCGGAAGTCATGAAAAAGGCGTTCTACCTCGCACAGTCCGGTCGCCCGGGCCCTGTGGTGGTCGATATCCCGAAAGACATGACCAACCCGGCCGAAAAATTCGAATACGTTTTTCCCAAGAAAGCCAAGCTGCGTTCCTACAGTCCGGCCGTCCGTGGGCACTCGGGGCAGATCCGCAAGGCGGCAGAAATGCTCCTGGCGGCCAAGCGCCCCGTGTTGTACTCCGGCGGTGGCGTGATTCTGGGCGGCGGTTCCGCGCCACTCACCGAGCTGGCCAAGCTGCTCAACCTGCCGGTGACCAACACCCTGATGGGCCTCGGCGCATTCCCGGGTTCGGACCGTCAGTTTGTCGGCATGCTCGGCATGCACGGCAGCTACACCGCCAACCTCACCATGCACCACGCCGATGTGATCCTGGCCGTGGGCGCGCGGTTCGATGACCGAGTGATCAACGGCGCGAGCAAATTCTGCCCGAATGCCAAGATCATCCACATCGACATCGACCCGGCGTCCATCTCCAAGACCATCAAGGCCGATGTGCCAATCGTGGGGCCTGTAGAAAGTGTACTGACCGAAATGGTCGCTGCACTCAAGGACATCGGCGAAACGCCGAACAAGGAGTCCGTTGCCAGCTGGTGGAAGCAGATCGACGAATGGCGCGGTGATCGCGGCCTGTTCCCTTATGACAAGGGCGACGGCAGCATCATCAAGCCACAAACCGTGATCGAAACCCTGTGCGAAGTGACCAAGGGCGACGCCTTTGTGACCTCCGACGTGGGCCAGCACCAGATGTTCGCGGCGCAGTACTACAAGTTCGACAAGCCTAACCGCTGGATCAACTCCGGTGGCCTCGGCACGATGGGCTTTGGTTTCCCTGCGGCCATGGGGGTGAAACTGAGCTTCCCGGATGCCGACGTTGCCTGCGTCACCGGCGAAGGCAGCATCCAGATGAACATCCAAGAACTGTCGACGTGCCTGCAATACGGTCTTCCCGTGAAGATCGTCTGCTTGAACAACGGCGTGCTCGGCATGGTTCGTCAATGGCAGGACATGAGCTACGGTAGCCGTCACTCCCATTCCTACATGGAATCGTTGCCGGATTTCATCAAGTTGGTTGAAGCCTATGGCCACGTCGGCATTCGCATCACTGATTTGAAAGATCTGAAGCCGAAGATGGAAGAAGCGTTCGCCATGAAGGACCGCCTGGTGTTCATCGATATTCAGGTGGATACCAGCGAGCACGTCTACCCGATGCAGATCAAAGACGGCTCTATGCGCGACATGTGGCTGAACAAGACGGAGCGTACTTAATCATGCGGCATATTATCTCCCTGCTTCTGGAGAACGAACCCGGCGCCTTGTCCCGTGTTGTCGGCCTGTTTTCGCAACGCAACTACAACATCGAAAGCCTGACCGTGGCCCCGACCGAAGACCCGACCCTGTCGCGCCTGACGTTGACCACCGTAGGCCACGATGAGGTGATCGAGCAGATCACCAAGAACCTCAACAAGCTGATCGAAGTGGTCAAGCTGGTCGACCTGTCGGAAAGCGCTCACATCGAGCGCGAACTGATGCTGGTCAAGGTCAAGGCCACGGGTGCCCAGCGCGCCGAGATCAAACGCACTACCGATATTTATCGCGGGCAGATCGTCGATGTGAGCGCCAGCGTTTATACCGTTCAACTGACCGGTACCAGCGACAAATTGGACAGCTTCATCCAGTCGATCGGGACGGCCTCGATTCTGGAAACTGTACGCAGTGGTGTCACCGGGATTGCCCGTGGCGACAAAGTACTCAGCATCTAACCCAATTAGCGAATGGCCTTACGGCCTGGATATATAGAGGAACCTCATGAAAGTTTATTACGATAAAGATTGTGACCTGTCGATCATCCAGGGCAAGAAAGTCGCCATCATCGGCTACGGTTCCCAGGGCCACGCCCAAGCGTGCAACCTGAAAGATTCCGGCGTGGACGTGACTGTTGGCCTGCGTAAAGGCTCGGCCACTGTCGCCAAGGCTGAAGCCCATGGCCTGAAAGTGACTGACGTTGCTTCTGCTGTCGCGGCTGCCGACCTGGTCATGATTCTGACCCCGGACGAGTTCCAGTCTTCGCTGTACAAGAACGAAATCGAGCCGAACATCAAGAAGGGCGCTACCCTGGCCTTCTCCCACGGCTTCGCGATTCACTACAACCAGGTCGTGCCGCGCGCTGACCTCGACGTGATCATGATCGCGCCGAAAGCACCGGGCCACACCGTGCGTTCCGAGTTCGTCAAAGGCGGCGGTATCCCTGACCTGATCGCGATCTACCAGGATGCGTCGGGCAACGCCAAGAACGTTGCACTGTCCTACGCTGCTGGCGTGGGTGGCGGTCGTACCGGCATCATCGAAACTACCTTCAAGGACGAGACCGAAACTGACCTGTTCGGTGAGCAAGCCGTTCTGTGCGGCGGTACCGTTGAGCTGGTAAAAGCTGGTTTCGAAACCCTGGTTGAAGCTGGCTACGCGCCGGAAATGGCCTACTTCGAATGCCTGCACGAACTCAAGCTGATCGTTGACCTCATGTACGAAGGCGGTATCGCCAACATGAACTACTCGATCTCCAACAACGCCGAGTACGGCGAGTACGTGACCGGTCCGGAAGTGATCAACGCCGAGTCCCGTCAGGCCATGCGCAACGCCCTGAAACGTATTCAGGACGGCGAATACGCCAAAATGTTCATCAGCGAAGGCGCTACCGGCTACCCTTCGATGACCGCCAAGCGTCGTAACAACGCCGCTCACGGTATCGAAGTCATCGGCGAGCAACTGCGCTCCATGATGCCGTGGATCGGTGCCAACAAGATCGTCGACAAAGCCAAGAACTAAGTCGTACGCATCAAGGGAAAACGCGGCTTAGGCCGCGTTTTTTCGTTTGAGGGGTTGGTTCTGGTATAAAGCTGCATCGTTTGCAGGCGAACACTCGCTGCAAGTATCTGTCGAATTTTTTCACACCGTTGCAAGGTAAAGTCCATGAGCGAACGTCCCGAAGAGCCAAACCAGGCTTCCGACGCCGAAAGCATGCTGCCGATCGATGAACATGTCGAAGAAGGGCATGACGCCGAAGGCCGCAAAGTCCGGCATCGTGGCATCTATCTGCTGCCCAATCTGTTCACCACGGCGAACCTGTTTGCCGGTTTCTATTCCATCATCAACTCCATGAGTGCCCAGAGTGCGCTGGCGGCCGGTGATGCGGCGAGTGCCAGCAAATACTTTGGCTTTGCTGCTATCGCAATTTTCGTGGCCATGGTGCTCGACGGCCTGGACGGGCGCGTGGCGCGCATGACCAATACCCAAAGTGCCTTCGGCGCCGAGTACGACTCGCTGTCGGACATGGTCGCCTTCGGTGTTGCCCCCGCATTGCTGGCATTTGCCTGGGCATTGGGTGACATGGGCAAGGTTGGCTGGATGGTTGCCTTCATCTATGTCGCGGGTGCCGCCTTGCGCCTGGCGCGCTTCAATACCCAGGTGGGGACTGCCGACAAGCGCTACTTCATCGGCCTTGCCAGCCCGGCAGCGGCGGGTGTTGTTGCGGGTATTGTCTGGGCGTTCAGTGACTACGGGATTCAGGGGTCGAAGATGTCGTTCCTGGTTGCCCTGATGGTGGCAGCGGCCGGCATGCTGATGGTCAGCAACATCAAGTACAACAGCTTCAAGGAATTTGATCTCAAGGGCCGCGTGCCTTTCGTGGCCATCCTTGTGGTGGTGCTGGTGTTCGCGGTCGTGTTCAGTGATCCACCGCGTATCCTGCTGCTGGCGTTCCTGGCCTATGCGGCTTCTGGCCCGATTCAGTACTTGTTGCGTCTGCGTCGGGACAAAACATTGTCTTAATGTAATTTCCCCCATACTCCGCAGTCTATTGGTGCATCAGTTCTCCAACGCTGCGGAGTTACCATGTTAATCAAATTGCCCAAAGCGTCCGATTGTCACGAATCGGATGTCACGCCTGAATCCTTCTATCTCTCTCGCCGCAGCCTGCTCGGTGGTGCGCTTGCCGGTATTGCCGCCAGCAGCTTGCCGCGTTGGGCCAGTGCCGGCGATGCTTCGCGGTATGCCGACGTCGAGCCGGGCAGTGCGCCCAACTGGTTTACGGAAAAACTTCCGAATGCGAAGTGGCAGTCGGTGACGGTCAAAGATGAGGCAATCACGCCATTCAAGGATGCAACTCACTACAACAACTTCTATGAGTTCGGGACAGGCAAGGGCGACCCGGCAACGAATGCGGGCTCGCTCAAGACGCAGCCCTGGAGTGTGGTGATTGATGGTGAAGTCGCAAAACCTGGGCGCTATGCCCTGGAAGACTTCATGAAACCCTATGCGCTGGAAGAGCGCATCTACCGCCTGCGTTGCGTCGAGGCATGGTCCATGGTGATTCCGTGGATAGGCTTTCCCATCTCGGCGTTGCTCAAGCAGGTCGAGCCAACCTCCAAAGCCAAGTACATCCGTTTTGAAACCCTTCAGGATCCCAAGAGCATGCCTGGGCAACGCTCAAGTTTCGGCTTGATCGATTGGCCTTATGTGGAAGGGCTGCGCCTGGATGAGGCGATGAATCCGTTGGCGATCCTCGCTGTGGGCATGTACGGGCGGGAGTTGCCTAACCAGAACGGTGCACCGTTGCGCTTGGTGGTGCCGTGGAAGTATGGCTTCAAGAGTGTGAAGTCCATCGTGCGTATCAGTCTGGTCAGTGAGCAGCCGAAAACGACCTGGCAGAGTATTGCATCTGATGAGTATGGGTTTTATGCGAATGTGAATCCTACGGTCGATCACCCGCGCTGGACCCAGGCGCGGGAGCGCCGTCTGCCGAGCGGCCTGTTTAGTCCGAATGTGCGCGAGACGCAGATGTTCAATGGCTATTCGGATGAGGTCGCTTCTTTATATACAGGCCTCGATCTGCGGAAGAACTACTGATGCGCTATCCCATCTGGCGCATCGGCGTGTTTGTAGCCGCAGCAGTGTGGCCATTGCTCTGGCTGTATGAAGCATGGAGTTCTGCGCTGGGGCCAGATCCAGGCAAGGTGCTCGTTGATCGCCTGGGTTTGGGGACGCTCATTTTATTGCTGATCACGCTTGCTATGACGCCGCTGCAGAAGTTGAGCGGTTGGGCGGGGTGGATAGCAGTGCGACGACAGTTGGGGCTGTGGTGCTTTGCTTATGTTGTGCTGCACCTGGCGGCCTATTGTGTGTTTGTCCTGGGGCTGGATTGGTCGCAGCTCGGCGTAGAGTTGAGCAAGCGGCCCTACATCATTGTGGGGGCGCTGGGGTTTGTTGCTCTCTTTATGTTGGCCGTTACGTCGAACCGCTATAGCCAGCGTCGGTTGGGTAGTCGCTGGAAGAAGCTGCATCGTCTGGTCTATGTGATTCTTGGGCTCGGTTTGCTGCACATGCTATGGATAGTGCGGGCGGATCTGAAGGAGTGGGCTATCTACGCTTCTATAGGTGCGCTACTTCTGTTGATGCGGGTGCCGCCGGTAATGCGTCGAATCCCTCGCCTTATTGCTAAAAAAGCGCCTTCTGCCACAAAAGCGTAATTAAGCCTTGACGGCAGATTCTGGAAGCCTATAATTCGCCCCACTTCCGGCGCAGTCGAAACGGAAAACTCCTTGGTAAACAATGAGTTATGAAGTTTTCGACAGCAAGTTGCTTCAGTTCATCGAAGCCAAAAGGAAGTTGAAAAAGAGGTGTTGACAGCAGCGTGTAACGCTGTAGAATTCGCCTCCCGCTTACGAGAGATCGCAAGCGCAAGTGGTTGAAGTTGTTGAAGAAATCTTCGAAAACTTCTGAAAATAACCACTTGACAGCAAATGAGGCTGCTGTAGAATGCGCGCCTCGGTTGAGACGAAAGATCTTAACCAACCGCTCTTTAACAACTGAATCAAGCAATTCGTGTGGGTGCTTGTGGAGTAAGACTGATAGTCAACAAGATTATCAGCATCACAAGTTACTCCGCGAGAAATCAAAGATGTAACCAACGATTGCTGAGCCAAGTTTAGGGTTTTCTCAAAACCCAAAGATGTTTGAACTGAAGAGTTTGATCATGGCTCAGATTGAACGCTGGCGGCAGGCCTAACACATGCAAGTCGAGCGGTAGAGAGAAGCTTGCTTCTCTTGAGAGCGGCGGACGGGTGAGTAATGCCTAGGAATCTGCCTGGTAGTGGGGGATAACGTTCGGAAACGGACGCTAATACCGCATACGTCCTACGGGAGAAAGCAGGGGACCTTCGGGCCTTGCGCTATCAGATGAGCCTAGGTCGGATTAGCTAGTTGGTGGGGTAATGGCTCACCAAGGCGACGATCCGTAACTGGTCTGAGAGGATGATCAGTCACACTGGAACTGAGACACGGTCCAGACTCCTACGGGAGGCAGCAGTGGGGAATATTGGACAATGGGCGAAAGCCTGATCCAGCCATGCCGCGTGTGTGAAGAAGGTCTTCGGATTGTAAAGCACTTTAAGTTGGGAGGAAGGGTTGTAGATTAATACTCTGCAATTTTGACGTTACCGACAGAATAAGCACCGGCTAACTCTGTGCCAGCAGCCGCGGTAATACAGAGGGTGCAAGCGTTAATCGGAATTACTGGGCGTAAAGCGCGCGTAGGTGGTTTGTTAAGTTGGATGTGAAAGCCCCGGGCTCAACCTGGGAACTGCATTCAAAACTGACAAGCTAGAGTATGGTAGAGGGTGGTGGAATTTCCTGTGTAGCGGTGAAATGCGTAGATATAGGAAGGAACACCAGTGGCGAAGGCGACCACCTGGACTAATACTGACACTGAGGTGCGAAAGCGTGGGGAGCAAACAGGATTAGATACCCTGGTAGTCCACGCCGTAAACGATGTCAACTAGCCGTTGGGAGCCTTGAGCTCTTAGTGGCGCAGCTAACGCATTAAGTTGACCGCCTGGGGAGTACGGCCGCAAGGTTAAAACTCAAATGAATTGACGGGGGCCCGCACAAGCGGTGGAGCATGTGGTTTAATTCGAAGCAACGCGAAGAACCTTACCAGGCCTTGACATCCAATGAACTTTCCAGAGATGGATTGGTGCCTTCGGGAACATTGAGACAGGTGCTGCATGGCTGTCGTCAGCTCGTGTCGTGAGATGTTGGGTTAAGTCCCGTAACGAGCGCAACCCTTGTCCTTAGTTACCAGCACGTAATGGTGGGCACTCTAAGGAGACTGCCGGTGACAAACCGGAGGAAGGTGGGGATGACGTCAAGTCATCATGGCCCTTACGGCCTGGGCTACACACGTGCTACAATGGTCGGTACAGAGGGTTGCCAAGCCGCGAGGTGGAGCTAATCCCACAAAACCGATCGTAGTCCGGATCGCAGTCTGCAACTCGACTGCGTGAAGTCGGAATCGCTAGTAATCGCGAATCAGAATGTCGCGGTGAATACGTTCCCGGGCCTTGTACACACCGCCCGTCACACCATGGGAGTGGGTTGCACCAGAAGTAGCTAGTCTAACCTTCGGGAGGACGGTTACCACGGTGTGATTCATGACTGGGGTGAAGTCGTAACAAGGTAGCCGTAGGGGAACCTGCGGCTGGATCACCTCCTTAATCGACGACTCAGCTGCTCTATAAGTTCCCACACGAATTGCTTGATTCATTGAAGAAGACGATAAGAAGCAGCCCGAAATTGGGTCTGTAGCTCAGTTGGTTAGAGCGCACCCCTGATAAGGGTGAGGTCGGCAGTTCGAATCTGCCCAGACCCACCAATTTTGTGTGGGAAACGCCTGTAGAAATACGGGGCCATAGCTCAGCTGGGAGAGCGCCTGCCTTGCACGCAGGAGGTCAACGGTTCGATCCCGTTTGGCTCCACCACTACTGCTTCTGATTGTATAAAGCTTAGAAATGAGCATTCCATCGGTTCGATGGTGAATGTTGATTTCTAGTCTTTGACTAGTTCGTTCTTTAAAAATTTGGGTATGTGATAGAAAGATAGACTGAACGTTACTTTCACTGGTAACGGATCAGGCTAAGGTAAAATTTGTGAGTTCTCTTAATTGAGAAATTCGAATTTTCGGCGAATGTCGTCTTCACAGTATAACCAGATTGCTTGGGGTTATATGGTCAAGTGAAGAAGCGCATACGGTGGATGCCTTGGCAGTCAGAGGCGATGAAAGACGTGGTAGCCTGCGAAAAGCTTCGGGGAGTCGGCAAACAGACTTTGATCCGGAGATGTCTGAATGGGGGAACCCAGCCATCATAAGATGGTTATCTTGTACTGAATACATAGGTGCAAGAGGCGAACCAGGGGAACTGAAACATCTAAGTACCCTGAGGAAAAGAAATCAACCGAGATTCCCTTAGTAGTGGCGAGCGAACGGGGACTAGCCCTTAAGTGGCTTTGAGATTAGCGGAACGCTCTGGAAAGTGCGGCCATAGTGGGTGATAGCCCTGTACGCGAAAATCTCTTAGTCATGAAATCGAGTAGGACGGAGCACGAGAAACTTTGTCTGAATATGGGGGGACCATCCTCCAAGGCTAAATACTACTGACTGACCGATAGTGAACTAGTACCGTGAGGGAAAGGCGAAAAGAACCCCGGAGAGGGGAGTGAAATAGATCCTGAAACCGTATGCGTACAAGCAGTGGGAGCCCACTTTGTTGGGTGACTGCGTACCTTTTGTATAATGGGTCAGCGACTTATTTTCAGTGGCGAGCTTAACCGAATAGGGGAGGCGTAGCGAAAGCGAGTCTTAATAGGGCGTCTAGTCGCTGGGAATAGACCCGAAACCGGGCGATCTATCCATGGGCAGGTTGAAGGTTGGGTAACACTAACTGGAGGACCGAACCGACTACCGTTGAAAAGTTAGCGGATGACCTGTGGATCGGAGTGAAAGGCTAATCAAGCTCGGAGATAGCTGGTTCTCCTCGAAAGCTATTTAGGTAGCGCCTCATGTATCACTGTAGGGGGTAGAGCACTGTTTCGGCTAGGGGGTCATCCCGACTTACCAAACCGATGCAAACTCCGAATACCTACAAGTGCCGAGCATGGGAGACACACGGCGGGTGCTAACGTCCGTCGTGAAAAGGGAAACAACCCAGACCGTCAGCTAAGGTCCCAAAGTTATGGTTAAGTGGGAAACGATGTGGGAAGGCTTAGACAGCTAGGAGGTTGGCTTAGAAGCAGCCACCCTTTAAAGAAAGCGTAATAGCTCACTAGTCGAGTCGGCCTGCGCGGAAGATGTAACGGGGCTCAAACCATACACCGAAGCTACGGGTATCACCTTCGGGTGATGCGGTAGAGGAGCGTTCTGTAAGCCCGTGAAGGTGAGTTGAGAAGCTTGCTGGAGGTATCAGAAGTGCGAATGCTGACATGAGTAACGACAATGGGTGTGAAAAACACCCACGCCGAAAGACCAAGGTTTCCTGCGCAACGTTAATCGACGCAGGGTTAGTCGGTCCCTAAGGCGAGGCTGAAAAGCGTAGTCGATGGAAAACAGGTTAATATTCCTGTACTTCTGGTTATTGCGATGGAGGGACGGAGAAGGCTAGGCCAGCTTGGCGTTGGTTGTCCAAGTTTAAGGTGGTAGGCTGAAATCTTAGGTAAATCCGGGATTTCAAGGCCGAGAGCTGATGACGAGTTACCTTTCAGGTAACGAAGTGGTTGATGCCATGCTTCCAAGAAAAGCTTCTAAGCTTCAGGTAACCAGGAACCGTACCCCAAACCGACACAGGTGGTTGGGTAGAGAATACCAAGGCGCTTGAGAGAACTCGGGTGAAGGAACTAGGCAAAATGGCACCGTAACTTCGGGAGAAGGTGCGCCGGTGAGGGTGAAGGACTTGCTCCGTAAGCTCATGCCGGTCGAAGATACCAGGCCGCTGCGACTGTTTATTAAAAACACAGCACTCTGCAAACACGAAAGTGGACGTATAGGGTGTGACGCCTGCCCGGTGCCGGAAGGTTAATTGATGGGGTTAGCTAACGCGAAGCTCTTGATCGAAGCCCCGGTAAACGGCGGCCGTAACTATAACGGTCCTAAGGTAGCGAAATTCCTTGTCGGGTAAGTTCCGACCTGCACGAATGGCGTAACGATGGCGGCGCTGTCTCCACCCGAGACTCAGTGAAATTGAAATCGCTGTGAAGATGCAGTGTATCCGCGGCTAGACGGAAAGACCCCGTGAACCTTTACTATAGCTTTGCACTGGACTTTGAATTTGCTTGTGTAGGATAGGTGGGAGGCTTTGAAGCGTGGACGCCAGTTCGCGTGGAGCCATCCTTGAAATACCACCCTGGCAACTTTGAGGTTCTAACTCAGGTCCGTTATCCGGATCGAGGACAGTGTATGGTGGGTAGTTTGACTGGGGCGGTCTCCTCCTAAAGAGTAACGGAGGAGTACGAAGGTGCGCTCAGACCGGTCGGAAATCGGTCGTAGAGTATAAAGGCAAAAGCGCGCTTGACTGCGAGACAGACACGTCGAGCAGGTACGAAAGTAGGTCTTAGTGATCCGGTGGTTCTGTATGGAAGGGCCATCGCTCAACGGATAAAAGGTACTCCGGGGATAACAGGCTGATACCGCCCAAGAGTTCATATCGACGGCGGTGTTTG
>JADMIO010690440.1_pt1 | contig 18519 bp, 14 predicted proteins | sample 8958161 | NCBI WGS metagenome assembly JADMIO01 (sample SAMN16585339, study PRJNA669376) | soil metagenome | isolation source: Crop rotation soil | place: USA: Cullars Rotation, Alabama | collected 2011 | reverse complement strand
TTGGCCTGGCGTCAGGCCGCCTCGCCCGCGGCCAAGGCGGTGCGCCGGATCCGCGGCCTGCTCGACGCGGAGGCGGCGGAGCTCGGCCCGCCGCCCCGGGTCGCCTCGCCGGAGGCCTTCCCCCCCGGACCGCAAAGCTGAGGGCGAATGGGCGGTCAGGCGATCCCCAGCGCCTTGCGCACCTTGCCGGTCAGGCCGGCGGCGACCAGGAAATGGGCCTGGGCGAGATAGGCCCGCAGCTCATTGTCGGGCAACACGTCGGGGCCGTTCAGCCGCACCCAACTCGCCCGCGCCAGATAAGGCGCCGGCGTCGCCAGCCCCTGTTCGACCAGATGCTCGAAGGCCATCGGCGAGGCCTTGAAGCTGTAGGTGGGAGCCGGATCCTCGATCGAGGCGGCGGAAGCGAACATCTTCTCGCCGACCACGAACACCCGATCGACGCCCCATTTGATGTCCAGGGCCGCGCCCGGCAAGGCGAGCGCGGCCGCGTGGAAATCGTCAAACCGCATCGGCCGCGACGCCTTGGCCGATGGGGCAGACCACGCCCGCCCCCTGCAGCCCGCAGTAGCCGTTCGGGTTCTTGGCCAGGTACTGCTGGTGATAGCCCTCGGCGAAGTAGAACGGGCCGGCCGGCGCGATCTCGGTGGTGATCTCGCCCCGGCCATGGGCCAGCAGCGCCTTTTCGTACGCGTCGCGGGACGCCTGGGCGATCTCGGCCTGCTCGGGCGTGGTGGTGTAGATCGCCGAACGGTACTGCGAGCCGACGTCATTGCCCTGGCGCATGCCCTGGGTCGGGTCATGCTCCTCCCAGAAGCTCTTGAGCAGCCGCTCATAGGACACTTGGCCGGGATCGTAGACCACCAGCACCGCCTCCGCGTGCCCGGTGCGGCCCGAGCAGGCCTCCTCGTAGGTCGGGTTGGGCGTCGGGCCGCCCGCATAGCCGACCGCGGTCACCCAGACGCCGGGGATCTCCCAGAACAGCCGCTCCGCGCCCCAGAAGCAGCCCATGGCGAACTGGGCGACCTCGAAACCCTCCGGATAGGGGCCCTTCAGCGGCCGGCCGTTGACGAAGTGGGTCGCCGCGGTCGGGATCGGATCGGCGCGGCCCTTCAACGCTTGGTCGGGCGTTGGAATCTCGAGCGACTTCTTGCCGAACAGCATGGCCGACCTCCAATCCGATGATGGCGAGCGCTCCGGATATGGGCCTTCGCCGTGCGGGACTGAAGGGTCGCGCGATGCTCGCTTGCCGCCAACCCCTTCCTGGCTATATTCCGCGCCTTCCGCCGCCGGGGCCTTCGGGTCCGGACGCGTGGGGTGAGGTGGCCGAGTGGTTGAAGGCGCACGCTTGGAAAGCGTGTTTACGGGAAACCGTAACGTGGGTTCGAATCCCACTCTCACCGCCACCACCCCCAAACATGTCTCCGCGATGACGCCGGCCGTCTAACCCTCCGGAGTTACGCGGCTATTCCGGCTGAAAGCGGCGAACGCCCGCGACAATCCCGCACCAAATGCCCCGAAAACCAGCTGACTTTCGGGCGCGGTCTCCGCCGCGTTCCAGGTCAGTTGAGTTTCCCTGGTAACAGGGAAAGAAGCAGGGAATTCGGGCAATTCTGCATCTCGCCCAGATAGATGCGATTTTTTGAGGAGGTAGAAGAGCGCGCCCCGACTGAACGCAGCGCCACCGATTTCCGACCCCGCGACGAGAGATAAGCCTTCGACCGGATGCCCTCGCCCTCGAGCCAATCCTGCAGCGCTGAGACCGAGCCAAGCTCCAGATAGCGCCTGAAAATCAATCTGACGCTCTCGGCCTCAGCGGGATTCACCACCAGCGCACGCGATGTTCCTGACGGCGGATCATAACCAAGCGGCAGATTGCCTCCCATCCACATGCCCTTGGCCTTCGACGCCGCGATCTTGTCGCGCTCCAGCCCCTCCTCCGAGGATTTGCGGGTGTAGATGGCGCAGCGGATGGCGCGGCTCACGCGCGGTCCAAGCCAAAGAAGCGTCGGCCATTCCACTTCGCCCCTGTGATGGCGATAGCGACCGCCGATAGGCTGCTGAAGCGTTGGCCGCCGTAAGCGAACCCCCGGTCCATCACCTGCACCTGATGGGTCCGGCCCTGCCACTCTCTGAACAGCAGGGTCCCGGGCGAATTTCATCTTGTAACGCCATCAGTAGCTCAATGCCCCGGGCGTCGACGGCCTAGGGCGGCGCAAGCTCTCGAGTTGGGTAGCGAGGTACGATCGCGCTGGGAGCTGAGCCGCTCGTGAGTCGCTCGAGAAACGCGCGCAGCGCGCTGAGACGACAATCCCGCCAGACAATCGGGCCTGCGCAAGCTCTCAGCGCCTTAGCGTCGGCGATTGCAAGCGGTCCAAGCGTCAGACCACCACGTAAGAACCAACGAAACCGGGGCTATGGGGCCGTCGGCGCCGTTAACCTTTTTCGAAACCGACGCTCGTTAACTTTGCTCCGTATCGGAGCCTAGTTGCAGGCGGAGCCCAATGGCGGTGGGACTAAATCGGCGCAGCGCTCGCCGTGTATCAGAAGAGCCGCAAAGCTCTGCGCGTAGCTCGTTGATCAGTATGGTCGAGCTGCAAACGATACCGATGACGAACGGCATTTTGGGCGTGGCGGAAGTCTCCAAACATATCGGCTTTCCGGTTCATCGCGCCTATTACATCCGCGATGTTCCCGCCGGTGAGAGTCGTGGAGCCCATGGTCACAAGGCGCTGAGGCAATGCTTCCTCTGCCTTCGCGGAAGCGTTCAACTCAGCATCACCAAGGGCGGACAAACCGAATCGGTTGATCTGACACGGCCCTCCGAGGCCGCCGTGGTCCCGGCCGGATGTTGGCGCGACCTAAGCGAATTTTCCGAAGATTCTGTCGTTATCGTCCTGGCGTCCGACGAATATGACGAGGCGGATTACATCCGCGACTACGACGCTTTCGTCCGCTGGGAACAGGGCGAAGAGCCGGTGGCGAGTGTGCCCTATCTGGACTTGCGCCGGACCCATCAATCCCTGGGCCCTGAAATCGAGCGGGTAATCCGTCGAGTGTTGCAATCTGGCGCGCTCATCGGTGGGCCAGAACTGGCGAGTTTCGAGGCGCGCTTCGCGGCGTATTGCGGGGCGGGCCAGATGGTAGGCCTGGGGAATGGGCTCGACGCCCTGGTTATCGCGCTTCGCGCCTGGGGCGTGGGTCCCGGCGACGAGGTCATCGTGCCGGCGCACACCTTCGTCGCCACCGCACTGGCGGTGGACGAAGTCGGAGCGACCGCCGTGCTCGTCGATGTGGAGCCGGATACGGGCCTGATCGACATAGGCCAAGTGAGCGCGGCCATCACCAACCGCACTGCGGCGATTATCCCGGTGCACCTCTATGGGCATCCGGCCGACATGGATGCGCTCGCAGCCGCAATCGGCGACCGTGACATAAGAATCCTGGAAGATGCCGCTCAGGCGCACGGCGCGCGGTACAAGGGCCGCCGTTGCGGCGGCCTTGGCGACGCCGCCGCCTTCAGCTTCTATCCCACGAAAAATCTCGGCGCTCTGGGAGACGGAGGCGCGCTAGTCACCGTGGACGCGGCGCTGGCCGACAAGGTTCGGATGATCGCCAACTATGGCTCGCGCGAGAAGTACCGTCACGAAGTGGCCGGCCGCAATTCACGCCTCGATCCGCTGCAGGCGGCTGTATTGGCGGAGAAACTCGATCACCTGGACGCCTGGAATGCGCGGCGCAGCGAACTCGCGATCCGCTACTTCCACGGCCTCGCCGATGTCCGCGGCCTCGAGCTGCCCGGCGTGCGCTCCTGGGCTGAGCCCGTGTGGCACGTGTTCCCGATCCGTATCGACGGTCGGCGGGACCAGCTCGCGACCTACCTGTCCGAGCGCGGCGTGGGGGTCAACATCCACTACCCCACGCCCGTTCACCTGCAGCCCTGCTATGCGGATCGCTGGCAAGCAGGCGATTTTCCGGTCTCGGAGGCGCTGACCCGGTCGGTCCTCAGCCTGCCGCTCGATCCGATGCACACCAATCGGGAGATCGATCTGGTGGTGGCGCGGGTGCGCGAGTTTTTCGGCCACTGAACCGGCGACACGCCCAAGGCGCCGGCCCCACAACTATTCGCCTAATTGAGCCTCGACTAAGCTCCGGACTCTGGGCAAGGGACGACTCACCGAAACTCGGGACCGAAGGAAGCGCCAGAAGGTGACCAGCGTCTCCGCATCCTGCGACCGCTTCCTGGAGACCGCCAAGAACGGCGACATCGCCCTCGCGCTGCTCTCGATACAGAGCTTCGTCTGGCACGCCGCGCTCAAGCGCGAATCGGCCTTGGGCCAGGTGTTTTCCAGCCGCGCCCTCGACGCTGTCTGCCAGCAGATCGGGGCCCTGCAGCCGGTCCCGGTAAGCACCGCACGTAGGGGCGTCGTCTACCTGGTCACTGAGTTGCAGGCGACGGGCGGGCATACCCGGGTCGTGGCCGACCTCATCCTGGCGGACGAGGCGACAGCAGCTTCAGGCGAGCCCGTGACCATCCTGGTGACTGACGTTGTCCGCCAGCACAATCCAGCGACGGCGGGCATCTTCTCTCAGTTCGGCGCGCAGGTGGAGACGCCGCCGCCCGGCGACCACGCTAGCGTGCTGGCCTGGCTCAAGGGCCGGCTGTCGGCGCTTTCGCCTCGGGTCACGCGCATGGTGCTGCACCCCTTCGACAGCGTCGCCATCGCCGCCGCCCAGCCCGGCCTGGCCGGCGAACTGGTGTTCCTGCACAACGCCGACCACAACCTTGCCCTGGGCGTGACCCTGGCCCACAGCCTCCACGTCGATTTTCACGCCAAGGGCTTCTACAATTGTCGCGAGCGCCAAGGCGTACGCGACAATGTGGTGTGGCCGCTCACCGCGCCGGATTCGGGGCCGCGTGCGCCTCTGTTCAGCGCCGCGCCAATCCGCACCTGCACCTGCGGCGGCGTTGAGAAGTTCGAGCCGCAATTCGTTCGCGACCTCGCGCCCTACCCCTTCCGCTATGAGGCGCTGGCACCCCTAATCCCCGCCACGACGGGCGGGACGCATGTGCATGTCGGCCCTTTGTCGGACGATGTGCTGGCCACGATCAACAGCGGACTGGACCAGCTGGGCCTGCCGCGCGAGCGGTTCGTACACGTGCCGTCCGTGCCCAGCCTGTGGGAAGCGCTCAAGGCCCTGGAAATCGACGTCTACGTCGGTTCTTTTCCGCTGGGGGGTGGGCGTTCGACGGTGGAGGCGATGGGAGCCGGGCTGCCGATCTGCATTCACGCCAACTATCGCTCGATCATGCTCAGCGTGGAGATGGAGGTCTATGAGGGCGCGCTTATCTGGCGGACGCCGGAGGACCTGGTCCGCCTGCTGGCGGGCCTGACGCCGGAGGCGCTCGCATGGCACGCACGTGCGGCGCGAGCCTTCTATGAGCGGCATCACCATCCTTCGCGCCTGCAGGCAGCGCTGAGCGGACAGGTGGAGGCGCCGGTCCGGCCCGACCACACGGAGGACTGGCTACAGGCCTATCTCGATCAATCCGAAGCCCGTGCGTGAAGATGCGCCGCGGTACCGCCAGGCGAACATGAGCGCGCCCTCCTCCCCCATCGACCTGGCCACCATAGCTCTCGACTACGAGGGGTTCCGTCGCCTCGCGACCGACACGCGGCTCAGCGCGCACGAGAAAATCGGCTTTCCCGACGCCTATCGGGAGGGGTTCGAGGCGGCGATACTCGCCGACATCCTGGGCAAACTGCCCGCGCTGGTGCAATCCGAGGGATTGGCCGTCATCGATATCGGTCCTGGCTGCGCGGGCCTGCCCCGGATGCTGATCGAGCTCTGCCGCGAGCGGCGCCACCGGCTCTTGCTGGTCGACTCTCCCGAAATGCTGGCCCAGCTGCCGGACATCGACGGCGTGACGGTGAAAGTGCCCGGCATGTTCCCGCGCAACGCCGCCGATCTGGAGGTGGCCCTGGGCCGCGGGGCCGATGCGTTGATCTGCTACAGCGTGCTCCACTACATCTGTGTGGACTGCGATTTGTTCGAGTTCGTCGACTCGACGATCGACCTCCTGGCACCGGGCGGCAGGGCGTTGGTCGGCGACATCCCCAATCTTTCCAAGCGACGCCGATTCTTTGCGACCGAGAGGGGGCAAGCGTTCCATCGCGCCTTCACGGGATCCGACGCGCCTTACGACGTGGCTCAGGATCTTCCCCGGCCGGGCGCGATCGACGACGCGGTCTTGAGCAGCCTCTGCGCGCGCGCCCACGCGGGCGGCTGCGACGCCTACCTGATGCCGCAGGGTCCAGCGCTGCCTATGGCCAACCGGCGCGACGACCTCCTGATCGTGCGGCCATGACCATGTCCTCCGCCAAGCCCTTGGTCATCGTCGGCAATGGCGAGATCGCCGAAATGGCCTGCGAGTACTTCGACCACGATAGCGATCGCGAGGTCGCGGGCTTCGCCATCGGCGCCGAATTCATAAAGTCTCCGATCTTGATGGACCGGCCGGTGACGCCCCTGGGCGAGTTGGCGGGACGCTATCCGCCCGACGCGTTCGACGCCTTCGTGGCCATCGGCGACAGCCAGCTCAACCGCGTACGCCGTCGCCATGTCGAGACGTGCCGAGCCGCCGGTTTCCGCTTGGCGAGCTACGTCTCTTCGAAAGCCTTCGTCTGGCGCAACGTCGTCATCGGCGAGAACTGCTTCATTCTCGAGCATAACGTGCTGCAGCCCTTCACGACTATCGGAGACAACGTAACCTTGTGGAGCGGCAATCACATCGGCCACCGCTCCGTGATCGAAGATGACGTTTTCATCGCCTCGCATGTCGTGGTGTCCGGCTTCTGCCGGATCGGCGCGGGCAGCTTCGTCGGCGTGAACGCCGCAGTCGCCCACCAAGTCGAGATCGCCGAGGACAACTTCATCGCCATGGGCGCGGTGGTCACCAAGTCGACCGAAGCCGACGGGGTCTATCAAGGTCACCCGGCGGAGCGGCGGCCAATCTCGGCTAGGCGGTTCTGCCGCGTCAAAGACTAGCCATGGAGATCGTCCGCTACAGCGCGGAGATGGCGAACGCCTGGAACGCCTTTAACCGCGGCGCGCGAAATGGCCACTTCCTGTTCGACCGTGACTTTATGGACTACCACGCCGATCGCTTCGTCGACGGCTCCCTGATCGCCTTCGACGAGGGCGCGCCGATCGCACTACTGCCACTCAACCGCCGCGGCTGCGAAGCCTGGTCGCATCAGGGACTGACCTTCGGCGGCTTGATCATCGACAGCCTCGGCGCGGCCCAGGCTATGATGGTGCTGGACGCCTTCGCCGAGCGCCTGCGCAGCGAGGACGTGACGCAATTGACCTACAAGGTCCTGCCGTGGATCTACCCGCGTGCGCCGGCGCAGGAAGATCTCTATTGGCTGTTCCGGCGCGACGCGGCGCTGATCCGGCGTGACGTGAGCGTGGCGATCGACCACCGCGCCCGCGGCCCGGTCTCGCGCCGTCGGGCCCGCGGCGCGCGTAAAGCCGAAAGCTCAGGTCTGACCTACACGCGGTCGACGGACTGGCCGGGGTTTTGGCGGCTGCTCGAGAGCGTGCTGGCGGGGCGGCACGGCGCGGCGCCGGTCCATACCCTCGAAGAAATCCAGCGCCTCGCTAGCCGGTTTCCCGACGAAATCGCTCTGTTTACAGCCCAAGTCGGCGACGACTTGCAGGCTGGAGTGGTGATGTTCCGATCAGCGCAGGTGGCGCACGCCCAGTATATCGCCGTGGGCGACGAGGGACGGGAAACGGGCGCCTTGGACGGATTGTTCGAGCACCTGATCGCGCTCCATCGCGCCACGCATCGCTATTTCGATTTTGGCATTTCCAACACCGACCAGGGTCGCATCCTCAACGAGGGCCTCGCGCGCCAGAAGGAGGAATTCGGGGGTAGCGCGGTGGTTCATGACGTCTACCGCGTGGCGCTCTAGTTCCGCGGCCGCCACGCCATTCCCATGCCAGTGCGGCCGTAGCCGTCGCCGTTGTAGAACAGCAACTCATGGTCCCCGACCACGCAAGGCGCGCCGAAGCAAGTCATGCCCGCTTCCCAGGTTTCGTACGGCGGAGGGATCGCCGGTGTCAGCGGCGGTCGGACCCGTGCATCGGAAGGTAGGTCCATCTCGACCAGCCGGTAACCGGCGCGGGTGCGAATGGACAGCATCAGGCGGCCGCCTGGCGTGACCACCGGGCGGCCGAAGCCGGTCTCTCCAGCCTCAATGTCCGGCGCCATCAGAATCCGCCCTGGCCCGGTCCATTTCCACGGGTTGCCGCTGCGCAATTCCATCAGGCTGTAGATGGGCGTGCGCCGCCCGTCGTTCGCGTCTACGAAGGCGTCGCCGCCGATGTAGAGCAGGCGATAGCCTCGTTCGTCGCGATGGAGGAAGGGGGCGGTTCGGAAAAACCGTTCGCCTGGCAGGGGCGGCAAGAGGGGCTGGAGGCTTCGGGTGAAACTCAGGCCTTGATCGTCCGAGCGCGCGAGCCCGGCGGACAGGGTGTACGGAGCCTCGGCCGACCCTCGGCGCCACCCGATGTAGAGCAGGGCCAAACCCGCTTCGTCCTCCACGATCTGCGAAGGGTTGACGCCGTCCGCATCGAACGCGCCGGGCGCTCCGACATCAAGGACTGGATCAGGGTTCACGCCGATCACGCGGAAAGGCGGCTCCAACGCGAAGTCGGCGCAGAAGACCCGGCCGCGCAGGTCGGCGTCGCATGAGGCGTAGAACACCCGCACCCGGTCGGTCATGCGCCAAGGCGTCGGCAGCATGGCGTGCGAGCGGCTGAGCGGAGAGCCTGAGGCCTCCAGCACCCGGCCCAGCTTGCGCCAAGGTGCGGCCATCTGCGTCAGTACGCGCGCCCGGCGACCTGAGCGATCCGCTGTCGGCGCCAGGCCGACACATTAGGCGTCGGGTTCCAGCGGTACCCCAGATAGCCGGCGAGCCAGGGGTCAAGCGGCGCCGCGCGATCAAGCATCGCAGGAATATCCACAGGCTGCGCAAGCACGGGCGCGCCGATCACGTGGGTCACCGCCCTCCGGATGCGGCCGGAGGTGTTCACCCCGGCCCGGTGGAACACCATGGAGTTGAACAGGATCGCCGACCCGCGCGGCAGGATTGGCGTCACCGCCCGCTGTTCGGCAAGCGGCGCCGGGGGGAAGGACTCTTCGAGATGGCTGCCTGGCAAGAACGCCGTGCCACCGGTCTCGGGGCTGAAGTCCTCCAGGCAGACGACCACGCTGAGCGCGATCGCTCGACTGCAAACCCAATGCTGGTAGTTGAGATCACGATGCCAACTCGCCTGTGCCTGCCGTTCGTCCGGTCGGTTGATTACCCCGTTCTGCATCAGCAGCACGATGTTCCTGCCCAGGACCGCCTGGGCGATCCCGACAAGAATTGGATGGGTCGCAAGCGCCATGTACTCTTCACTGTAGGCGAGCAGGCAGCGGGCGATGTCAGCGTCGTTCATGCTAGCGAGCGCCGCCTCGCCGCCGACCTCGTCGCACTGGCGCGCGTAGACATCATCCATCACTTGGTTGAGCCGCGCGACGACTTCGCCCGACAATAGAGCCGGCAGGACGCTGAACCCGCGGACCCGAATTTCTTCCATCTGCGATTCGAACCCTGCGGCCATGCCTACGGGCGGCGCTTCGGCGATACCGTAGGTCCCGTAATCAGCCATCCGACGGACTCCTTTTGGCGCGCCAAAGCTCGAACATCTCGCCAAAGGCCGCCTCCACACCGCGGGTGAAGCCGATCTCGTCACAACAAGGACCGTTGTCGAACCCCGGCCGCACCCTGGCCCGCAAGGCGTCGAGCCGTGCGAGATCCCCGGTGAGCTCGAGCGCGCGAGCCACGAAGTCATCCGAGCTTTCGGCAATCAGCTCCGGCAATCCGGACGCCTCGAGTATCCGGCGCACGCAAGCCCCGCCGACGTTTGGGGTCGGCTTGGCCAGGACAGGCACGCCGTTCGAAAGTGCGTCGAGCGTCGTGGTCGATCCGGGGGCGGGCCAGGTGTCGAGCATCAGGTCGACCTCCCTATACGAGGCGAAATAGGCCTCGCCGGTCGTGTGGCCGGCGAACACGATCCGCTCCGGCGCCACGCCGCGCGCGGCGAACCGGGCCTGCGTCACGCGCTGCAGGACCGGATCGTCGAAATACCGATACTTCAGCAGTAGCCGGGCGGTGGGCGCGCCTCGAAGCACCGCGCCCCAGGCGTCCAACGTCCAGTCGCTCAACTTGCAGGGGTGATTGAACGATCCGAAGGTCACTCGGCCCTGGCGCAGCGCCGGAGTCGGCGCCGGCGGCAAGCGCCCGGCGCTTGGCCGAAAAGCGTTGAACACCGGCCCGATCGGCCAGATCTCTTCGGTAAACAAACCCTCGGTCGGAGGGGCCGGGTCGCAGGCCGCATGAAGGACGTAGTCCATCTGCTGCAAGCCGGTTGTCTGGATGAAGTTGATCCAGGCGACCTGGACCGGCGCCGCGCGGCGGGCGAAGATCGCCAGGCGCGTGCCCGCGGTGTGTCCCCAGCAATCGGCCAGCACGTCGATCTGGTCTTTCCGGATCAGCGCGGCCGCGCTGGCGTCGTCCAGGTCGCCGATCGGATGCACCTGAATCCAATCCGGCCAGCCCTGCTCCGCGTCGGATTTGGCGGGATAGAGGGTCACGCTCACGCCTCGCGGATTGTGGTTCTCGAGCAGCGGCGCGATGAATTGGCGAAGCTGCGAGCCGGCGAAGCTCGGCGCCACATAGCCGATACGAAGCTTGCGCCCGGCGAGATCTGGATTGGTCAGCGGCCCATCCGAGCATTCCGGCGCATAGCGGCGCGCCCATTCGCGGGCCTCGGCGGCGTGACGCGCGTCCCCATCGTCGCACAGCATCTGCGGATAGACCGCAAAGGCGTGGATCTGCGCTGAAGGGTGGGTCTCGGCCACGGCGCGGAAGACTGCGCTCGCCTCCTCCGCTCGGCCCTGGTGCTGTAGGGCCAAGCCGTAGGCTGACAATGCGCGAGGTTCGAGACCGCCGACCTGCATGGCGACCGCCCGCATCACGCTCGACATGGCCACCATGTTCCGGGCGTACAGTTGGTCGGCGACCATGTGACCGTAGTCCGCCTCCGATCGGCAGCGCGGGAGGCTGGCCCCAGCCGCTGCGGCAATCGGAAAAGCGTGAAGGATACGGGCGTCGTCCAAGGCACCGGCGGCGCGATCCGCTTCGCCGCCGGTCATGAGCGCGCTGGCTAGCCAGTAGCGCGCCTCCGGGTCGGACGGGGTCTGCGCGATGAGCCGTTCGAACATGCTGATCGCGGTCGCGACATCGCCCGACAGCAGAGCATCGCGCCCGACGGCGAGCGCGGTTTGGGACGTTGAGAAATTCATCGCTGCTCCTAGGCAGCCAGGATGTACGTGCCCCGGTGAAAGCCTCGTTAACTATGCGGGCGGTAGGGCAGGTTGGCTCTTGCCGCCACTACATGGCTCTTTTCGCGCGATGGATGCGACATCCTCGCTACACGCGCGGCGCTTACAATCGCTCCACGGCGATCTAAAAACCGGGCGTACTTCGAACCAGCGCCAGTCGATTCGATTCCTTTTGAGGTGCGTGCATGGCGAAATCCCCGCCCGCGACTTGTCATTTCGAGGACGGCCTTGAGGTAGCAGGCCTGCTCAGGGATCATCTGGCCCAGTCCGTGCTCTCATGGTTCCGCCAAAATCAGGCTCGCAGCGCATACGTTTGCGGTGGCGACGCTAAGGGTAAGCCGCTGTTCGCCGAACTGAGGGCCGATAGTCGCGGAGCCGTATATGCGCATGTACGGCTCGCCACACAGGACGACCTGCTTGATCGAAGCGCACTGAACGAATGATTAGTAGGGGCCGACTTTTTGCCGCCGCGCACAGCCACAGAATCAACATTGCGCCTAGTCGCGTGTTAGCCGACGTGGCTCGCCGTTAAGCCAGCACAGGTCACCTTCGCGCCCTTTTCTCCCCCTTTAGTCGGAGACCAATTGCGCCGTGACTGCCTCCACCGCCACCCCCCCCAACATGTCTCCGCGATAACGCCGCCTGCGTAACCCACCGCGGCTGCGCGACTATTCGGGCTGAAAGCGGCGAACGGCCGCGCCACCCCGCACTAATCGCTCCGAAAACCGGCCGGCTTTCGGGCACGGCTTCCGCGGTGTTCCAAGTCAGTTGAGTTTTCCCTGGTATCAGGGAAAAAAGCAGTGAATTCGGGCCACTTGTCGTTCAAGCGCGATCCTATGGCGCTCAGGGCACTGAATCTGAACAGCTTTCGGAGCAAATTTCCCTGCGTCGCGGTGCAGGGAAATTGCGGAAGCACGCTGGGAACCCTTTCAGCGCTGCAGGGAAAGCCGAACCGCCTATCAGGCAAGCGCTGTGAGCCGGCCGGCCGGTCCGCCCACGCGAGCGGCGGTGGGTGATTGACAAGCTGCTCTAGGTTCAGACCGGCCGGACACTCCCCCCTTAAAATCGCGCGCTGACCCGCGTTCTAATGGGAGAGGAAGGGGGATACCCGTTTTCGGCGAGTGGCGCCGCGGCAGCACCAAACGCAGTGGGCCACGTTCAGACGCACGCCAGCCCGGTCTTGAGGGACCTGTTTCGCCACGCTTTTGACCGGAGCCGCCTCTGAAATAGATCTGGCCGCCGGGCTACCGCCAAATATGCCATTGCATGATCGAGGCCGCTTCGAGTGTCGATTTGCTGCCGGCCCGCACGCGGCTCCCGACCAACAAGGCCCACGTGACGGGGCCCCTTCCAGCCGGCTCACTTGGAGACGGAGTGAAGAATTGGTCATGTGACCACCGCCGACTCTTTGTTCAACTAGTCCTGCCCTATAGGACGGGGTGGCCTAATTTGGCGACGGTAAAAGAGCACGTAATTGTTGCCACTCAGCCCCTCCGCGGTATCATCCAACAGTTACATGCTTTCAATCTCCCTACCTAGACGCAGCCCGCGCTGCGTCTATTTTTTTGTTCTAAGGTCGCGAGGCTTCACTACGGCCGCTTCGAGGCCGCTGCCCCGCGTTCCGAACCGATAACCCAACTTGCTCATCGCCGCGTCGCCCCATGATATGTTGCAACTGCATACAATTTGAGCGGCGTTGATTGCACCGCGACCCATGTAGCGGAGCCCTCAGGCGTGCTCACGGCCTAAGGCGTATTGTCGAGACGCAAGAGGCGGCGGGTCCACCGGCCGCCTTTTTTTTCTCAGCTTCGCGGCTCGCCGGCCGCCGGTGGGAGGGCGCTGCCGTCAGACGGGCTGCCGGGCTTGGTTTCGAGAGTCACCTTGAGCTTTGGATTGGCGGCCTGGGCTCGGTCGCGTCCGGCCTCGGTGACACCAGTCTGCCAGGCATGGACCCGCTCAAGGTTTGGCAACCGCCGCAGGACCGCGAGCGAGGCGTCCCCCACCTTTGTCCCGTAAAGGTTCAAATAGCGCAGGCTTTTGAGGCCGCCGAGATTGGCGATACCTGCATCAGTGACTGGGTTCCCCTCGAGACGAAGCAGCTTCAGGTTCGGCATCTGGCCAACGACCTTCAACTGTGCATCGCTAACGCCGGCGTCGCGCAGGTTGAGCGTGTGGATCTGGTCCTTAAGTTTGCCGAGGTTCGCCACGTCTTGGTCGGTCAGCGCCTTCCGCCCATAGAGATTAATATCAACGAGGTTGCTCTCCGCCGAGACCGGCCGGACGACGAAGCCGGCGTTCTCCAGGTCCCGGACCGCTCTGGCGTCGGCCTTGTTGACGACGACCAAGGTCTCTTCGCCCCTGTCGCTAGCTCCGGCCCCCGCGAGCCCGAGGATCTGCAGCAGGACCGGGCGCTCAGCGTCCGTGAGCTTGAGCCGGGCGATCTGCGCAGAGCCCGGCGCACCGATCGAAATCCACCATCCGATTGCCTTGATCTGGTTCTCGTTCAGCGGCGTCCGCCCGTCCTGCGGCATGTACTTGTCGTGGTTCGACGGCAGCGTGATCCGCTTGAACAGCTCACTCTGAGCCGGCGCGCCAACGACGATCACCGGACCGGTGCGACCGCCCGCCATCAGCGATACGTAGCTGGCCAGCGACAGTCCGCCCTTGCTGCGGTCGTCATTGTGGCAGGACACGCAGCGGCGATCGAATGCCGGCTGGACGACGTCGAGGTAGATGTCGGCGGCCGCGAGTTGGATCACCTTGGGTCGGGGCGTCGCCGGCGGAGCGGGCTTGGGCGCGTAGGAGCCGGCCGCGACGACGAGGGCGGCGATCGGGATGGCCAGGAACTGGGGGTTCAAGAGCGCACCCGGTGGGACGCCGGGCGCCATGCGCGATAGCACCGGGTCCCGCGAGATAAGGTGGTGCTTCAGCGCTCCGGCGATGTGCAGGAACAGCAGGGCAAGGGTGAGCCACACCAAAGCGACGTGCGCATTGTCGAAGACGACGGACAGGGTCTCTTGAAGACCGCGCGGGAGCAGAGGCAGAAGCGGGATTCGCGGCCAGGGAATCACGCCGAACAGCATCGTCCCGGGGCCCACGCGCGTGGTGGAGATCATCGCCCAGCCCGTGAGCGGCAGGCCGATCATGATCACGTAGAAGCCGCGGTGCACCCATCCCGCAAGCCACCGCTCGCGGGGCGTGACCGTCTTGGGTTCCGGAGGCGGCGGATTGACCAGCCGCCACGCGAGACGGGCGAGGCTCAGGAGGAGGATGGCGATGCCGATCGACTTGTGCAGCTGAAGGATCGAGGAGCGAGCTAGGCCCGCGAGATCGTTCATGCGCCAGCCTAGGAAGAGCTGGAACAGGATGACGGCTGCGATGATCCAGTGCAGAACGATGGCGACGCTGGAGTAGCGAGCGCCGGATGCGGCCCTCGCCGACGACCTTTCTGGCACGATCATCTCAGGCGAACAGGGGCTTTACGATCTCGCCGCTGACGTCGGTCAGCCTGAAGTCACGCCCTTGATAGTGATACGTCAGCTGCTTGTGATCGATACCCAGCGCGTAGAGCACAGTGGCGTGCAGGTCGTGAATGGCGACCGGATCTTTGTCGATATTGTAGCTGAAGTCGTCGGTTTGGCCGTGCGAGTAGCCGGCCTTCACCCCGGCTCCCGCCATCCAGTAGGTGAAGCAGCCGCCGTGGTGGTCGCGGCCCCAGTCGCCCGAAATGTCACCCTGAGCGAAGGAGGTCCGGCCGAACTCGGAGCCGAACAGCACGAGCGTATCTTCCAGCAGGCCGCGCTGCTTCAGGTCCATGATCAAGCCGGCCGTGGGCTGATCGCAGAACTTGCAGTCGACGGGGTGTCGTTGCTCCATGTTCGTATGGTGATCCCATCCGGTCATGATCACCTCGATGAACTTCACGTCCCGCTCAGCCAGGCGACGGGCTATGAGGCAGTTGCGGGCGAAGGTACCCGGCTTCATCACGTCCGGACCGTAGAGGTCGAGGACCGACTGCGGCTCGTTCGAAATGTCGGCGACTTCAGGCACCGACTCCTGCATCCGATACGCCATCTCGTACTGGGTCACCTTGGACAGGATTTCCGGGTCGCCCGAGCGGTCGTATTGGGCTTTGGCGAGCACGCCGAGCACATCGAGTTCGGCGCGACGATCCTGCCGATCGACGCCACCGGGGCTGCTGACATACAGGACCGGCGACTCGCCCGCCATGAACGCGACCCCTTGGTGGTGGGACGGCAGGAAGCCCGCGCCGTAAGCGGCCGCGTCGACCCCTTGCCCCGCCGCCGTGCCGACGGAGGCGAGCACTACGAAGCTCGGCAGATCGTTGTTGTCGGTTCCCAGGGCGTAATTGACCCAGGCGCCGGTGGACGGCCGCCCCGAAAGCTGGAAGCCGGTGTGCAGGAACTTGGCGGCCGGGTCGTGGTTGACGTGCTCGGTGGTCACCGTCTTCACGAAGCACAGGTCGTCGACGATCTGCGCCTGATGAGGGAACAGGTCAGAGACCCAGGCCCCGCTCTCGCCGTACTGCTTGAACGGACGCAAGGGTTTGATCAGCGGGAACGAGGACTGGGCATTGGACATGGCCGAGACGCGGCCGCCCTTGTTCTTCACCGAAGGCGGGATCTGCTGCCCGTGCATTTTGATCAGGGCGGGCTTGTAGTCGAAGGTGTCGACCTGGCTGACCGCCCCCCACATGTGGATCCAGATCACCCGCTTGGCGCGGGCCGGGAACTGGCCGGTCCCCAGGATTCCTTTGTCGACAGGAGCGTCGGCCGAAGGCTGAGCGCCGCCGTTGCTGGCGGCCCTCGAGGATGCGCCGAGCAACCCCGCAAGCGCGATGGACCCCAGGCCGATCCCGCCGTTCAGCAGGGCGGAACGCCGCGAGATCAGGTTGTCGTGAAGCAACTTGTCTTTGTTCGGGTTTTTCATGACTTCAATCCATCAAGTCAGCGGATGGAATAGGCGTCGGGAGAATTCATGATCACGGCTGCGACCATGGTAGTTGCGGCGACTTCGGCCGGGTTCAGCATCGCATCGGCCGGGTTGGCGCCTATCTTCAGCAGTTGCGCGGCCTGATCGGGCGCGCCGGCGTACTTGGCCAACTGCCCGGCCCGGTAGACCCGGAGCGCCGCGAGCTCCTTCGCGTCGGGGTACCGGCGCGTCGACAGTCGGAAGAGCATTTGGATCTGAGCGTCCGGCGAACCGCCGGTCTTGATCACCCGTTGCGCGAGCGTCCGGTAGGCTTCGACGAACTGCGGATCGTTCAGCAGGACCAACGCCTGCAGCGGCGTGTTGGAAATCCGGCGGCTGACGGTGGAGACGTTGCGGTCGGCAAAGTCGAATACGGCCATCGACGGGGGCTGCGCCGTGCGTTTGACGAAGCTGTACATGGAGCGCCGGTGGTTATCGTCGGCCGGCACATCGTCCGGATAGACGTATCCGCCCAGCGTCACGTCCCAGATCCCCTTCGGAGTGTAGGGATAGACGCTCTGGCCGCCGATCCTGTGGACCAGGAGCCCGCTCGCCACCAGGGCGTTGTCACGGATCGCCTCGGCGGGCAGCCGATAGCGCGGGCCCCGCTCGAGCCACTCGTTCTGCGGATCCTTCTCCAGCATCGCCTTGGTTACATTCGACGACTGCCGATAGGTCGCGGACATCACCATCAGCTTCTGCATGTGCTTGACGTCCCAACCGGACTTGACGAACTCGACGGCCAGCCAGTCCAGCAGCTCGGGATGGGTGGGATTGGAGCCCTGGATGCCGAAGTCCTCGACCGTCCCAACGATCCCGGCGCCGAAATGGGAGGCCCAGAGCCGGTTTACGAAGACGCGAGAGGTCAGCGGGTTCTTCTTGTCGAACAACCACTTCGTCATGCCGAGCCGGTTCGGCTCGTACTTGTTCGGCTTCCAGGCGAACACGCGCCCAAGCCCGGCCGGCCTCACCTCTTCCTTCGGCTTGTCGTAGAGGCCGCGGTCCAAAACGTAGGTGGGGCGCGGCTTCGGCGTGTCGCCGAGGACGAGGATGGGCGTGATCTCGCTGGCGACCTTGTTCTCGGATTCCCGAACCTGCTTCAAGGCGATCTTCGCCTGGCCGACACGTGGATCCGTCGCCGCAATCAGCCGACCGACCTGGGTCGTCGCGTCCTTTCCGAGAGTCGCAGCGACCTTGGCTCCACTATGCAAATAGGCGACTTCTATGGGGGTAAGCGCACGGTTGAAAACGCGGATCTCGTCGATCGTCCCGCCGGTGAACTCTTCGGCGCGGAAGCGCTTCCCGAAGCTGACGCCATAGAAATCGCCGCCCAGAACGCCCTGGTAAAGGGTGGGCAGGATGGTCCGGGTGAGGTTGTCTTTCCGGAGCTCCAGCGGCTGTTCGACTCCATTGAGATAAAGCTTGATGCCGGAGGCGCGGCTCGAACCGTCGTAGACGACGGCCACGTGCGTCCACTGTCCCGCCGGAACCGGCTCCTTGGTGATCACGCTCAACATATTGTATGGGCTCGCGTGGACGACATCAAAACGCAGATGGTTCTTCTCAAGATTAAGCGTGTATCCCGAGTCAGCTGTAACCGAATTGTGGTCCTGATGGTTGAGTATCGTCGCGTCGTCGTAGACTTTGCCGGCGCGAGGCTTGAACCAGAGATCGAACGCAAAATCGTCGTTGCGTTCGTACCAGCCGACCTTCTGCGGAAGAAATCCTCGGCTATCCTTCACGAGGAAAGCCTTGCCCTTCACGCCGGGCACAAGCACCGCCCGCTCCAAGCCGGCATCGGGCAACCCGGGCTTGCCGCTCTGGGTAAGCAGGACGTCCGCTTCGACGATACCTCCAGGCAGCATCGGGAGCCGCAAGCGCCGGCCTGGCGCGCCGCCGGTGGGTGGCCCGCCATTGGGCGCCTTAGACCCGGCGCCAGCTGGCTTGGCTGCCGCTGAAGGCTTGGGCGCCGGGGTTTGCGACGCCGTCGAGATCTTCGTCAAAAGCCCGGCGTCTCGATCGCCCCGTGGCGCCGAAACCTCGATCTTGGAGTCCGACTTCGCGGCGGG
>JADMIO011437935.1_pt1 | contig 18526 bp, 16 predicted proteins | sample 8958161 | NCBI WGS metagenome assembly JADMIO01 (sample SAMN16585339, study PRJNA669376) | soil metagenome | isolation source: Crop rotation soil | place: USA: Cullars Rotation, Alabama | collected 2011 | reverse complement strand
GCATCTTCTTTCACAACCGTAAACTGCAGGCTTTGAAGAATACTTTTCACCGCCTCGGGACTGTAATATTTACCACTTAGTCTTTTTAAATATTGGTATTGCAAAGTGATCTCTTTCTTCGCTTCCGGCAAAGGATACACATCAATCACTTCTGAAGCAATGCTTCCCTCGGCAAGTTCTTTCATCAACATAGCAGCACGTTTCAATACATTCACTGTGTTAGAAATGTCAATGCCTTTTTCAAACCGTGTGGCTGCATCGGTGCGCAAACCATGACGGAAAGATGTCTTGCGAATAAAAACCGGGTTAAACCATGCGCTCTCTAAAAAAATGTTTTTCGTTTTCTCTGTAACGCCACTATGCAAACCACCAAATACACCGGCAATACACATGGGCGAAGAAGCATCGCAGATCATCAAATCTTCACTGCTCAATTTTCTTTCTTTTTCGTCAAGTGTAATGAAACGAGTTCCTTCGGGCAATGTTTTTACAATTACTTTCTTTCCGCCTATTTCATCGTAGTCAAAAGCATGCAAAGGCTGTCCGGTTTCGTGTTGAATAAAATTAGTAATGTCAACAATGTTGCTGATGGGCCGAAGGCCTATTGCTTTTAATCTTACCTGTAACCATTTTGGTGACTCGCCAACTTTTACGTTGGCAATGCAAACGCCGGAGTAACGTTTGCAGGCTTCTGTATTTTCAATAGTGACGGTGATATCTAATGCAGTGTTATCAACTTTAAAATTTGTTTCGGGAATAATTGGCTTAGCAGGTGTTTTATCGTGATGCGTTAAATAAGCGCAAACATCTCTTGCTACCCCCCAGTGACTCATGGCATCCATCCGGTTTGGCGTTAATCCTATTTCATAAATCACATCGCGGAAAGGTTTGAAATAATCACTGGCTTGTGTGCCCACTTGTGCATCAGCCGGCAATACCATAATGCCTTCATGAGAAGTGCCTAATCCAATTTCATCTTCGGCGCAAATCATTCCATAGCTTTCAACACCCCGAATTTTGGCAACTTTCATGGTCAATGAATCACCCGCTGTTGGATAGATGGTTGTACCCACAGTGGCTACCACTACTTTTTGACCTGTTGCTACATTGGGTGCGCCGCAAACAATTTGCAATGTTTCATTGCCGGTATTCACTTTGGTCAATCGCAGTTTATCAGCATTGGGATGTTGTTGCACGTCGAGCACTTCACCAATTACCAAACCTTTCAAACCACCTTTCACTTCTTCAAATATTTCCATTTTCTCTACTTCTAAACCAATAGAAGTAAGAATATGAGAAAGCCTCTCAGGTTCAAGCTTCACAGGTAAATATTCACTGAGCCAGTTATAAGAAATGGTCATTCATCAAATTATTTAAAGGGGACAAAGATAAGCGGGTTTAAAGTTTAGCGTTTGTCGTTTGGGTTGTCGTGTTGCAGGTTGTTTTTCTTATTGTATTTAATTGTCTTTAGAGTCGAATTATTTTTCGTGTTATCGGCCACAATGCTGCTATGATGCTGGCAACATAAATTTTATCAACACGAGGCAAACGCCTCATTTTATTTATTTGGATGGCAATTTTTTATCGTCTAAAAAAGTACACAGAACACGCAAAATCGCTGCAAACTCCATACTGTTGGCAATGGCATTCTGCCAAAAAAATCTTCTTCTTTTTGCGCACAAAAACTTGTGCACAATTAGCCAAAAGCTGGGCAAAAAAATTCAATTTTGTGCAGAGCATAAGAGCCGCAGTGAATATCTATGGACAAACTGTGTATAACCTGTGAGCAGCATGGTGAATTAATAATTATTCACTGCTGTGTTTCTCACAGTTTTTTACTCCTCTATATTCGCTCAAGACTTAGGACAAGTACACAAACCACCTGCTACTAACGATTTGCGCTGTACAACATCCCTGGTTTTTTCGAAGGCTCTTTACAGCAAAACTTACTTGTATGGATTTAACTAACCTCAATAGGGATCGGAAGCGAGGCCGCAAAACACCGCTCGACTTAAGTACCATGGTTTATGGCAAAGTGCCGCCACAGGCAAGAGATTTGGAAGAAGCAGTACTCGGTGCCATCATGCTGGAGAAAGGCGCTTTTGATGTAGTCGCTGAAATTTTAAAATCGGAGTGTTTTTATGTAGATGCGCATCAGCGGATTTTCGCTGCTATGAAAAGCCTTTCCAATAAAAGTCAGCCGATTGATATGCTGACTGTGGTGGAAGAACTGCGTTCATCGGAAGAATTGGATTTGGTAGGCGGCCCATACTATGTGACCAAACTAACAAATGCAGTTACATCATCGGCACACATTGAAGCACATTCACGCATCATTTTGCAAAAATTTATTCAGCGTGAACTAATTCGTATCAGCGGGGAAATTATCTCGGATGCTTACGAAGACAGCACTGATGTTTTTGATTTGCTGGATGACGCAGAAAGCAAAATTTATAAAGTCACTTCCGAGCACTTGCGCAATAATTTTGAAACGATTGATTCGGTATTGGTAAAAACCATTCAGCGCATTGAAGACATGCGTAACAAGAACGAAGACATTACCGGTGTGCCCAGTGGTTTCAATCATTTGGACAGGGTCACATACGGTTGGCAGAATACCGACTTAATTGTATTGGCCGCACGTCCCTCAGTTGGTAAAACGGCGTTTGCGTTAAACCTTGCCCGCAATGCAGCATTGCACCCTACCAAACCAACACCAGTTGCGGTGTTTTCATTAGAGATGAGTGCAGGCCAGTTGGTGCAAAGGATATTGTCGGCAGAAAGCGAAATCTTTTTAGAAAAGATTGCAAGAGGGAAATTGGAAGAATACGAGATGGAACAACTTTACAAACGTGGCATTCAGCGTTTGGCCGATGCAAAGTTGTTCATTGACGATACACCGGCATTGAACATTTTTGAATTAAGAGCTAAATGCCGCCGCTTAAAAAATGCACACAACATTGGCCTTATCATCATTGACTATTTGCAATTAATGAGCGGAACGGGTGAAAACCGAAATGCCAATCGTGAACAGGAGATTTCAAACATTTCACGAAGCTTAAAAGCCTTAGCAAAAGAGTTGCAAGTACCTATCATTGCACTATCCCAGTTAAGTCGTGAAGTAGAGAAAAGAAAAGAAGGAAACAAGATTCCGCAATTGAGTGATCTCCGTGAATCGGGTGCCATTGAGCAGGATGCGGATATGGTTTGCTTTATTTATCGTCCGGAATATCACGATCTGAACATGAATGAAATGGGCGAAAGTGTAAAAGGTGAAACCTACCTGCGCATTGCCAAACACCGTAATGGTTCGTTGGAAAATTTAAAATTCAGGGCAAGATTAGAAATACAAAAATTCTTTGAAGATACCGGCGATGATTTCAACGGCGGCTATACTATGCCACCGAATTGGAAGCCTGTCAGCGATACAGAAGGCCCGAAGTTCTTTATCCAAACAAGCAGCAAAATGAATGACTTGCCGGAAGACGATGATCCGTTTTAATTACTAAACCACCTGCATATCAAGCTTCGGTTAGCCGGAGCTTTTTTTATTTTTATCGAAATATTGTTATCTATTGAATGTATGGAACTACGTTTTTTTTATGTAGATGATTTTGCGAATAAAATGATTCAACTGGATGAAGACACATCCAAACACGTCATCAGCGTACTGCGAATGCAAAGAGGCGAAGAACTGTTATTAACGGATGGTAAAGGGAGCAAAGCAAAAGCATTCATCGTTGATGATAACCGCAAACGATGCATGGTAGAAGTATCATCTGTAGAAACCGAAGAAGAAAAAAAACCAAAAATCACTATCGCCATTTCCATTATAAAAAATTCTTCGCGCTTTGAATGGTTCTTAGAAAAAGCAACTGAAATTGGCATCAATGAAATCATCCCCTTGTTGTGTGAAAGAACAGCGAAAGAAAAGTTTCGCTACGATAGAATGAAAAATATTTTGGTAAGCGCCATGCTACAATCGCAACAAAAATGGCTTCCCCATTTACACGAACCCACAACATTCGAAGACCTGCTGGTAGAAGAGAAACAGCAGCAAAAATTCATTGCCCATTGTTTGCCGGAACAAAAAACGCAGCTATCAGAAGCCTATTCATTCACCATTGACCATTCGCAAGACCCACCTTTAATTACACATCCATCATCTATCATTCTCATTGGTCCCGAAGGCGATTTCACGCCAAATGAAATTGAACAGGCCTTGCAAGTAAACTTTCTTCCTGTAGCCTTAGGCAATACACGATTACGTACCGAAACAGCCGGTATCGTAGCCGCTTCCATTTTACGGATTGGTTTTTTAAATGGATGAACCATTAAGTTTAAAAAATAACTACCTTAAACTTCGCTTTTCATTACCAACCAAATTTGTTCATCCAAAACAACAGCCATGGAAGAAAACATTCCAACTCCCGAACAGGCTGCAACAAATCAAAATGCTACACAGCCCTCACCAACTGTTACCATGAACAATCGTGCATGGAACCAGGATGATATGGCTTCCTATGCCAAAGTTTATGGCAGGCCTCCATATCCTGGCCATTACTGGTACGATAAGCTTAGCGGCATGTGGGGCATAATGGGACAACCGCCTTCCGGTTACATGCACCCTGGCCATGATTATGGCGAACTGCCATCGAATGCATCGAATGGTAACACGAAAGTTTTTATCAACAATCGGGAACTTACACAAACCGAATACATTGGCTTGTGTTCTATTGTGGGCAACTACGTAATGCCAGGACATTATTGGCTGGATGCGCAGGGCAATGCCGGCATGCAAGGCAATCCTTTTCCTCTTGTGAATTTATTTGCAGCCGCAAATCAAAACCGTTTGGGCGGGGCCAGAGGCGGCGACAATTTTTGGTCAACGGGGAATAGTGCAGGCAATTCTGACGGTGGTGCAAGTTATATTAATACCGGTGATGGAGTTGTGGGTTATGATAGTTCTGGCTGGTCGTAACCAATCCCTTAATGCGCAAGGTCGTCTTCTCTTTCTGCTTTAATAGATGGCTCCTGCAATTCAACAGCCTTCTTTCTGCGGCGTCGCTTCATCATGTTCATGTTCAGTAATTCAACACCAAAAGAAAAAGCCATAGCGAAGTAAACATAATTCTTTAAGTGCAGGCCTTCGGCTTTCTCACTGTCCCAACCTTCTACAATTAAAACAACAGCAACCAACACTAAAAATGAAAGAGCCAGCATTTTTAGTGTTGGCCTTTTGTGAATGAAATCAGCAATTTTCTGGCTGAAGAAAAACATGATGAACATCGCTATCACAACTGCGGTAATCATCACCGGCAAAGCTTTGGCAATGCCGACAGCAGTAATCATACTGTCGAAAGAAAAGATCATATCAATCAGCATAATTTGCAAAACTGCATTACCAAGACCTTTTACTTTTTTTTCTGCATTCTCTTCCTTGGCCTCTTCATCACCTTCCAGCTTTTCATGAATTTCTTTTACGGTTTTGTAAAGAAGAAAAAGGCCACCCCCAATCATAACCAATGAGGCAACATCAAAACCCTTGTCGAAAAGCGTAAACAGTGGTTTGCCCTTTTGCGCCACTAACCAGGTCAGGCAAAAAAGCAGAATAACACGAACGGCAATACCGGTAATCATCCACCAGCGGCGGGCATGTACCTGTTGCGATTTGTGCAACCTTCCCATAATGATGGAAACGAAAATAACATTGTCAATGCCCAACACGACTTCCAATAGAGCCAATGTAAAAAGACTTATCAGGTTTTGTATGGTAAAGAGTTCCTCCATAAAGTGGCGCAAAGTAACCGCAGATTTGCGGTATTTTGAATGGAATTATTCGGATTTTTTGATGCGTTGATTTTGCAATAACCCTTTGCAAATGTTTTTTACGACGAAAGGCCCTTCGTAAATAAAACCCGTCCATACTTCTGCGAGTGATGCACCGGCCGAAAATTTTTCGTTGGCATCACTACTCGTAAAAACTCCGCCTGAGCCAATAATAGGAATTTGTCCGGCAGTTTTTTGATGAACGTAACGAACAATTTCAGTGCTTCTTTTTTGCAACGGCTTTCCACTTAACCCGCCTGCACCAATGGTTAGGAGTTTGTTGTTTGGTGTTTGGAGGCCTTCTCTTACAATGGTTGTATTCGTTGCCACCAAACCATCTAATGAAGTTTCTTTGGCAAGATCAATGACATCATCTATTTGTTCAAGGGTTAAGTCAGGTGCAATTTTTAAAAGAATTGGTTTTTGCCGTGCAAACGTTTTGTTCATTTCCTGCAAATGTGTTAGAATTTTTTTCAGCGCTTCTTTTTCCTGCAGTTCGCGAAGGCCAGGTGTGTTAGGAGAGCTGACATTCACTACAAAAAAATCAACATAAGGGTGCAGGGCACGAAAACAAATTTCATAATCTCGCCAGGCTTCTTCATTCGGCGTGGCTTTGTTTTTACCAATGTTGCCACCGATGATAAGAGATGATGGAAGTTGGATGACAGATGACGGAATTTTATCAGTTCCTTTACTGTCATCAGTCATCTGCCATCTGCCATTTTTTTTTCTCCATTTTTTCAATCGTTGTGCAATCACTTCCACGCCATCGTTATTAAATCCCATCCGATTGATCAATGCTTTGTCCTGAGGTAAACGAAACAGCCTTGGTTTTTCATTACCGGCTTGCGGACGTGGTGTTACTGTTCCAATTTCAACAAAACCAAAACCCAATGCTTCCAATTCACGCAAATATTTTGCATTCTTATCAAAACCAGCACCGAGACCAATTGGATTTTTGAATGTTAACCCAAATAACTGCCTTGCGATGGGTAAGTGGGGGCCAAACGTATTACTGATAAGTCTTTTTATAAAAGGAATTGCGCACAGCACTTTTAAACAATTCATGGAAAAATAGTGTGCCGTTTCAGCAGGAAGAAAAAATAAAATGCGGCGAAGAAATTTGTACATCGGGTTGCGAAGATAAAATGCAGTTCACCTTTTCGTTAATCTCAGTTTTAGAATTCGTCAATTTAGATTGTTAGAACTAACTTTAAACATTAAACTTTAAACACGAAACTCATGATGCAGGAAGCATATATCGTTGCTGGATTTCGTACCGCTGTTGCCAAGGCAAAGCGGGGTGGTTTTCGTTTCTATCGTCCCGATGATTTAGCAATCGATGTGATCAAAGGGTTACTTGCTTCGGTGCCACAGGTAGATAAAGCATTAATAGATGACGTGATCGTAGGCAATGCTGTTCCTGAAGCGGAACAAGGCTTGCAAGTCGGCCGCATCATTGCTGCAAGGGCCATTGGTTTTGATACACCGGGCATGACTGTGAACCGCTACTGTGCTTCGGGCTTGGAAACGATCGCTATTGCTTCGGCAAAAATCCGTACCGGCATGGCCGATTGTATTATTGCCGGTGGCACAGAAAGCATGAGCCTTGTACCAACATCGGGATGGAAAACAGTGCCTGCCTATTCCATCGCCAAAGACGAACCCGATTATTATTTAAGCATGGGCCTAACCGCCGAAGCAGTTGCCAAAGAGTTTAAAGTAAGCAGGGAAGAACAAGATGAATTTTCTTACAACTCACACAAAAAAGCATTGAACGCTATTGCTAATGGTTATTTTAAAGAAGGCATTCTGCCTATTGAAATAGAACAAGTGTATTTGGATGAAAAAGGAAAGAAAGCAACAAAAAAATATACGGTTGATACAGATGAAGGTCCTCGTGCCGATACATCGGTAGAAGCTTTGGGAAAATTGAAACCCGTGTTTGCTGCAGGTGGTTCGGTGACGGCCGGTAATTCTTCACAAACCAGCGATGGTGCTGCATTTGTATTGGTGATGAGTGAAAAATTAATGAACCAATTGGGGCTTCAGCCCATAGGGCGATTAATTGCTTGTGCATCGGCCGGTGTGCACCCACGAATCATGGGTATGGGCCCGGTGGCTGCTATTCCAAAAGTGTTGAAGCAGGCCAATATGAATCTATCCCAAATTGATTTGGTTGAATTGAACGAGGCATTCGCCTCGCAAGCCGTAGCTGTTATCCGGGAAGCAGGACTAAACCCGGAAACAGTGAATGTCAATGGCGGGGCCATTGCATTGGGCCATCCCCTCGGTTGTACAGGAACAAAACTTACCATTCAAAATCTTCAGGACTTGAAACGCACCAATAAAAAATTCGGAATGGTAACGGCTTGTGTTGGCGGCGGACAAGGCATAGCCGGTATTATTGAGCGTTTATAAATTGAAATCAACAAGAACTAATTCACAGTGGACTTTTAGCAGGGTTATCAAGACGGTATTTTTACGGCGGTGGGAAATTAATGAAAACTAATGTGGGGTCTTTCATGAAAAAAAATTTATATTCGAATACCACCAACGCTAATCATCATGACTACTACTGCTACCAACCATTCCATCATTCTTTATATTGATGACGACTGCGATGACTGCATTTTACTAAAATCTTCTATGGAAGATGCTGGCAGCCAAGCCCAACTTATTTGTGCTAACGATGGCGAAGAAGCAGTGAATTATTTGAATTCAATTGCTACTACTTTCCTTCCTGCTTTGATCATTATAGACCTCAATATGCCCCGTTGGGATGGACGGCGCACTTTGTCTTATCTTAAATCGCAGCCACGTTTGGCGCAAATCCCTGTGATGGTTCTTTCCACTTCTGAAGACAAAAAGGAAAAAGAAGCTTGCGCAGAATTGGGTGCTGTGTGTTATTTTAAAAAACCTTATCACTACGATGGGTATAAAACGATCATAGCGAATTTCAGCCACTATGTGAATGCTTCTTAATCGTGAAAAAACTGGTGTTATATGCCGAAGACGACGCCGACGATAAAGCCTGGATAAACGAGGCCTGGGAAGTTGTTAACCCCCGGTTTGCCATTAGTTTTGTTGGCGATGGTAAAGAATTATTGAAGTATATATTGCCTCTTTCTCAGGACCAACTTCCAGCATTGATTGTACTGGACTTGAACATGCCGCAGATGGATGGCCGGCAAACTTTGCAAAAGCTGAAAGAAAATCTGCTCTATCAACACATCCCGGTGGTTATTGTTACAACTTCTTCCAATAAAGTTGACCGTGAAATTTGCGAACGCTTAGGCGCAGCTCTGTTCTTAATCAAACCGTCTTCACGTGATGGCTGGAAAACCATCATTCACGAATTGAATGCGTTTGCCTTTTAAACTTTTTCTTCCACATTTTTAAAATGAAATCAGGCTCCATTTACACAGAACCTGATTATAAAGACTGCTTTGTGAGAGAAAACTCTATTTGCTGTTATTCATTGAAAAGCTCAATGGAATATTTAGTTTGAAGACAAAATTTCTACCCATATTAAAAACGCCTTGCCTGCCTGTTACAGGATTAATATCCGTGTATTTCAAACGGCTTAAGTGATTTTGATAAGCCACATCGCTCAAATTATTGCCCAGTAAGTACAAGCTAAAAAGCGTTTTGTTTTTGCTGTTGAAATTGGCTGATAAGCCAGCATTCAGCAAAGTATATCCCGGTGTTGCTGTTTCTGTTCCATAAGCGGTGAAGGGGTTGTTCTCATTGAAAGTATGATCCGCTTCAAAGTAGACAGAGAGATTCCGAACGATTTTTCCTTTTGAAAGAAGTTCTGCTTTCACTTCGCTTAACCATCTTGTTGCAGGAATGAACGGAACATTGGTAGTGCCTTCAATGGGTTCTGCAAACCTTCCCTTTACATAAGAAACCGTATTTTGCCAATGAAACCAATCAAGCGGATGAGGGTGTATATCCAACAAAAACTCAAAGCCTGCAAGATGTGCTGTGCGTTGCCCAAACTTAAATGCCGGAATAAAATTTTGATCGACCAAAACCAATGAATCTCCACCTCTTATTCCCGATAATTTTCGATAGAAAATAAAGTTGTTGATGTTATTGTAAAATGCACCTGCATTAAAGAGCACATGCTCGGAGTTGATCTCAAATCCTAAATCGCCTTGCCAGGAAATTTCAGACTTTAAATTCTGATCGCCGTATTCATAACGGTTGGTTCCTTCATGTGCACCATTGGATGCGAGTTCGGGAATACTTGGTGCACGAAACCCTCTTGCCAGGTTTAATTTCAGCAGAAGATTTTGCGTTGCTGCATAACTGACACCGGCACTGCCTGAAACATTTGAAAAGTTCTTTTTAAATGCTGTGAACTTCAGATCCGGACCCTCTTTAAATTCTTTGGAATTCAATGTACGGTTGTCAAACCGAACACCACCGCTGAACGTTGCCTTGCCCTTTGTTTTTTGCGAATAAATAAAACCGCCGACATCAAACAAATTGTATTCGGGAATCAATACTTCCATTCCTTTGTTTTGATTGTCCTGTTGCATGCCGCCAATACCAACCGAAGTTGTCCATCCATTCTTATCATTAAAATGGTAGGCTGTACTGTAGTTAAAAGTTTTCAAATCAAAATACAAGCTCTTTTCTTCAGGGTCGTTGGGATTGCCAAACTCCTGCCGTTGATTGCGTTGCCAGGCAAGATTCAGCGATACTCTTCCCGAACCGGCTTTGAAGCTGTTATCAGAAATAACTTTCAAATGCCCAATGTGCTGATAAGGGATAAAAGGTGTTGTGCTATTAAAGTCATCTTCGGTTGGTGTACCATTTACTCCACCGGGAAGTGCTTTGACAAAGCTTCCGTTGTTGTTTCTTTCTCCCTCAATAATGCCAAGTTTTTGATTAAAGTTGCTTACGATTAAATGGCTAAATCCCCATGCGCCATTGTAGCCAACATAGCCTCCAAAGTTTCGGTTGTTGAACTTGGAGTTCCATACCTTATCATCATACTTATTTTTATAATCGGCTGCCGCTGTAAAGTCGCCCCATCCATTCCAATTAAAACCATTGTTGTTGCCACCAATGCTGCCAAAGAAGGAACGTTGTTTATTGTTGGTGTTATAGCTGCTTAAGATATTTGCTTTAATCGTATTAACCGGGACCGGTGAAGTGGTAATGATATTCACCACGCCTGCCAATGCATCGCTTCCGTAAATTAATGAAGCAGGCCCCTTCACAATTTCTATACGACTTACACTGTTCTCATCAATTTCAATTCCGTGTTCATCACCCCATTGTTGGCCTTCTTGCCGAACACCATCGTTGATAACTACCAAACGATTATAACCAAGTCCACGAATGATGGGTTTTGAAATGGCCGGACCCGATGTTAACTGGCTCACGCCGGGTTGATGGCTAATAGCGTCAATAATATTGGTAGAAGGCGTTGCCAGCAGTTCTGCTTTGTTAACTCTTGTAATGGGAATTGGCGCTTTTCTTATTGAAGTTGCCGTTCCCACAGCGGTAATTGTCACAGCTTCGTTTTCAACAATAGAAGCAGCAAGCCTGAAGTCTTTTGTGTTTGTACCAGTTTTTATGTCTGTATGTTCTACCACGGAACGATAACCTTCGGAAGAAATTTCAATGAGTGTATGTCCAAAGGGAACGTTATTCAGCGTGTAATTCCCGCTGCTATCGGTTGTTGTTCCCACCTTCGATTCGGCCAAGACAACAGCAGCACCGGCTAATGGCTGCCCTGTTTGCGCATCGGTAACCTTACCCGAAAGTTGTGTTTTCGATTGACTATTGGCGGACAGAACTGCACACATGAATGCACAAAAAACGAATAACTTTTTCATCAAGTTAGATTGATTTGAATTAAAATAGAGAAGAGAGTAGCGTCTTGAATTCTTAAATACTAACTTGAGAAGGCGGCCCTCTGCTTACCGTGGAGAGAAAAAGCTGCAATGAATAAAAGGCTTCTACCCTTTCGTGATGGATATCAAAAACAGGGGAGTGAAATTCATTGATTGGATCAAGTGTAAAATGATAGGGAGAAGAAACCACCAACTGATCAAAATGGCAATTGACGCCGCTTTGATGAAGGTGTGCAGTTTTGATATTGTCGGTGCAAGTTTGAAAGGAATCTTTGTGGTCGGCAAAAACATCGTGGAAATAAACTTTCGGCGTAATGCTGATAGCAAAGACAGTCAAAAGGAAAAAAGCGATAAATTTTTGTATGAGTATATTTTGTTTCAACGATGATTTGTCAATTGAATTACGGCCAGTGAACCATCACAAAAACAGCACCACAAAGCCAGAAAGCCCAAAAGTACTCTTTCAAAACGAAGAAGTAAAGGATCATGTCTAACGATAAAGCTTACTTCCCTTTTGATAGTAAAAATATTTTTAGTAAGCCGGACAGGTGAATAAACGCCGCCTGCCTTTTGCTGTCTATGGTCTATCGAAAACCATAAGACTTGCTTGCTAATTGCCTAACTTCAAGTAGCAATCTCCAAAAAACCAACGTATGGACCGCCGCAGCTTTTTGACACCACACAAACAAATCAGGCGAAAAGCACCGCTTTTTCGTACTGAGTCCGGGATTAATCCTTATGCAGGCCCGTGGACAACCAACGAGGTACAACACCTCTTAAAACGGTTAATGTTCGGCTCTACCAAAGCCGACATTAATTACTTTAAAACAAAAACAGTTTCGCAGGCTGTGGATGAATTGCTTACACCTACCGCTCCCCTGCCCTCGCCACCTTTGAATGATTATGCTGCATCGGCTACCGACCCTGATGTACCGGCTGGGCAAACATGGGTAAACAATCCAACCAACGACGGTACGTTGAACAGCTTGCGCCGCTCCTCTTTTAAAAAATGGTGGACGGGTGTGATGCTGAACCAGGACAGAAGCATTCGTGAAAAACTAACGCTGTTTTGGGCCAATCATTTTGGCACAGAGACAAACGATATAAGTTTTGCTAACTACGCTTACAATCACCATGCATTGCTTCGGCAAAATGCACTGGGTAATTTTAAAAGTTTAATTAAAGCCGTTACCATTGATGCAGGAATGTTACGCTACCTGAACGGTTATCTCAATACGAACACAGCGCCCGATGAAAACTATGGAAGAGAGTTGCAGGAACTTTTCACCGTTGGAAAGAATCCAGTCACAGGTCTTTCCGATTATACCGAAGACGATGTAAAGAAAGCAGCCAAAGTATTGACTGGGTGGCGCATCAACGGAACGACTTTTTCAGTTTTTTTTGATTCCACAAAACATGACACGACCAGCAAAACTTTTTCATCCTTTTATAATGGCACAACGATCGCCGGTCGCACCGGCGCAGCAGGCGCTAATGAGACGGATGATCTGATCAGCATGATCTTTCAAAAGCAGGAAGTATCAAAATTCATTGTGCGCAAACTTTATCGCTGGTTTGTTTACTATAAGATTGATGCGAATACAGAGAGCAATGTGATAGTGCCTTTAGCTGATATTTTCCGGCAAAACAATTATGAAATCAAACCGGTATTGTCGGCCCTGTTCAAAAGCGAACATTTTTTCGATGTAATGAACCAAGGCTGTATCATTAAAAGCCCGGTTGATAAGGTCATCAGTTGTCTACGTGAATTTGGTGTTGTTTTCCCCGACGTTTCAACTGCATATTTAGATGCCTATGGCATGTGGAATTATGTGTATGGTTGGATCAACACCATGAACCAAAATATTGGTGACCCGCCCAACGTTTCCGGTTGGCCTGCCTACTACCAGGCACCACAATTTCATGAGTTGTGGCTTAACGCCGATACGCTGCCAAAACGCAATCGCTTTACTGATACCATGATATTAAACGGCTATACCCGTAACGGCAAAAAAATTATCATTGATCCGGTAGCATTTATCAAAGCACTCGCTACTCCGGAAGATCCGAATATTCTGCTCGATGAAATTTTAAGTGTCATGTATCGTGTTCCATTATCAGCTGCTGCTAAACAAACAATAAAGCAACAAACGCTGTTGGCAGGACAGGTTTCCGATCATTATTGGACAGATGCGTGGTTTACTTACCTTGGTAATCCAACCAGTGCCAATCTTACCATCATTAACAACCGGCTAAAACCCCTGTTGCAATACTTGATGAATTTAGCCGAATACCAATTGTCTTAAATCGTTTGCCATGAAAAGAAGATCATTTCTGCAAAAAGCCGTTCCGGCCACTGTTGTATTTCCCTCGTTCATTAACGGTTTAGCGGTAAGAGCTTTTGGCGCCGATAGCCCGTTGATGCAACAATTGGTGATGCCCTACACAGATACCGATCATGTATTGGTGATTGTGCAATTGAATGGTGGCAACGATGGGTTGAATATGGTGATACCCATTTCAACTTACAGTGATTATTACAACGCAAGAACAAACATTGCTATACCGCAAAATAAAATTCTCCGGTTGAATGGTAATACAAACACTGGCCTGCATCCTGCAATGACCGGTATGCAGACAATGTTCAATGAAGGAAAGTTGAATGTAGTGCAAGCCGTTGGCTATCCTTCACCTAACTTCTCGCACTTTCGTGCAACCGATATTTGGATGAGTGCATCGGACAGCAACACGGTTGTAAATACAGGTTGGACGGGACGCTATTTGAATGTTGAATATCCAAACTATCCAACCGGTTATCCAAATACCGTCATGCCCGATCCATTGGCCATTCAAATCGGTTCTATTACAACATTGACCTGCCAAGGGCCTGCCGTGAATATGGGTATGAGCATTACCGACCCTGCATCGTTTTATAACCTGATAAACGGCGTTGAAGACCCAGCCCCAAGCAATCAGATGGGATATGAACTGACGTATGTACGGGAAATGATGAAGCAAACAAACCAGTACTCGCAACGGGTGAAAGATGCGGCGGCAAGAGTCACACAACAATCTACTTATCCCACCAATAATTCTTTGGCAGATCAACTGAAGATTGTCGCACGTTTAATTAAAGGCGGATTGAAGACAAGGATTTACATGGTGAATTACGGAAGCTTCGATACGCATAGCTTACAGACCAACGCTACCGATACAACCATTGGCACGCATGCTAATTTGTTGGGCAACGTTTCCAATGCCATCAAAGCTTTCCAGGATGATTTAAAATACTTGGACATAGAAGACAGAGTAGTGGGAATGACCTATTCTGAATTTGGCAGGCGCATTAAGTCCAATGCCAGTGTTGGTACCGACCATGGCGCTGCTGCGCCGATGTTTATCTTTGGAAAGAACGTTACTTCCGGCGTTACAGGAACCAATCCGGCTATTCCGGCAACAGCAACAGTGAACGATAACATTCCTTTCCAGTATGATTTCAGAAGCGTGTATGCATCTCTTTTGCAACGCTGGTTTTGTGTAAACAACACTGATCTGCAAATGGTAATGATGAATAATTTTCAGCAGTTAAATATCGTCAATAGCAAATCCTGTAACACAAACGGGACCATTAATGCAGGTGACCGGTTGATCAGTAATTACCCCAACCCATTCACAGAAATTACCAATATTGAGTTCACCACAAATGGCGGCCACACGCTGGTGCAAATCATCAATAATTTAGGACAGGTAATCAGAACATTAATTGATGCTGATTATGCTTCAGCAGGAACTTACACAACATATTTTAATAGCTACGGTTTGCCAAGTGGCGTGTATTATGCCCGCCTGCAAAATGGACCAACGCAGCAAGTGAGATCGATGTTGAAGGTGAGGTGAGTGCTAATGTGATGAATTCTATAATCACAAATATTTTCGTTGCAAACAAAGTCTTCAAATTTTTATAAGTATCGTACCGTTAGATAATTTTATTCTATCACTGATTTGCTTTTCGATTGTTCGCCATACTTTTTCAAAAAATCTTTTTTCGAATCATGGTAAGAAGAAACAGCGCCGATCTTGTATAAACTATAAATATAGATCCAAGGCAAATCTAACTGGTACGATAAAAAGCCAGCCCTTGCAGAGGCAGGATAAAGATGATGATTGTTATGCCATTCACCGGCAAACAAGCCGGGGCGCATTTGGTTAATGGAAAGATTACTCCTGTCAAAATCAACACCCTCAACATGTTTTTCTTCGCCCTTGCCGTGGCCGGTATAATTAAAAGCCCTCACCAATAAAAACCAAAACATCGCTGCGCAAAACATCGTACAGGCCAGGCCATGACCTCCTATAAAATAAAAAGTTGTGTACCAAAAAGCCCAGTTCAGCAACCAGGTACGAATGGTGTAAAACGGCGTTGCAATAGAGCCCCATCTTTGATATTCTGCATAACTGTTCACTTCAACTCCAACATGCTTCATTAATTTAACTGCTTTATCGTAGTCTGCTTCACTTAAGTTTTCGGCAATGCGCTGATGATTTATTTCTGCGAGCATGCAATACAAAAAACCGCCCCGTGCATTATAAGGATCGCCTGGCTCATCGGATTTTACATGATGCACATGATGAGAAACGGTGTAAATTTCTTCCGGCACTGTTTTCACAACCAGATTCTGCGTAACGATGCGCCAAAAAGGGTGACTGAATTTAAAGGATTTGTGTGTGCAGTAACGATGCAACCAAATAGTGCCGTGTGTGCCCATGATAATGAGACTATAAAGAAGAAACGCAGCAAGAAATTTAATGGAGAAGAAATGAAAAAGAAAAAAGTACAGAAAAACAAACAGGCTGGCAACCATTAGCAAGCTGATAAAAGAAATCCAATTCTTTTTGGATTTAAAAATATTTAAACGGGAGAAAGCTTCCTTCCAAAGCTGACCTTTTGTTGGAACCGACAATTCACCTTTTTCGTTCTTCCAGCCATAGGCCGGGGTTTCTAAAATAGTATCAATAAATGCCATGGGAAATTCAGATTAATAATTGCAATGCCTTTGTCAGGCTAATTTGTTTTAAGATTTGTTTGTGTTCTGTATTGCTTGTTCAGAAGGTTTCCTCATTGCGTCTTGTTCAAGCGCAGGTATTAATTTTTAGTATAGAACAGTGAAGAAAAGACTAATCAAAACTTTCCTTGTAAGATGTGAGCTTTGAGAATTCTGCACCATTGAAGATCCTTGCGAGGTTTGCATCTTTCGAGGTTTTGTAAACCTCCAGTTTGCTTTGCGGTACAATGCGCCAAAAATTTTTCGATTTAAGATCGGCGTAGTCAGCGTCTTTCAAAAACAAACCATAGATCGCTTCTCTTTGCCTGAATGTTATTTTTACATACTCATTTTTCGACGAATTTTTGTCAAGGAATTTTTCAATTTCTTCTGTGTTCATAGTTGTTTCTTTTAAATGAGAAAATATAGTTGACTGCCTTAAGAAAAATAACGGCGAATTCTTTTACCAAGCAAACCAAAGGCCGAATCTGTTTCGGGTTGTGAAAGCATAACAGATAGTGCATAACCATCAATAAAGCAGCCATGCAATTGTTGAACAGCCTTGGCCGCTTCTATCTTATCTGGCATAATCACAAAAGCAGCTCTTTCAGCTTTTGCGTGTAATGAAGGAGAAATAATGAAAGCATTTACTTTGCCATAGGTAGCAAAAATTGCAGCAAGCGAATCAGCAGTAACGCTCCTACCAATGTTGTCAACATAAATATTCATGTACTAATTTTTGTTGGGATCAGAAGCAAGGCAGAAGACATCAGAAGGCGGATATGCGATGAAGACTGAATGCTAAGAGCTTAATTGAATTATCAAATATACTTCTTTATTAGCAGCAATGATTATGAGCGATGAGCCTTTGTGATAGTTTTGGCATGTTTTCCAAAAAGAAAACTTACCTTCACTTCGTCAATTTGAGCCTCGCATACGTAATCGTTAATAAGTTCTGCTCCGCATTATTCGTTAAACCTTACCATGCCTTCCTCAAGCATTTATCAATTTTAATTTCAGACAAAAATGAACATTTATGTTTCAAACTTAGGCTTCGACGTACAAGATCAGGACCTAAGAAATTTTTTTACACCGTATGGTGAAGTCACTTCTGCTAAAATCATCACCGACAAATTCACTGGCCAAAGCCGCGGCTTCGGTTTTGTGGAAATGAGCGATAACGAAGCCTCAAAAAAAGCCATCGCCGAATTAAACGACTCGTCTATTGACGGTAGAAATATTAAGGTAATGGAAGCAAGGCCAAGAGAAGATAAACCCGCCCGCAACAATGGTGGTGGCGGCTATCGCAGCAACAACCCATTCAAGAATAAGTGGTAAGAAAATAGTATTATAGCAAAAGGAAGTCTTTGTTTGTTCAAAGGCTTCCTTTTTCATTAAGATCATCATAATTAGTAACTTAACCAGAAAAAACTATGGCGAAATCAGGACAATCATTCAACAAAAGAGAAAAAGAAAAACAACGCATCAAACAGCGGCAGGAAAAACAGGAAAAAATGCAGGAGCGAAAAGCCGCTGCACAAAAAGGAAAATCATTAGAAGATATGATGGCCTATCTTGATGAAAACGGCAATCTTTCTACTACGCCACCCGATCCGAAAAAATTCAAATCAATCAATCACGAAGACATTGAAATTGGTGTGCCTCAACAAAGAGAGGCTGATCCGGAAGACTTAATCAGAAAAGGTTTTGTTAGCTTTTTTAATTCAACGAAAGGATTTGGGTTTATTAAAGATGCCGAAACAGGCGAAAGCGTTTTCT
>JADMIO011875225.1_pt1 | contig 18527 bp, 19 predicted proteins | sample 8958161 | NCBI WGS metagenome assembly JADMIO01 (sample SAMN16585339, study PRJNA669376) | soil metagenome | isolation source: Crop rotation soil | place: USA: Cullars Rotation, Alabama | collected 2011 | reverse complement strand
CGTGGACGAACAGGACGGGCCGGCCGGTGGTGGCGCATGACCGGGCGGCGCGTGGTCGTCACCGACTGGGGCGGCGACTGGACCGGCCTGGCCGTCGCGGAGCTGCTGGCGGCGCGGGGCTGCGTGGTGCGGCTGGCCACGTCCGCGGCGGCGTTCGGCGAGGCGATCCACCAGTACCAGCGCAACCAGTACCTGGAGCGGCTCGACCTGGCCGGCGTCGAGCTGATCCACCACGTCCGCCCGATCGCCCTCGAGGGCGACGTGCTCGTGTGCCAGAACGTGTTCTCGGAGCGCGAGGTGCGGCTGGACGGCGTCGACACCGTGGTCGTCAGCGCCGGCCGCTCGTCGGACAGCTCGCTGTTCGAGGAGCTCGAGGATCGCGGTGCCGAGCCCGTGCGGGTCGGCGACGCCCTGGGTCCGCGGTCGTTCGAGGAGGCGATCCGCGAGGGCACCGAGGCAGGACTCGAGGCGGTCTCGGCGCCGGCCGCCACTCATTAGCGAAGACGACGAGGAGGGACTCGATGGCTGAGAGGAAGAAGCGCGCGTTCACCCCGGAGGAGCAGGAGGCAATGCGCGAGCGCGCCCGCGAGCGGCGCGCCGCCGCCAAGGATCCCGAGGGGGACATGGCCGCCAAGATCAAGGCGATGCCGCAGCCCGACCGCGAGATGGCCGAGCGCCTGGCCGCCGCCATCAAGGCCGGCGTCCCCGAGCTCTCGCCGAGGACCTGGTACGGGATGCCGGCCTGGACGAAGGACGACAAGGTCGTCTGCTTCTTCCAGAACGCCTCGAAGTTCAAGACCCGGTACTCCACCTTCGGCTTCAGCGACAAGGCGAAGCTTGACGACGGCAACATGTGGCCGAGCTCGTACGCGCTGAAGAAGCTGACCAAGGCCGACGAGAAGCGGATCCTCGAGATGGTGAAGCAAGCCGTGGCCTAGGTGCCAATGGGGTCAGGAACCTCTGGCACCGCTGCCAGAGGTTCCTGACCCCATTGGCACACGACGTGACCCCTGTGTGACCGCGCCGTCCGTAGCGTCGCCTCATGCGCGAGCGCGGACAGGCAACGGCCGAGTACGCCGGTATCGGTCTGGTCGTGCTGACCCTGCTGCTCGGCGCCGCCAACGTCGCCCGCGCGCAGCTCGCACAGCCGGCCGGGGACGCCGCCTACCTCGCCCAGGCGCAGCCGGTCGCACCCCGCATCGTCCCCGAGCGGGGCGACGACGAGCTGCCCGTCGACTTCCGCACCTGCCGCAGCCGGTCATGCGCCACCACCGGCCGGCCCGTCCTGTTCGTCCACGCCGTCCGCCGGGGCGGCTTCCTGTATCTCGAGTACTGGGAGTACCTGCCGGACTCGCGCACCGCGCATACCGGGATCGCTGCGCTCGACGGCAGCCACGCGGACGACTGGGAAGGCCTGATCGTCAAGCTGCGCCCCGACGGCGTGGTGGTCGGCGCCCGCGCGTCCGCGCACCTGGGCTGGGCCGGCCGGCATCCCTGGTGGGATCTGGCAGAGGACGACTGGGCGCCCTACCCGGCCACCGTCTACCGCGCCGCCGGCAGCCACGCCGGGTCGTTCTCCTCCGCCGGCGTCGACGTCGCGGGCGATGCCTGGAATGGCAACACCGCGTCCACCACCCCTCGCCTGCTCCCCGCCGACGAGGCAGCTCGCGCCGGTGTGCGGTTCGACCCGGGCGCCACCGCACCCTGGGACAAGGACGTCTGGAGCAACCCCGAGGCGGTCACAACGGGGCGGCCGGGCAGCCGCGCGGAGCTCGCCCGGTACGCGCGGTGGTGGGCGAAGGTGTGCCTGATCTGCCCCGGTCGCTAGTCGCCTTCAAGCTCACGGCACCTCCCGCCGATAAGAGGGACGCGATGCCCCGTACCTCGAGAGAGCTCCTCACCCTCGCCCTCGACCTCCTCCCCGAAATGCCGGGCACGGTGGAGGTCTACGCGCAGGACGGCGGGGTGTTCAACCTGATGCTGGCGGCCATCGAGGGCGACATGATCTACGCCTACGGCGACCGCAACCACGTCCGCGACGGGCTGACGCTGACGTGGCAGCAGCGCAACCAGGAGGGCGACGGGCACAACGTCCGGTTCACCATCCAGCGCACCTTCTTCCAGTCCGGCGCCGAGCTGCTGCTGCACCTTTACGTCAGCTCGATCGAGGATCACTTCGCCAGCCGCAGCGCACCCCGCGCGCGGATGTCCGTGCCGGCGTACCTGCAGGTGCTCTACGGTCGCGAGATCGCGCCCGGCGAGCAGCTCGACATCCGGCTGGCCGACGTCTCGCGCACCGGCGTCTCCTTCATCACCAACCGCACGTTTCAGTCCGGCGACAAGGTCGAGATCTCGGCCGAGCTGCCGCAGCGGCTGGTGCGGATGGAGGCCCGCGTGGTCACGCAGATCCCCGCGGTCTACGGCCGCAACCGGATCGGCTGCGAGATCACGGACATGCTGGAGGCCGACCGCCACTGGATCGCCGAGCTGGCCCGCGTCACCAGCGAGCAGGGCTCGGAGGACGACCGCCGGCCGGACGTCGTCGAGCAGCTCGAGCGGGCCCGCGAGTCGACCCCCGACGGTCAGCCGCAGCGCCCCGCCCGGCGCTATCCGTTCGCCTAGGCCGCCGTCAGGGCGACGGCCGCACCGACGCCAGCGCGGCGGAGGTCTCGTCGTCGAGCGTGTCGATCGCGACCCACGCAGCGGACTCGCCGCAGCCGGGACAGCGCGTCGGCTCGACCGGGAAGTGGTCGGGCTCGGCCAGCTCGCGGCGGATCAGCCGGGTTTCGACATCGAACGGCGCCTCGCCGGTGGACGCGGCGATCAGGGTCGCCTCGCGGTGCATCTCGGCGGCGTCGTACCCGACCGCGATCCGGTGGCCGCAGTACCCGCACAGCGCCATCCGCTGCTCGTGCACGGGCGGCGGCGTCTCGGCCCGGTCGGCCAGCTTCGCGCCGTACCAGATCGCCCAGAGCACCAGCGCCAGCGGCAGCTTCAGCACCACCGCGAGCAGGATCACCGTCCAGAACTCGGCATGACTCAACACGAACTCAAAGACTATCGCGGATACAGGCCTACAGCCCGAGCGCCGGGCCGCCGATTATGGGGACGACCCCATGTCGAATGACCAACGCGTAGAGCTTGTCTCCCTCGCGCTGGGCGTGCTGCCCGAGCTGCCCAGTGTCGTCGATGTGCTGTCCGAGGGCGGTGGCTCCTATGAGCTGCGGCTGAGCCACCGGGAGGGCGACCTCCTGCACGGGTTCTGCGCCGCCCAGGCGGCGCATCCCCGCCTGCACCTGCTGGCGCGGGTGTTCGACGCCGCCCGCGGCCGCTACGAGATCGAGTTCGAGGTCGAGGAGTCGTTCTTCCACACCGGCTCCGAGTCGCTGGTGCACCTGACGGTCACGAACGTCCGCCACCGCAAGGCCCGCCGGGCGTCACCGCGGGTCGGCGTGTCGGTCAAGCTGGACGCCCGCGTCCGCTACTGCCGGACGATGCCGCGCGACGCGCAGGTCGAGGTGCGGCTGGTCGACGTCTCGGCCACCGGTCTGGCGTTCGTCACCCAGCGCGAGCTGTCCGCCGGGGACATGTTCCAGCTCAGCTTCCCGCTGGCCGGCGAGCTGATGGAGATCGAAACCCGCGTCGTCCGGCTCGACCCCGCACCCTACGGCCGGTACCGCGCCGGCTGCGAGATCACCGAGATCTCCGACACCCACCGCCGCGCGATCAGCCGGCTGGCCGACGGCAGCGAGGAGGCCGGATCGGCCTCGGAGCGCCGCCCCGAGCTGACGGAGGCCCTGACCGAGGCACGGCAGAATCGCGCCTTCGGGTGATGCCGCAACGGCCGCCGCGTGCCGATCTGAACAAGCACATGTGCGCACTCGCGCACACGGCTACCGATGTTTTCGTAGGGGGTCTACGTGTTCCGCTCGTTCCGAGGAGAGCGTGGGAGCGTCACCAGTGAGTTGACGTTCGGCGCGCTCTGCATTGGGATCCTGGTGCTGGGCGGTCTGTGGGTCGTGGCGCAGCTCGAAGGCGTCTCGTTCCAGGTGCTCCTGCAGCAGATCCGCGAAGGTCACTAGCACGATCGACGGATCGCAATCCCGCTAGGCTCTGCGGGATGATCTTTCGCCGCCTGCTCGGCTTTCTCCGGCCGTACCGCGGGCAGGTCGTGGCGTCGGTGCTGCTCGCGATCGCGTCCCAGATCTGCGCGCTCGCGATCCCCTATCTGACCGGCCGCTCCATCGACGCGGCGACCGACGGCGACCGCACGCTGCTGCTCGAGCTGGCCGCGCTGATCGTCGCCATGGGCGCGATCAAGGGCGTGCTCATGTTCTTCCGCCGCTGGCTGGCCGGCCGGCTGTCGCTGGCCGTCGAGTTCGACCTGCGCAACCGCATGTACACGCACCTCCAGCGGCTGTCCTACGGCTTCTTCGACCGCCACCAGACCGGCCAGCTGATGTCCCGCGCGACCGTCGACCTGCAGGCGGTGCGGTTCTTCCTCGGCTACGGGCTGATCTTCTTCAGCCAGCACGTGCTGACGGTGGTGATCGTGCTGATCGCGCTGTCGCTGCTGAACGTCGAGCTGATGCTGATCGCGATCGCCATCGCGCCGGTGCTGATGGTGATGGCCTACCGCTACTCGCGGATCAGCCACCCGATCCTCAAGGAGGTGCAGCAGCGGGTCGCCGACGTGACCACCCAGGCCGAGGAGAACGTGGTCGGCGTGCGGGTGGTCAAGGCGTTCGCCCAGGAGCAGCACGAGACCGTCCGCTTCCGCGGCGGCTCCGAGCGGATCTTCCGGCAGGGCATCCGCGCCGCCCGGCTGCAGGCCCGCTACGTGCCGGCGATGTCGTCGCTGCCCAGCCTGGCGATCGCCGGCGTGCTGCTGGTCGGCGGCCACCAGGTGATCCAGGGCGACCTGACGCTGGGCGACTTCTTCGCGGTCAACGCCTACCTGCTGCTGCTGGTGATGCCGCTGCGGATGATCGGCATGTGGGTCGGCCAGTACCAGCGGGCGATGGCGTCCGGCGAGCGGATCTTCGAGGTGCTGGACGAGGAGCGCGACATCGTCGAGCGGCCGGACGCCCGGCCCCTGCCCGACGGCCCGGGGCTGGTGCGCTTCGACGATGTGTCGTTCTCCTACGAGGAGGGCCGGACGGTGCTCGCCGACGTCGACCTGACGATCGAGGCCGGCCGCACGGTGGCGCTGATCGGCCCCACCGGCTGCGGCAAGACCACGCTGACCGCCCTGATCCCCCGCTTCTACGACGTCGACCGCGGCCGGGTGCTGGTCGACGGACTGGACGTGCGCGAGGCGAAGCTGGACTCGCTGCGCTCGGCGATCGGGATGGTCGGCCAGGACACCTTCCTGTTCTCGACCACCGTCGCCGAGAACATCGCGTACGGGCGGCCGGAGGCGACGCCCGAGCAGATCTGCGACGCCGCGGTGCGCGCCCAGGCACACGAGTTCATCATGGATCTGCCGGACGGCTACGACACCCGGATCGGTGAGCGCGGCCTGTCGCTGTCGGGCGGCCAGCGCCAGCGGATCGCGATCGCCCGGGCGCTGCTGATGGATCCGCGGATCCTCATCCTGGACGACGCCACGGCGTCGGTCGACGCCTCGACCGAGGCCAAGATCACGCTGGCCATGCGCGAGGTGATGCGCGGGCGGACGACGCTGATCATCGCCCACCGGCTGTCCACCATCTCGCTGGCCGAGGAGGTCGTGGTGCTCGAGCAGGGGCGGATCGTCGCCCGCGGCCAGCACGCGCTGCTGATGGACAAGAGCCCGGTCTATCGCCAGATCTACGAGCACGGACTGGTCGACCGTACGTTCGTGCAGCTCGACCCGGACGGCGCGCCGATCGAGAAGGAGGCCGGGTGAGGGCCACCAGCTTCGGCAGCCACGTCGGCCGGCTCGGCCACGCCGGCAGCGGCCTGGGCTGGCGTGCCACCGTCCGCCGCGTCAGCAGCCTGATCGGGTACACCCGCCCGTACGCCGGGCGGGCGATCCTGGCCATGCTCGCGCTGCTGCTCAGCACCGCCGCCACCATCGGCGGGCCGCTGGTCGCCAAGCAGGCAATCGACGAGGGCATCGTGCCCGGCGACGAGAGCTCGCTGCAGATGTGGGTGGTCGTGTTCCTGGTCGTCGCCGGGATCGGCTGGGCGGCCTCGGCGGCCCAGAGCTACCTGACCAGCTGGGTGGGCGAGCGGATCCTCACCGATCTGCGGGTCGACCTGTTCGAGCACGTCCAGCGGCTCGATCTCGGCTTCTTCGAGCGCACCCGTGCCGGCGTCGTCATCTCTCGGCTGACCAACGACGTCGAGGCGCTGGAGACGCTGGTCACCGACGGCCCCACCACCCTGCTCCAGAACACCGTCACGCTGATCGGCTCGGCGCTGGTGCTGCTCTACCTGGACTGGCAGCTGGCGCTGGCCACGCTGACCGTGTTCCCGGGGATGGCGATCGCCACCGCGCTGTTCCGCCGCTACTCGTCGCGCGCCTACCGGCGCACGCGAGAGCGGCTGGCCGAGGTCACGGCCTCGCTGCAGGAGGACATCTCGGGCGTGCGCGTCGTCCAGGCGTTCCGCCGCGAGCGGGCCAACGAGCGGCGGTTCCACGCGGTCAACGGCTCCTACCGCGAGGCCAACGTGCAGACCGTCAACGTCAGCGCCGTCTACTTCCCGGTGGTCGACCTGCTGTCGGCAACGGCGATGGCGGTGGTGCTCGGGTACGGCGGCGTGCTGGTGATCGACGGCCAGATCACCACCGGCGACCTGTTCGTGTTCATCGGGCTGCTCTCGTACTTCTTCGAGCCGGTGCAGCAGCTGTCGCAGTTCTACCAGACGTTCCTGGCGGGGACGGCGGCGCTGGACAAGATCTTCGACGTGCTGGACACCGACCCGCGGCTGACCGATCGCCCTGAGGCGGAGGAGCTGCCGCCGATCAACGGCCGGGTCGAGTTCGAGGACGTCCGCTTCGCCTACCGCGAGGAGGGCGCGGAGGTGCTGCACGGCATCTCGTTCGCCGTCCAGCCCGGGCAGACGGTGGCCCTGGTCGGCCACACCGGCGCCGGCAAGTCGACCATCGTCAAGCTGCTGGCCCGGTTCTACGACCCGACCGGCGGCCGCGTGCTGGTCGACGGCCACGACCTGCGGGACGTCACCATGGCGTCGCTGCACCGGCAGCTGGGGATGGTGCCCCAGGAGGGCTTCCTGTTCGCACGCAGCGTGGCCGAGAACATCGCCTTCGGCCGGCCCGATGCGGGCCGCGAGGAGATCGAGGCGGCCGCGCGCGCAGTCGGCGCCCACGAGTTCATCGCCGCGCTGCCCGAGGGCTACGACACCTCGATCGCCGAGCGCGGCGCACGCCTGTCGATCGGCCAGCGCCAGCTGGTCGCGTTCGCCCGCGCGCTGCTCGCCAACCCGCGGCTGCTGGTGCTGGACGAGGCCACGTCGAGCGTCGACATCCCAACCGAGGCGCGGATCGAGCATGCGCTGGAGACGCTGCTCGCCGACCGCACGGCGTTCGTCGTCGCCCACCGCCTGTCGACCATTCGCCGGGCCGACGTGATCGTCGTGCTCGAGCACGGCGAGATCATCGAGTCCGGCACGCACGAGCAGCTGATCGCGGCCAAGGGCCGATATTTCGCGCTGTACGACGACTGGGTCGACGCGGTCGCATAGCCGAGCCTCAAGGAATCCCCGCAAACGCTCGATATCAAGTGGGTGCGGGGGCTGAGACGAGGGATCTGCGCGAGCGCCGTCGCGCTGTGCTGGCTGGTGGGTGCGGGCGCCGCCCAGGCGTCCGCTCCGCCGACCGACGTCTCGACGTCGTTCTGGGCGCGCAGCCAGGTGATGTGGGCGGTCGGCAGCGGCTGGATGAACAACCGCGTCGGCACCACCTTCTCGCCCGGCTACCCGGCGACCCGCCAGGCAGCCGCCCGGGTGCTCGCCAACCTGGCGTTCAAGCAGAACGGGACGCCGGTGTCGACGACGCCCTACCAGCAGGCGGTCGCCGCCGGCTGGATTCCCGCCGGCACGGGCGGCGACGGCCCGATCACGCAGCTCGAGTTCGACCGCGGCGCCGTCGCCGTGCTCGGGCTCCGCGGCAGCGTCACGCAGCTGAACGGCATCCGCGCCGCGGACGGCTGGCACCCGTTCGTGCCCAACGGGTTCGGCACCGAGCAGATGGTCAAGGCGATCGGCGGCCGGATCAACGCACCTTGGCCGTCCGACGCCTGGGAGACCTGGCCGGGCACGTCGCTGAAGCGGGCCAGCCTGGCGGCCGAGGCGTACCAGCTCGCGCACCTGCCGTCGTGGTGGCGCTCGAGCGTCACCTCGCTGCTCGCCGCGCGCACGGCGATGCCGGCGTACTCGCCGCTGCAGAAGGCCGTGATCGGGATGGCGTTCCGCTACGCCAACGCACCCTACGTGTGGGGCGGCACCTCGCCCGACCCACAGTCGCTGTTCGGCTACAACGTGCCCGGCGGCTTCGATTGCTCAGGCTACGTCTGGTGGGTACTCAAGCTGCATACCTATACGCCGGCCGGCCAGCCGCCGTGGAGCGGCAACGCGGCGATCGCCGCCCGCACCACCTACGACATGGCACGCGCGCTACCGGTCAGCAAGCGCGTGCCCCGCACCCAGCTGCGGCCCGGAGACGTGGTCTTCTGGAGCTCCGCCCCGAACGGCGTCAACACGGCCTACGGGACCGTCTACCACGCCGGTATCTACATGGGCAACGGCTGGACGATCAACAGCCACGGTGACGGCGACGGCGTGACGCTCAACTCGACGGCGTCCGGCTGGTTCCACGACGCGTTCGCCTTCGGCTGGCACGTGCTCCCAGCCGGGCGCTGATAGCCTCTGCCTCGATGGAGGCCGAGTCGCAGGCACCCGAGCCCGAGCAGCTCCCCGCAGGGTCGGAGCCGGCTCCGGGTACCCCGGTCAGCGTGCGCGCCGAGCGCGGCGCCCGGATGACGCCGGCCGAGGCCGTGCGCGACATGCGCATCAACCTGCCGGCCCGCGGCAACCGCAAGCTGCGCGATCTGATCGAGCGGGCGAACCGTGACGAGTCGCTGAAGGCGCTGTGGCACGCCGCCAACGTCAACGCCGTCACCCGGCTGCAGATCAACGACCACTCATGGGTGCACATCCAGATCGTCACCAACATCGGGCTGAAGCTGCTGCGCGAGCTGCGCCGCGCCGGCGTCGAGCCGGGGATGGTGACCGACTACGGGATGGAGTTCGAGGACGCCGAGGTGGTGACCGTGCTGGGCTGCCTGACCCACTGCCTGGGGATGGCGATCCACCGCTCGAACCACGAGGAGATGAGCCTGTTCCTGGCGGCCGACCGGATCCCGTCGCTGCTCGAGGGCGTCTACGAGGAGCCCGAGCGGACGATCGTGATGGCCGAGGTGCTGCAGACGATCATCAGCCACCGCTCCGACGGCGAGCCGTTGTCGGTCGAGGCCGGCGTGGTGCGTGTCGCCGATGCGCTGGACATGGCGAAGGGCCGCTCGCGGATCCCGTTCGAGACCGGCCGCGTCTCGATCCACTCGCTCTCGGCCGCCGCCATCGAGGCCGTCAACATCCGCTCCAGCGGCACCGGCAAGGTGCTCGTCGAGATCGTCCTCAACAACTCCGCCGGGCTGTTCCAGGTCGACAACCTGCTCAAGTCGAAGCTGCACGGATCCGGCCTGGAATCCCACATCGAGGTCGAGGCGGACATCGAGGGCGAGACCGAGAAGCGCCTGCTCGGCGCCTTCCGGCTGGGCTCAGAGTAGGCCCCCAGGGGCCGATAACCCCTTTGGTACGATGTGCCGGCCCTTTGCGGGGTCGTCTAATGGTAGGACGCCTGACTCTGGATCAGGTAGTCGGGGTTCGAGTCCCTGCCCCGCAGCCTCCGTTGTTCTCGTATCTCTTTTCAGGTTCGGCCGGATTTCGACCTGGAGACGCCTGGTGGCTCGTTTTCTGACGCTCGAGCCCCTCGGGTACAGGGAACTGACGCTTCTCCCCCGCTCTAGGAGTTGCTGGCGGCGAGTTGGACCATGCCGACGCCGCCCTGGTGGGCGGCGCTAGTTGGTATGCGGCTCGCCGACTAGGTTGTCGGCGCTCGCGCCGGGCCGCCGCGGTTTCGGTGTGGGACTCGGCCGCCGCCGACGCGGCCGTTGCGAAGGCGCTTCTCGATTGTGCGCCACTGGATGTACTTGGTGTGGTTCTGGCGGGCGAGCCGACGCTGGCGGCTGGCGACGATCTCGAGCTCCGGGTTCAGCGGAGGTGTGCCGAGCCACCCGTTGATGATCGCGGCACGCAACCAGGCGATCAGCGCGCCGATGTTCGCGCGCATGATGGTCAGCTTGAGGCTGACGCGCTTGGAGCGCGTTTCGAAGTGCCGCGGCTTCGCGTTCGCCCGATCGCGCGCCTCCTTGTGGGAGCGCTCGTAGTTCTGATGCATCGACCTCGCCTCGATGTAGGCGGGATGCGTCCGCCAAACCGGCAACAGGCGCGTGGGATCGCGGTAGCAGCTCACCTCCTGGACCCGCTCGCACTCCGGCGCCTGCGGAGCGGCGCAGCGCACGACGAGGATCGGCCGTGGCCGGCCGCCCGGGCCCTTCGGCGGGAGCAACTTGAAGCCAACCTGGTCGGTACCGGAGACCTGGCAGTGCTTGCAGAACGGAACGCCATGCTCGTCGAAGTCGATCGTCGCCTGAGCCTTGTCGGGCGCCGCTTGGTTGGGCTTGCGGTACGGCGTCACGAGCGTGATCCCGCGCTCGACGCTCCAGTCGTACGTCTCATACATCGCGAGCCCCTTGTCTCCCGTGACCATCGCCGGCGTGTGGCCGGTGGTGGCGATCGCCTTCTCGACCGCTTCCGGGTAGTGCTTGAACTCCTGCTCGTCGGCAGCAAACCCATGGGCTTCCAGCGGCAGGCCTGTGAAGTGGTCGGCCGCCTGCAGGATCAGGTAGCCGTGCCACCACTTGATCGTCTTGCCGTCCCGGGTGTAGACACGGAAGCCTGCGTCGGGGTCGCGGCTGATGTACGGGACGCCCTTGAGGCTCGTGAAGATGCGGTACGTGCCGAGCATGTCTCGAGATATCTGTTCGGTGACGTCGACGAGCTCGCCGACCTGGAGCAGTCCGGCGTCCGGGGCGGCCTCGTTCACGGCCCGGCGGAAGTCATCGACCGCTGTGGTGGCCATGCGCGGCGCGGCGATCACCGGCAGCTTCCCGAGCCTGCCGATGTCCTTACCGAGGTTCGTCAGCCGATGAGGACGAGCGTTGGTCTCGACCATGGTTCCGTCCACAACGATCGCGTGGCCGATCCGCCGTTCCTGCTTGCGGCAATGCTGAACGAGCTGGTGCAAGGCCTCTGCGAAGACGTGTCGCACCTGCTCCATCTCGGTGAACCTGCGCCAGACGGTGGCGAAGCTGGGTCGCTTGGCGAAGCCGCACGCCTGCCAGAACTCATCGGTCGTGTCGCCATACCAGGGCTGCAGATCGGCCTCGGGGGAGTCAACCCATCCCACGCACGCCAAACCCCAGCAGCCATCCATCCGCTTCGGTCCGGACTTGCCCTTACCAAGCGCGGCGACACCGTCGCGGATCGGCCGATACAACCACGGCAACGCGCGAAGCATCCTGACGACTGTGGTCGCGCCATCGAGCTCGGGGTAGCCACTGATCATGCCGGTGCCGGGCAGCTGTTCCGGCGTGTCCCACCGGGCCGGGTCACGCGCCGGCCCTGGGACTGGCTTCAGCACGACCTCGCGAGTATGGCCGAGCTGCAGCCAACGGTCGCGCAGCACACCCAGCAGCGTCTCCTCCGGTGGCGACATCCAAACGGGAGCCGGGCGGTTGAGTGGAACTTTGCGAGCGACTCGTCGAGCCATCAGAGCCCGATCTCCGCCATGAGTTCGGTGAACGACTTCCCGGTCACCGTCTTCAGCACCGATGGCCACAGCAGTCGCCCGTCCTTGCGGCACGCAGCGCGGTAGTGCGTGTCCAACGGTTGATCGCCGGGCTTGAGATGTACCTCCTTGTAGATCTGCAACCCCTCGTACGCCTCCGCTCTTGAGCGGCGCGCGTTGCGACGGGTCGGCACATCTCCCAGTCGTTCGCGGATCTGGGCGGCCTCCTCAGCCGTTGGCATCTTCAGACTCGGCGAGATAGCGCGAGTCGCGCGCGGAGGCATGCCAGCGCCACGCTTCGCTCGTAGCTGGCGAACCTCCTCCATGATCACCGCCCATGGGTCATGTCGGTACTGGAGCGAGATGTCGCATGCCTCAGCGAACGCACGCAGCTTCTTGTGGCTGCACACGAATCCCCAGAAGTCGATGCTGGCGTCGAACACCTCGACCATCTGCGCGCCAGGTGGCTGCGTCCATGCTGGCGGCATCTCCACACCGCAGACCTCGCCCGCTGCCTGCCATCCACCGAACCGCTTGGCTACCGAGTCCGACGACGGGAAGCCCAGCGGCGGCAGGTCACTCGTTCGGCGCGCCTCCTCAAGCACACGTACCTCGTGGTCATATTCCTCCGTCGACGGCACGTGGCCGAGTCGAAAACTGACGGTCTTCAATGCCCGCGTCGTTATCGCGACCGCCATCGCCGACGGCCCGGCCGGGAGGCTGCGAGGCCCATGATCGAGAGCTGGTGCCTGTTCGGCATCCACGGGCAGGTCGCCGTCCATGTCGTCGGTTGCGAGCAGCTGTTCGATACGGCTTCGCTCCACCGGCGTCGCGAGCAGGGTCGGCAGCGCTGCGCCGACGCCGTACGCACCGACGCGCTTCGTGTAGCTACCGATCGCCTGACGACGACTCTCCGCCGGCAGGAAGACAACCGCCAGTACCGACCTCCAGTGCGTGATCCGCAGTCGCTGCCGAATCGACTCTGCCGTCGGCAGGTCGGCGAACCCTGCCCCCGCCCGGGCGTCGTCCCACTCGCCCTTCGACACCAAGCGTGCGGCATCGGCGCTACCGCCAGCCGCGTACAGAGCCGCGTCTCGGACCGCGTCGAGCATGACGTGCGAGACGCCACGGGCAGGAAACCGGGAGGAAGCCTGAGCAGGCACTCCGGCGAAGCTATCTCCCTCCACCCAGACTGGGCCGGGAATCTCCATAGCGGCGAGCACCGCCTCAAGGCCACCAGCCTCCAGCGGGCCGACCCGTGCTTGTTCGTCGGTCAACAACGAGCCTATGCGAACGCGTGTTCGTGCCAAGAGGATCGTAGACATAGCACGAACACATGTTCGCGTCCAGTTACCGAGCCCTTCAGCCGGCCACCCCAGTGGCTCGGCGACAGTGGAGTCCCAGCGCTCGTACGGCGTGCCATACGAGACGCTCCTCGCCCAGTGCAAAGCATGTGCCTACCCGAAGCGTCGGGGACACAACAACAACAATGGGTCGGTCGTGCCGAGTAGCTCAGCCAGACACGATGCGTCGAGGCTTGACCGTCCTGTACATGAGCATGCGGGCGACGATGCTGGTCGCGTACTCGACATCCTCTCGGACGGGCAACTCGCTCTTCCGTCCGTGGACGACGTCGTTCCGTAGTTGGCGAAGCCGCCAAAGTAGATCGACCTCATCCGCGGTGATTGGAACTCCGTCTTCGTCGAGGGCCTGAACTAGACGAATCCTGAGCGGAGCGGCATTCGCTCCGCCGAGAAGGTCTCCGATACGTCCTCTCTGCTGCGCCGTCAAACTGGCCGGCAGTCCGTTCCGGATCTCTTTCAGCGAAGCTTTTGGAAACAGCTGCTTGACCTTCACCCCGGCCGCGTAGAACTCGATCGCTTCGAACAGAGCGTGAACCCGGGCCAACTCGTCCGGTTCCTGAGTGGCTCGCGCGAGAGCGAGCACGGCGAGGCGCTCCTGTAGTGGAAGTTGGGGCATGTTCCCGTCCATGCGGAGGCCGTCGGGTGTTGGGTCGACCGTGCGGGCGATCTCGAGCGATCGCGGCTGCCGTAACCACTGTCTGGTCGTCGTAAGGCCGCGCACCATAACCATGTCTCGTCGTGTCGGCCGCGCCAACGACTCGCTTCGCTGGAACGGCAGCGGCCGCTCATCTGGCAGGATGACCAAGCCGTATCGCAGTCTCAGTGTGAGCCATGCCAGGGCGAGGTCTATCGCCTCAAGGCCGCGTTCCTCAGCTTCTAGGCACCGTGTTGTCGTGACCAACGCCAGCGCGTAGCCCGACGCAGCGAACTCATCGTGCAGCTCGTCGCTGACGTCAAGCGTGGCCAGACCACATGTACCCGCCGAGGCCGGCAGGATCGTGATCCCGGCGAAGTCGACTGCCTTTTCGATCGACACACCTTCAAGCGGTGCCAGTACCTCGAACGTCTCGAGGGGCAGCCCCGCCAGCTCGGGGATAACGATCTGCTCCTCACGAAGGCCACCCGCCCGGGCGAGCAGATGAACAACTTCAGGATCAGGTACCGCCCTGGTCACGATATGGCCCGTCAACCGTTCGGCCATCGACGGCGCACCAAGCGCCTCAACGGTCACTCCGCCGCCAACAACGCTTCCAGTGACCGCCGACCCGGAGAACTGCGGCGTCTGTTGTTCACCATCGCGTCGGGTGACGGTGACGCCGGAGAAGTAGTCGAACGGCATCGGCATACGGTCGAGTTGGAGTGTCAGCTCGGCGTCGGGCATCTTGTTCATTGCGCGGGTCATGTGCGACCGCCGCATCGCTGTGCCGACTTCTACCTCGCCGAACTGGATCGAGTACGAGCGACGGCTCGCGAGCAGGCCTAGCGCATCGAGGTCATGTTCCATGGTTGTCACCGTCCCGCGCCGCTTCAACGACCTCTGGTGCTTGGAGGCAGAGCCTGCCGATCGTCCGGAACGCTCGTGGAGCGACGAGCACTGCCGCGCCGATGTCCAGTGGCCGACCTTTGCCGAGGGCCTCGGCGGCCTCGGCTAGTAGCCGAAGAACGGACGCTTCCTCGCCGGCCTCGGCCAGATTGCTCGCCAGCCGCGTGAGTACCTCGACCAGCTCTGCGTGGTCGAGTCCGAAACGGACTCGCATCGCAACGATGGTGTGGATCAGCGCCCCTTCCGGATCACCGCGATCCAGAGCGCCTCGGGCGAGTAGGAGCCGATCGAAGGCAAGACTGTCGCTCGATGGCTCTTCAGCCTCGCCTTTGCACATGCGTGCCTCTGCACAGGAAGCGGCCTCAACGACTCGCGACAGCAACTGGGCGCGCGATCGCACTAGCGAGAAGGCACCAGCTTCCCACCAGGACTCGGATCTGCCCGTTTCCAGGTCGATCCGCTGCGCCGACGGCTCCTGCATCATCCCGACCGCCTCGACGAGCGCCGCCAACGCATCGATGAGTGCAAGCTGGAGCTGTCGCCAGCGCTCTTCGTCATCTGGATCGAAGGTAAATGAGGCGACAGTCTCCGGAAGGGGTGGATAGGCGGCAACCTGCGGGTTGATGCCAGCCTCGCGCAGCGACCGGTCGGCGGCACCGATCCTTCGATGGATCGACACAAGAAGGCTTCGGAGTCTCGCGTGCAGATCAGCGTAGGCAGGATCATCGACGGAAGGGAGTGCAGCTGACCAGGCGCGCTCGAGCTCCTTGCTCAACGTGGTCGCGTGCCTCGTCAGCGCTGGCAGATCAAGCACCTGGTCATCAGGTGTGCCCTCGGGTGCTTCGGGTGGATCCGGCGCGGTTGGTTCCGCGGCGACGGTTTCGTCCTTCGCATCGGCTTCGGGCATCGCTTCGGCGTTGGGACGGTCGTTTTCGTCGACCGCTTGACCGTCAGTGGTTTGCTTGAGGAGCTCGCGAGCACGCTGGTTCGCACGGTGAAGGTGAATGGCCTCGTTGAGCGCGAGCGGATCGATCGTGATCTGACCGAGGTTCAGCTTCCCTTCCGTCGGGTTCAGGTCGTCGGCTCGAATCAACCCGGGCACTCCATCCGGTACTTCGGATGCCAGCTGTCGCAGCAGTTGCGCAGCCTCGGCAGTTCTCGGCTGGTAGATCTCGAGCTGGCGCCCAACTAGCCGGAGCGCGACCACGAGTCCCGAGCGCAGGGTGGCAACCAGGTCGATGGCAGGCGTGACCTCGAGCACCTCGGCGCTCAGTTCGGCGATCGCGCGGTCTTCGTAACCAACCCCATCGTCGCCGACCGGCGCGAAGGGCCCCGAGGCGAGCCCGCCGGTTGCGGCGAGCACACGGAAGGGAGTACGTCCAATCTCCTCGCTGATCGCGCGTTCCAACTCAGCGCGCTCGGTGTCATCTAGGTCTTCGGCTTGCTGTCGGAGCTCGTCTGGGTAGTCCCGGGCGATCGTGCCCAGGGCATGGGCGGATCGGTTCATGTCCGCCGCGATCCGAGCGGCGGTTGCACCGCTGCCCATCGCTCGCGTCAGCTCGTCGAAGAGCTCCACCATCCTGGCGTACGGTGTCACCGCCGCCAGCCGCTTGAGCATGGCGTTCGCCTCGCGCGCGCCGCGGGCTTCTTCCTCGGTCAGCCGGCGCAGGATCTCGATGCCGGCAGCTGTCCCCGGGCGCACTGCCGGTACCTGGGCAACCAGCCACCACCGCTCCTCGCCGTTGCCGTGTTCGCATTCACTCGCCATGCTGCAAGGCTATCCCGCCGGCGCGTGGTCGCCTCGAGTAGGCGATACCCGGCGGAAGCGGTCGTGGGTGCGCGCCTTGCTACGGCGTGGGCGACGCCACCACCGGTACCACACCGGCGGCAGCGGCCTGGCTGGCATTGTGCGCATCCTGACGGTCGAGGAAGTGCTCGCCGGTCTCCTGCACCCGCCAAACCACCTCTGGCACCGGGAGTGGAAGCGCCGCGTCGGTGATCAGCGTGGCCAGCGCCTCGACCATCTGCTCGAGCATCTCGTACGCGTCGCTGATCAGGCCAAGCGCGCGCTCGAACAAGGCGGCCGGCGAGATGTCGTTCTTGTCCAGCGAGCCCTGCGGAACGATTGGTGCGCGTCGTAGTAGAAGACACCGCCGGGTGTCTTGATGTGGCCGATCTCGATCCAGACCAGCGATGTGGCGTCGAGGATCGGCGCCATGCTGTGGCTCTGCTGGTGCCGGATTAGCAGCCGGGCACCGCTCTCCCCGTTGAGCTGTACGAGCCGGGTGGCCGTGCTGTGTCCCTGCGCCGCGAGGCCGTTCAGGCGCTGCTTGAGCCGCTTCTCGTGATCGTGTGCGGTTCGGCGGAACATGATCTGGCGCTGGCGCCGAATCTCGATCGTCGGCACGCCGGTGCAGAGCGCAGCAAGCGTTGCCAGGCGGTCGCGCGCAGAGCCCAGACGCCAGTAGCTGTGCTCGACGGCGATCCGCCCGTCCTCGCACGGCCCCGCCGCCTTCGCCGCGGCGATCCCCTCGTCAGCGAGCCGCAGATCGCGCTCGATCGCTTCTGCCCAGCCGAGGAGCACGTACGTGCCCATTTCTGGCCAGGCGATTTTCAGGCTGCTGATGGGAGAGTCGACGGCCGGCATGGCGCGGATGGCGGCGTCGAGCTTGGCGGAGGCTGTAGTCATCCCCGACAGCGTACCGGCCGTGCGCGCGCCTCGTCCTGCGGTTCCACAGCGCTTTGCGAAAAGCCGTGGACGCATCCCGCTCCGTTAGTACGATCACCGCAGAACCGGCCCTTCGGCCAGAAATACGAGGATCACCATGGCGCACACGCCTGAAGAACAGCAGATCGAGGAGAACGTCCTTTCGGTGCTCGCCCAGGGCGGCGCACAGACGCAGTGGGGGCTGGCTCTGGCACTCGGCTACGCTCGAGACACGATGGGGCCGATGCTGATCGCCCTGCGCAGCCTGATCTCCCGGGGAGTCGTCCGCTCGATCGTCGACATCCATGACATCGGGCTCGACATCCACGGCGTGTACCGGCTCGCTCAGCCGGGCGAGCAGTTGGCGCCTGCCACCTTCCACGTCCCCAGGTAGCAGCCCAGCCGCCATATCCCCAAAACACGCACGAAAAGTAGCGGAAACGGATTTATCGTGCTAGTTTTGGGGAGTGGCGACCATTCAACGGAATCTCACTGATGCCGGCCGAGCGGCCCGAGCGCTCTCTCGCTCTGGGCTGACCGTCGTGCGTGTCCCCGAAGACCTCGACAGACTGGCCGAGGTCGGCCTCGCCGACGGCAAGCGTGGAGTCAAGGCGTTGGTACAACTCGGCCTGCTCCACCAGATCGCCCGCGGCATCTACGAAGTCCGTGCTCCCGATGGCGTCTCCCGCAGCTCGTTTGAGCTGCTGCTCGCTGGCCGCGTCGCAGACCGACCGCACCTGGCTACCGGCTGGTGGGCGCTCGCCGCGGCCGGCCTGACCAATCAGGACGTCCGCGAGGTCGTTGTGCTGACCACAACCAACCGTCGCGACTTCCGGGCGGCCGGACGTCGCGCGCACCTGGTCAAGGTCGATTCCGCTGACGACCTTTGGGGTGGCAAGCGCCAGCCGAGCGGGCTTGTGGTGGCATCGCCTGCGCGAGCGCTTTCCAGCACATTGGGATCCTAAGCTTAGAATTCCACGTGGACAAGTTGTCGCG
>JADMIO011426243.1_pt1 | contig 18529 bp, 15 predicted proteins | sample 8958161 | NCBI WGS metagenome assembly JADMIO01 (sample SAMN16585339, study PRJNA669376) | soil metagenome | isolation source: Crop rotation soil | place: USA: Cullars Rotation, Alabama | collected 2011 | reverse complement strand
GCGCCCGCGCTGGAGGATATGGGGGCACTGGAGCTGATCGAGCCGGCGGACGACCGCCGTCCCGATGCCGTCGTGGTCGGCGATCTCGGGGAAGAGTGGAGCTATGTACGGTTACAACGGGCGTTTGAGCATCTGATAGGTGGTGCCGCGCTTCTCGCGCTGTCGCGCGACCGCTACTGGTTCCGGGAGGGGCGGCTGGTGCTCGACGCCGGCCCGTTCGTCACCGCGCTCGAGTACGCGACGGGAAAGAGCGCCGTCGTCGCCGGGAAGCCGAGCGCGACGTTCTACGCGTCGGCGGTCCGGAGCCTGGGGCTCGAGGGACGGGAGGCGGAGGTCATCATGGTCGGCGATGATCTCTGGTCCGACGTGGAAGGGGCGCAGCGAGCGGGGCTGCGTGGATGGGCTGTCCGTACCGGCAAATTCCGGGAGGAGGTATTACGGGAAAGCGGCGTGATCCCGGACCGGGTACTAGCGAGCGTTGTCAATGTACTGTAACCGTCAGTGTATCTTTGGGATGTAGTTCTCGTTTCAGGAGTTCCGGTGCGCCTGTCGTTGGTCTTGTCCTGCGCCGCCCTCTGTGGTCTCGTCTCCTCGGGAGTCGCCCAGAGCGCGAGCGGCGTCGAATTGAATTTGCCGCAGCCGATCGCTGCTCCCCCGCCACGAATGCTGCAGGGGGTGGCGGTGGAGCGGCGGGATATTTTCGATCCCCAGGAACAAGGGCATTGGTTTGCCCGCCTGGCCAATCGGCTTCACATCATGACCCAGGCGCCTGTGGTCCGGCGCGAGCTTCTCTTCGAGGCCGGCGAACCCTACGACTCGGCACTCGTCGCCGAATCGGAGCGGAACCTCCGCGCCCTTGGCGTGTTCCGGCGGGTACGGATCGACACGGTCCCTACCGACTCGGGTCTCGTGGCACACGTGACTACGAAGGACGGCTGGAGCACCAAGGCGGACTGGCGCTTCCGGAGCGCCGGAGGCGATGTCGCCTTCACCGTGGGCATGGTCGAGGATAACCTCCTCGGCACCGCGACGAATGCGGCGCTCAGATACCGCAAAGATCCGGACCGAACGGGCGTGACGGTCGGCTTTCGCCGGCCGCGTCTCTTCTTCGGACGTGTGACGGTCGGCGCCGAATACGATAATCGCTCTGATGGCCGCGCTGCGGTTGCGGTGGTGGAGCAACCGTTCTTCTCGCTGACGTCGCACGCCGGGTTTCGAATCGAGGCGGAGGGACAGGACGCGCGGATCCTGCGGTTCCTGGAAGGGGAGGATACCGCTTCGGACACGCTGAGCCGCCGCTACGGCATGGTGCGCGGGTCGGCGGCGTGGGCGCTGCGCGCTTCGTCGCGGGGGTACGTGCGCGTCGGCGTCGTCGGCCAGGTTCTCCGCGATGACTACCGGCCCGAGAGCTCGCTCGAGCCATTCGACCACACTGTCACCGGCGCATTCGGCGCCTATCTCACCGTCAATCACGCCCGGTTTCTCGTGACACGCGGCTTCGCCGGGTTCGCGCGCGAGGAGGACATCGACCTCGGCCTGACGCTCCGGACCGGGTTACTCGTGGCACCAAAGATGTTCGGTTACGAACGAAACGGGCTCGGCCCCGAGCTCGACGGCCGCGTCGGCGCTGTGATACCGGGAGGGTTCACGTACATCGATGTCGCGACACGCGGACTAATCACGTCGGCAGGCCTCGACTCGGGCAGTGTGAAGCTCGCTGGCACGGTGGTGCTCCACCCGGTGCCGCGGCACGTGAGCGTGCTCCATCTGGAGGCGGGCTGGCTCGACAATCCGCGGCCAGGCGGTGAGTTCGATCTAGGGCTCGGCACGGGGCCACGGGCTTTCGATGTTCATGCCTTCACCGGCGACCGGGCGGTCTTCGCGACTGCCGAACATCGCGTTACGGTCGACGAAGATGTGTTCGGGCTCGTCGGGTTTGGCGTCGCCGGCTTCGTCGATTACGGCGGCGCTTGGTATGCGGGCTCGCGCCGCCGGCTCGGTTGTGATGCCGGGTTCGGTATTCGATTAGGGCCGAGTCGCACATCCGATGCAGATGCGCTGCGGTTCGACCTGGCGCGACGGTTTGCCAATGACGTGACGCCCAGCGGCTGGGTGATCACCGTCGGCAAAGGGTTTGCCTTCGCTCCATTCGGGCGTCGACCGTTCTGACCCGCCGTCCCAGCCCCGCCGCGATCATGGTCGCGGTCGGGATTTTTCTCGCCGTTGTCATGGCCGTGTTCCTCGCGTGGCTCGGGACTGCTGTTGTCCAGGGGCGAACAGGGCCCTTCGACATGTGGGGCCGGTCGGCAGTCCACCAGATGACCTCGCCACTGCTAACCACCCTCATGCGGGCCGCAAGTCGCTACGGGGCGCCTCGCTATCTCACGCCACTCATGCTGTTGCTCGGTGTCGGATTCATTGTGCGTGGCTGGCCGCGTGGGGGAGTGCTCGTTTTGGTCACGTTGGTCGGCGCGGGGGTGCTCGACCGCGTACTCAAGGCAGCCTTCGATCGGGTTCGGCCAACGCCGTTTTTTGAGGATTATCCGCTGCCCGGCTCTCCGAGTTTCCCGAGCGGGCACGCGCTCTTCGCGACGTGTGTTTTCGGCGGACTCGCTGTGATTGCGACCTCTCGCCTGCGGCGGCGGACCACGCGTTTCGCGGTGTGGGTCGTGGCGACGTTGATGATCGCGCTCATCGGGATCTCGCGCGTCTATCTTGGCGTTCACTACCCGACGGACGTGTTGGCCGGATATCTCGTAGGAGGTGTCTGGGTTGCGGCGGTGGCGGCGGGTGATCGGCTGGTGCGGCACCGGGCTATGCGTCGCCGAGGGCCTCGCGAACCTTTCCGCTCGAAGACAGCGTAACCTTTGCCCCACAAGGACCGCGCACAGGGACGATGCAGCTAGCCTACAGTAGCGGATTAGCGGAAGGTGCCAGGACTGACCTCGTACGTCATATGGTACGCTCCCACTTCATCTTCGGGTTGCCAGAGTCCGAGTTGCTCGGTCCAGCGGGTCGTCTGCAGGCGGCGGCCGCCGAGGGTGAGAAAACCTGCCGCTCGCTCCGTGATGACACCGAAGCGGCGAAGCTCACGGAGCTGACGTACCACAGTGTGCCGGCGCTCCTCGACGATGCGTCGGGCCGCGATCGGTCCGATCCCGGGCACACGGAGTAACACCTCGTACGACGCGGTGCGAACCTCGACCGGAAAGTGTTCCGGATGCGACAGCGCCCATGCACTCTTCGGATCGATCGCTAGTGGCAGATTCCCGTGGCTATCGTAGACAACTTCTTCCGCACTAAATCCGTACGAGCGCAGTAGATGGTCGGTTTGATAGAGCCGGTGCTCGCGCAGTGCTGGCGCGGCCGGTGCTTTTTCCAGCGGTGTGTTACTGATCGGCCGGAACGCGCTGAAGTGTGTGTGAGCGATACCACCGCCGGCATACAGCTCGGTCATTGCGTCAACCAGGTCGTGGTCGGTGTCGGCGGTGGCGCCAACGACGAACTGAGTCGTCATGCCTGCAACGCCGTTGGGATGCCGGGGGTCTCGCGGCCGACCGGCGGCCTCTTCGGCGCGGGCCGCCACCACGAGGCGCCGGACCTGCTCGAGGTTGGTCCGCGCGGTCGTAAAACTCTTGTCGGGGGCGATGGCGGCCAGGCTCGCACCGCACGGCGCCTCGAGATTGACCGAGACGCGGCTTGCGAGCGCGGTGAGTCGTTCGACCTGCGCTGCCTCGGCTCCCGGCACGAGCTTCACGTGGATATAACCGCCGAAGCCGTGCCGCTCGCGTAATAGCTCGAGCGCGGTGATGAGATCGTCCATGACCTTCACCGGTCGCCCGGGAATACCGGTCGTGACGAAGAGACCTTCACACCAACCGCGGCGATGCGCACCGAGAAAGATCCGCACCAGCTCCTCAGGCTTGAGCAACGTACGCGGAAGGTCGCGGTCGCGCCGCATCGGGCAGTAGTGGCAATTCAAGCTGCACGCATTCGTCATGAGCACGCGAAGTAACGATGTCTTACGGCTCACGCCCGGCCGCAGGGTTCGGATATTGAGGGGGCGGAGAGCGCCTACATCGCGCGTGTGACGAAGGCGAGGCGGTAGGCCCTCGCGATCGTCGGTCGCGAGCGACATCAGGATGTCGAGCTTTTGCTCGAGGCTCACGACGCGGCGCATGGGGTCCATAGCTGGATTGATGATACCCGAAGAAAAACCGAAAGTCAATATTAAAATATTAAACCGTACGGCTAACGACATGCCCGTAGTCAGCTAGTCAGCTGCTGCCAATGCGACGTTTTTGTGGAGGTGATCGATGTCAGTGAGAGCTCGAACGGCGCCGCGAAGTAGGGGTGTTGCCACTCTCCGGCGTCTTACATATGGTGCCGCTACTGTTTCATGCGTGATGCAGCGGTGGTGCTACCTCCGCAGTATACCTGACCTCTCGGAGTGCCCGGGCGCGGCCCGCCCGGGCGTCTCCACGTCTATACGTTGCCTCTCCCCTGCCTAGCCTTGTTCAGGTTTTGTCCGCACTTCACTACTTCACTTGCGTGCCGCCTGCATTTTCGTCTCTACGTCTACGTGACAAATACGTGACCGAATATCTCTACGTTATCGAGGCGACTGGCGTCGAGGTGCGGAGCGCCCTGCGCTCCGCAAGAAACTCTGCGATGATTTCATAGACACGACGAATCTCTTGCGGGGTCGCGCAGTACGGCGGCAATAGGTAAATCGTGTTACCGAGCGGGCGTAGCAGGACACCTTGCTCGAATGCGAACGCGGCAAGCGCCGGCCCGATCGGATCGAGGTAGTTATTGGGGCCGTCGATGTCGACCGCGGCGACGGTGCCGAGCACGCGTGGGCGGCGCACCGAGGGAAGTGTTGCGAGTCGATGGGTGCCCTCTCGGTGAGCTTGTTCGATTGCGCGTCGCCGCGCAGCACAGCTCTCGTCGAGCAGCGCGATGCTGGCGCCGGCCGCGGCGCAGGCGATCGGGTTGGCGGTGAACGAGTGGCCATGAAAGAGCGCGCGGTGCCGCTCGGGGCTCACGAAGGCGGCAAAGATCTCCTCTCGGGCCACGGTCGCGCCGAGCGGCAGGAAGCCCCCGGTGATGCCTTTCGATAGACAGATGATGTCGGGATGAACGCCGGCACCGCCGCAGGCGAACAGTGGGCCGGTGCGGCCGAAGCCGGTGAGCACTTCGTCGGCGATGAGGAGGACGCCTGCGTCCGCCGTGAGCGTTCGGATCGCACGCAGCGTGTCGGGACTCCACATGTGCATGCCGCCGGCGCCGAGCAACAGTGGCTCGACGAGCACGGCCGCGAGCTCGCGGCCGTGCTCGTCGAGGAGTCGGCTCAGTGCGCCGACGGTGTCGCCCTCGCTCGGGTCGGGGAGCCGCGCGACTTCAAAGAGATGATCGGTGAACGGTGCCGTGAAAAGCCCGCGAGCGCTCGCGCTCATCGCGCCGAAGGTGTCGCCGTGGTACGCGTTCTCCAGGGCTGCGACGAGGCGGCGTTGTTCGCCGCGGTTGCCCCAATACTGAAGCGCCATCTTGAGCGCCACTTCGACGGCGGTCGAGCCGTTGTCCGAGAGGAAGACGCGCGAGAGGCCTGCCGGCAGCCGGTCGACCAACGCTGCGGCGAGCTGTGCGGCAGGCTCGTGGGTGAAGCCGGCGAAGATCACCTGCTCGAGCTCCCGGGCCTGCTTGGCGATCGCCTCGGCGATCGCGGGGTGGGCGTGCCCGTGCAGCGTCACCCACCACGACGAGACGGCGTCGAAAATTGAGCGGCCGTCGGTGTCGTAGAGATAGGCGCCGGCCGCCCGCGCGATTGGTATCGGCGCCGGCGCGGTGCCGTGCTGGGTGTAGGGGTGCCAGAGGTGGTGTCGGTCGAACTCAGACCAGGTCGGTGAGGGCATCGGCGAAGGTGTCGATCTGCTGAAGGGTATGCGCGGCGCTCAGCGTGATGCGGAGTCGTGCCTTGCCGAGCGGCACGCTGGGCGGTCGGATGGCGCCGACGACGAAGCCACGCGCGCGGAGCGTCTGACCGATCGCCGTAGTCCGGTCGGCGTCACCGATGATGACGGGAACGACATGGCCTGGAAGTTCGGGGTCGACCGGCCGGCCGAGATCGGCGAGGTGCTGCCGAAGCCGGGCGACGTTCGCACGCAACCGTTCGCGGCGCCACGGCTCATCGCGCAGGATGGCGAGTGCGGCGAGTGCGCCGGCGGCGACCGCGGGCGGTGTACCTGTGGTGAAGATGAACGAGCGAGCGCGGTTCATCAGGAAATCGCGGAGCGTGTGCGAGCCCGCGATGAATGCGCCCGAGACACCGAGCGCTTTCCCGAGCGTGCCCATCGCGATGTCGATGCCTTCGGTGACGCCCCAGTGTTCCGCAGAGCCCGCACCAGTCGCACCGAGGACGCCAGTGCCGTGGGCGTCATCGACGTAGAGGGCGGCGCCATGCTCGTGGGCCAGAGCGGCGAGCTGGTCGAGTGGGGCGAGGTCGCCGTCCATCGAGTAAACGCCTTCGGCGATAATGATTCGGCGGCGGAACTGTCCCTCGTCGGCTTCGAGCAGGCGGGCGAGGGCGGCGAGGTCGTTGTGCGGTACCGTGCGCGTGACGGCGCGGGAGAGCCGGCACCCGTCGATGACCGACGCGTGGTTCAACTCGTCCGAGTAAATTGCGTCACCTCGGCCCGCTAGAACCGGGATCGCGCCGACGTTGGCCGTGAAGCCGGACGCAAAAAGGAGCGCCGCTTCAGCGCCTTTGAGCCGAGCTAGCTCGGCCTCGAGCGCCTCGTGTAGCGGGTGATTGCCAGAGATGCTGCGGGCCGCGCCGGCGCCGGTCGTCTGAGTCTCGAGGGCCGCGCGAATGGCGGCGGCGATGCGGCGGTCGGCAGCTAGGCCGAGATAGTCGTTCGATGAGAAATCGACCGCGACGATGCCGTCGACCAACACCTCAGCCCCGCTCCGCCGCTCCATGCGGCGGAGGGTGCGGTAGAGCCCGGCGCGGCGGAGCACGTCGAGCTCATGGGCGAGGGTGTCGTGAAATGAGTCGCGAAACGTGACGGCCATGACTGGGATAAATAATGCGTAAGTGCGTTCTGGTCATCCATGGCGGTGCTGGCGTGGTGCCGCGGCAGGAGATGACGGCGGCTGACGCTGAGGCGTATCGTGAGGCTCTGGCGTCGGTGCTCGGGCTGGGATTCAGGATCTTGAGCGACGGCGGCACTAGCCTCGACGCGGTGCAGGCTGCAGTCGAGGCGTTGGAGGACTGTCCGCTCTTCAATGCCGGCCGTGGGGCGGTGTTCACGAACGCCGGCACTCACGAGCTCGATGCCGCCATCATGAACGGCCGCACGCTGGAAGCGGGAGCGGTGACGGGGGTGAAGCACGCCAAGAATCCCGTGGGGCTGGCGCGACTCGTCATGGAGCGGTCTCCGCACGTGATGCTTGCCGGTGAGGGTGCCGAGGCGTTTGCCAAGCAGGAGGGGGCGGCACTGGTTCCCCAAGACTATTTCTACACCGAGCGCCGGTGGGCCAGTTTGCAGCGGGCAAAGCGGGTGGGGGAACGGACTGCGGCGGACGAGCACGGCACCGTCGGCGCGGTGGCGCTCGATGTGTATGGGGACCTCGCGGCCGCTACGAGTACCGGCGGGATCACTGGCAAGTGGCCGGGCCGCGTCGGCGACACGCCGGTGATCGGCGCCGGTACTTACGCGAACCAGCGCTGCGCCGTGTCGGCAACGGGCCATGGCGAGTATTTCATTCGTTACGCCGTCGCGCACGACATTTGTGCGCGGGTCGAGTACAAGGGCCAGGCAGTAGCGGACGCCGCGGCCGACGTGATGGCACGGCTCAGCGGCGAGGGGGTCGAGGGGGGTGTGGTTGCGGTCACCAATGCCGGCGACTTCAGCATGACGTTCACCGGCGAAGGGATGTTCCGTGGCGCGATTGGGCCTAACGGAGTGATGACCATTGGCATCTATCACGAGTAGCGGCGCCGCACTTGCCGAGAACGCCGAGCTGTACCATAGTAATCGGGTTTGTCTACTGCTTAGAGATCGTCGGGATGTCCTGACGGTGAATACGCCACTTCTCTCCATGCCATCGAGGTCATTCGTGGCTCTCTTTGCTGAGGCGGGTAGGTGAGCGGTGTCCACTTGGTTCTACGGTTCGGTGGGTCTTCGCTCAGCTCGCCGCTCCGAGTGCGTGGGGCGGCGGACCGGATCCGCTTTCATGTCGACGAAGGGGCGTGGGTCGCCGCGGTCGTGAGCGCGCCGGTGCAGGAGACCTTTCGTATCGCGCGATGGCTCGACCGGGTGAACGGCACGCGCAACCCCGGTGCCGCGCGCGAGCTCGACCGTGCCGCTGCTGCCGCCGAGCAAGTCACGGCAGCGCTGCTCGCCGCTGCCCTCGCGGCTACCGGGCTGCCGGCGGTGAGCTTGCGCGCTGAGGAGGCGGGCTTGAGCGGCGAGGGCGACTTCAGCGCCGGCACATTGACGGCGGTCGACGCGACGCACCTATCCTCGCTGGCCGAGGGCGGGACTGTCGCCGTTGTCGCTGGGGGCCAGGTATACCGGGCCGACGGTGAGGTCGTCATGCTGCGGTCGCGTAGCGCGGACGTGATCGCGGTAGCGCTCGCCGAGGTGCTCGGGGCCCAGTGCCACTTCATCGCCGATCGAGAGCGGCTCGATCCCGCGCTGCGCGACGGTCAGCTCGTACACCCCGCCGCGGCCAAGCGGGCACAGGAGCGCAACGTGCCGCTCAGGGCGTACAGCTTTCGGTCGGCGTTCGAGAGTGTGCGCCAGAGCGAGACTTCGAACGAGAGCTCGTAGTGGCCGCTCCACCTCGCCTCGCCTCTGCCGGCCGTCCCTCTTGCTTCTCTAGACCGTTCTCGACAACTTCGCCCGATGAGTGAGAACCAAGAAACGAACGGCCGGGCGCACGGCGCGATCGTGCTGCGGGAGGTCGGCGGGCCGGAGCGGTTGCGCTTCGAGCGGGTGGCTGTTGGCGCACCGGGACCGGGCGAGATCCTGCTGCGGCAGACGGCGATCGGTGTGAACTTCCATGACGTATACGTTCGGTCGGGACTATATCGGACGCTGCCGCTGCCCGGGATTCCTGGGGTCGAAGCGGTCGGTGTGGTAGAGGCGATCGGCCCCGGGGTGAGCCACCTGCAGGTGGGCGATCGGGTGGCGTACGTCACCGGTGCGTATGGCGCGTACGCGGATGCGCGTCTGATCGCGGCCGATCGGGTACTGCGCGCGCCGGACGGCATCGACGACCGCCTGCTCGTAGCCTCGCTGGTGAAGGGGCTCACCGCGTGCATGTTGCTTACGAAAGTCCGTTCGGTTCAGCCGGGCGAGTGGTGCCTGGTGCATGCTGCTGCCGGAGGGGTTGGCCGTATGCTGTGCCAGTGGGCCCGGCACCTCGGCGCGCGAGTCATCGGTACAGTTGGGAGCGAGGCGAAAGCAAAGATCGCGCTGGCGCGTGGCTGCGAACAGGTAATCCTCTATACTCGGGAGCAGGTGCCGGCGCGGGTTCGCGAGATCACTGGCGGGCACGGCGTGGCGGCGGTCTACGACTCGGTGGGTCGGGACACCTTCGCCGGCTCGCTCGAAGCGCTGGCGCTGCGCGGGCATCTCATCAACTTCGGGCAGTCGTCCGGGCCGGTCGAGCCGCTGGCCATGAGTCGTTTGGCCGAGAAGTCGATCACCGTGTCACGGCCGATCCTCTTTCACTATATCGAAGAACGGGCGGAGCGAGAGGAGATGGCGGCGCGGCTGTTCGAGGCCCTGCGGCTCGGCGTAGTCTCGGCGGAAATCGGGGCCGAGTTTCCGCTCGCGGCTGCGGCCGAGGCGCATCGGGCACTGGAGGCACGGGTGACGAGCGGATCGATTATCCTTACGCCTCAGATTTAGGCTTCGGCGTGCGCCGCCGGCGTTGCTAGTCGCTGGCGATCCGATCCCTATTCCGAGCCGAGAAGACATGTTGACCCGCGAACCTCACGCAAGTAACATCAACGACTTAACTGCAATCGGCGCCGTAGCCAAGTGGTAAGGCAGAGGTCTGCAAAACCTCCATTCGTCGGTTCGATTCCGACCGGCGCCTCTTGTATTTCACAATGACTTAGGCCGCCTTAAAAGGCGGCCTCGGTGTTTTTGGGGAACGTTTTGGGAGCTTGGTGCGGCTCACCCCGTCCCCGCATGGCCACCACTGCCAAGGGTTGACCCTGCCTGCTTCCCCGCGTCCCGTCATCCAGGTTTCCGGCATCAGACGGACCTACGGCGAAACTGTCGCGGTGGACGACATTTCGTTCGAAGTCTATGACGGCGAGATCTTCGGACTGATCGGCCCCAACGGCGCCGGTAAGACGACCACGATGGAGTGCATCGAAGGCCTGCGCCGACCAGATCGGGGCAACATCTCGGTGCTCGGCTTGGATCCCTTCCGCGAAGTCTACCAGCTCCAGGAGCGGATCGGGGTGCAGCTCCAGCAGGCGCAGCTGCAGAAGCGGATTAGAGTGCGGGAAGCGGTTCACCTGTGGGCTTCACTGTATGGAAGGAAAGCCGTAGACGGGGACCACCTGCTTGAACAACTGGGGCTAGCCGAGAAGCGCAACGCCTGGTTCATGACCCTGTCAGGTGGTCAAAAGCAGCGACTCTTCATCGTGCTAGCGCTCATCAACGAACCGGAGGTCGTGTTTCTCGACGAGCTCACCACCGGACTGGATCCGCAGTCCCGGCGGGCCATCTGGGAGCTGGTCCGGGGAATTCGTGATCGCGGGAAGACGGTTTTCCTGACCACCCACCTAATGGAAGAGGCGGAGCGACTCTGCGACCGGGTCGCGATCATCGAGCATGGCAAGATCATCGATCTCGATTCACCAGCGCGACTGATTGCCCGTCACTGTCCGGAACGATCGGTGGTGGTGGCCACTGATGACCCACTGGCTCGATCATACTTCAGTAGCATGTCCGGTGTGGAGAAGGTCGACGACACTGAGGGGCGATTCACCGTTCGTGGTCGAGGCGAGGACTTCGTGACCGAAGTCATCCAGTGCCTGTCGGAGCACCGGGTGCGGATCACCGAGTTTCGCACCGAACTACCGACTCTGGAAGATGTCTTCCTCAAGATTACCGGCCACAGGATTCGGGACTAGGTAACCGACCATGCTCCGAGGCCTCTGGCAACTCACCTGGCTCGAATTCAAGATCTTTCTGCGCGAGCCCATGGGTGCGATCGGGACGGTCGTTCTCCCGCTACTGGTTTTCGTGGCATTCGGCCGGAGTGGATCGATACCATCGGCTCCAAGGCCTACCGACCTGCTTCAAGTGCCGGTGCCGGTGCTGGCGGCGGTGCTGATCGCCATCAGTGCGGTACTCTCGCTGGTGACCATCATTGCGGTCTACCGGGAAGGAGGCATCCTCCGACGGCTCCGGGCCACGCCGCTCAGGCCGCAGACGATTCTCAGCGCCCATGTCCTGGTCAAGCTCTTGCTCACCGCGCTGACGCTGCTCTCGCTGTTCCTGGTTGGCAAACGGATGTATACGATCGCTCCGGGAGTTCCGCTGGCGGGGTTCCTGCTGGCACTGCTGATCAGCACGCTCAGCATTCTGTCGATCGGTTTCGTAGTCGCGAGTATCGTTCCTACCGCGCGATTCGCCCAGCCGATCGGCGCCATGTTGCTGTATCCGATGATCGGATTGTCGGGGATCTTCGTGGCGGTGGACTCGCTGTCACCGGTGTTGCGAATCATCGCCCGCTGTCTCCCGCTCACCTACGCCGTGTCGCTGTTGCAGGGGATCTGGAGCGGCGATTCGTGGTCGGCCCACGCTGGAGATCTCGCCGCTCTGGCGCTGGTGTTCGTACTCTGCACCGCCATCGCCTCGCGGGTGTTCCGCTGGGAGTAGGGCCCAGCCTTGGCTGAGCGATCGTGCGCGCCCGGAGTCGGAATCTACTTGAGCAGCTCTCCCGCGATGATGAGCTGCTGGATCTCCGTGGTCCCCTCGTAGATCCGGAGCGCGCGCACCGCGCGGTAGAGCCGTTCCACCGGGTGCTCGGCCAGGACGCCGCGACCGCCGATGAGCTGCACCGCGTCGTCCACCGCGCGCTGAGCCATCTCGGTCGCGAAGGACTTGGCCATCGCCGCCTCGCTGGTGATCCGCGCTTGCCCCTTGTCTTTCTCGTACGCCGCCCTGTAGGTGAGGAGCCGGGCGGCCGTGAGATCGGTGGCGGTGCGCGCGAGCTTCTGCTGCACTAGCTGGAAGTGCGCCAGCGGTTTCCCGAACTGCTGACGTCGCTGCACGTGCGTCAGCGACTCGGCAAGCGCCCGCGCTGCCATCCCGCAGGCCGCCGCGGCCACCGTGGGCCGCAGCTGGTCGAGTGTGGCGAGACCGAGTGCGTACCCGCGGCCCTCGGCACCGAGCAGCGCATCCGCCGGTACCCGGCAACTCTCAAAGGCGATCTCGCCCAACGGGTGCGGTGCGCTCAGCACCTGTGGACGCACGAACCGCAGCCCGGGCGTATCCGCTGGTACTAGGAAGCAACTGATGCCCTTGGAGCCCTTCTCGCGGTCGGTGGAGGCGAACACGGCATAGAGATCGGCGATGCCGGCGTTGGAGATCAGGGTCTTGGTCCCGTCGAGCACGTACCCCGTTCCATCGCGCCGCGCTGTGGTGGCGATCGCGCCGACATCGGAGCCCGCCTCAGGCTCGGTCATCGCGAAGGCGGTCATCACCTCCCCGCGCATGATGGGACCGAGCCAGCGATCCTTCTGCGCCGGGGATCCGCCTAGGAGGATCGGCGTGGTGCCGAGCGCTTGGAGCGCGAAGACCGCATCGGCAAGCGGGGATGCCTCGCCCAGCACCTCGCGTATCAGAGAGCAGGCGCGGAGGTCGAGGTCGAGGATGGGCTGGAGCCAACTCCCCGCGCCGAGCTGGGCGAGGATCGCACGCGCCTCGCCGCGTGCGGCGCGATCGTCCGCTGGGTCGGGGCGGGTGGCGATCTCATCGCCCGCGAACGCACGCACCCGTTCGGCCAGCGTGGCGTGATGCGGCTCGAGAAAGGCGCGGATCGCGCGCGTGTCCGGCATCTACTCGAACCTGGGCTCGCGCTTGGCGCGGAAGGCTTCGTAGGCTTCACGGAAGGTAGAGTTCTGCATACACTTGGCCTGCGCCTGGGCCTCCCACTCGATCGCGCTGACCAGGTCCATCGAGGCTTCCTCGTTGAGTGCCTGCTTGGTGACGCCGAGTGCCACTGACGGGCCCTTTGCCAGCCGGACCGCAACCTCGGTCGCCTCGGCCATCAGCCGCTCGCCCGGCACCACCTTGTTGTAGAACCCGATCTGCGCCGCGCGCTCGGCGCTCATGAAGTCGCCCAGCAGAAGCAGCTCGCTCGCGTGCGCCATGCCGACGATTCGGGGTAACAGCCAAGCTGCCCCCATGTCGGCGCCGGTGAGGCCGACGCGCGAGAAGAGGAACGCGACCTTCGCGGTGTCAGACGCGATCCGGATGTCGCTCGCGGCCGCGATCACCGCTCCCGCGCCGGCTACGGTGCCGTTGAGCGCTGCCACCACCGGCCGGCGGCATTGGCGGATGGAGAGGATGAGGTCGCCGGTGAGCCGGGTGAATTCGAGCAGCCCCGCAGCATCCCTCGAAAAGAGTGCGCCGATGATGTCCTCGACGTCGCCGCCGGAGCAGAAGGCCCGCCCCGCGCCGGTGATGATGATCGCGCGGGCGCTGGGCTCGCGGTCGAGGGCGCGGAAGGTGTCGCGGAGCTCGGTGTAGACCTCGAAGGTGAGCGCGTTGAGGCGCTCGGGGCGATTGAGGGTGATGGTGGCGACCGAGGTCGCGGGATCGACGGTGTAGAGGAACGAGCGGGGCTTCACGGGCATCAGGTTCACTTCGCTCAGGGTGAGAAGGTACGGACCACCGCCGTCGCCTCGATCTCCACGACCGCGCCTAGGTCCACGAGCGATTTCACTTCCACCAGCGCCATCGCCGGAAAATGCCTCCCCATCCGGCGGCGGTACACCTCGCCCAGCGGTCTGACGCTGGCACGGTACTGCGCCATCTCGGTGACGTAGATCGTGAACCGTCCGATATCCGCCGGCTCGCCGCCGGCTTCGCGGAGCACGGCGAGCACGTTACCCAGCGCGCGGTCGAATTGCGCCACGAAGTCGTCGTTTGACACCCGTCCCGATGCGTCGCGCGCGGTCTGCCCGGCGATGAAGAGCATCCGGCTGCCGGGCTGCGCCAGCATCCCGTTGTTCCACCCGCGCGGCGCGCCGAGCTCCTCCGGATTGATCACGGTGAATTGGTTGCTCATCGGGGTCTTCCCATCCAGCACGAGCATCTCCCCATTGGGCGGATGAGCATCGGTCGCCGTAGCCAGCGACCGCACCGCGGCTGCCACCTCATCCGCAGAGATGAGCCGGGTCTGGCCCGCCGAGGCGAGCGTCGCCGCGAGCGCCTCTTCGCGGGTACGCCCGGTCTTTGCCACGATCCGGTCCAGTGTCTCCGCCGTCATCTCTGTATCTACGAACCCGGGGCAGACCGCGTTCACCGTAACCCCGGTCCCTGCCACCTCCGCGGCCGCTGAGCGCGTCAGACCCACCAGCGCGTGTTTGGCGGCGGAGTAGGCCGCGAGATACTTGCCGCCGCTCAGGCCCGCCGTGGATGCCACGTTGACTACGCGGCCCCATTTCCGCTGGAGCATCCCGGGCAGGAACGCCCGGGTGCAGAGGAACGCGCCGGTGGCGTTCACGGCGAGGAGCCGATTCCACTCCTCGAGTGAGGTCCGCGCGAGCGGCATCGAACCGGCCGCGCCGGCGTTGTTGACCAGCACTGTGACCGGCCCCAGGTCGGCGAGTTCGCGCGCGAGCAGCGTCTCGACGCTCGCTTCGCTGGTCACGTCGCAGACCACCGCCTTCGCTTTGTGGCCCCGCTTCACCAGGTCGGCGGCCTGTCGCTCGACCTGGTCGCGGGTGCGGGCGACAAGCACGACTGTGAGGCCGGCGTCGGCCAGCGCCCGGGCGATCGCGGCTCCGATCCCCCGACCAGCGCCGGTCACCACCGCTACTTGATCGGCCATGTTCACTCGAGCTCGGCTCTCACTGCTTCGTCGAGGATCTCGCCGAGAACCTCGATCGTCGTCCGGCCTTCCTCGGCCGTCGCGTTCGCAGGGTACCCGAAGTAGGCTCGGTCGCCCCCCGCTTCCTCGAAGCTCTGTTTGCCGTCGCGTATGGCACGGGAGAGCGACTTCGGGTTGGGTGGTAGCGTTGCCATCGCCGCTGTGCGCACCAACCCAGGGCGTTCCGCGAGCACGATCGAAGTCTCGAACTGTCCCGCGTGGCAGGCGCCGCTCCTGAACTCGTCGCTCAGCCGGAGCGCCCATGGCTTCGCGGCAATGTTGGGAAACGCCACCGGCAGGCCGAGGTCGCTTCGAATTCTGTGGGCTGCTGCATCCAGCGAGGCGAGGTGCGCCGGGTCCAGGTGCGCGTTGGCGATGGCGAGCGCTCCGAAGCCGTGGCGGGCCAAGCTGGCGGCGATGTCGAGGAGCGTTGCCGTGACCGTCTCCGGGCGGAGCGACATTGTTCCGGCGAATCTCTCGGCGAACGCCGCCGTGGTGTACGTCAGCGGAGGAAGCACCACCACGCGCAGCGCCCGCGCAGCGAGCCTGGCGGCGCCGGCGTGCGCCATCGCCTGCGCGATGATCACGTCGGTCTCGAGCGGGAGATGCGGGCCGTGAGCCTCGACGGCGCCTACCGGCAGGATGGCAACGGAGCCGGGCCCGGCGGCGTCCCGCGCCTCTTCCCAGGTCATGGCGGCCAGCGGCTCGGTCATGGTCGTCAGCGGGTCTCTCACGACGGAGATCAGTGCAATAGCACAGTAACGACAAAAGATAGTACGGGAGGAGTGCGTGGGGCAGCAGCCACCGTCGACGTTACCGAACGAGTCCGGATGCCGCGGCCATTGCGGCCTGCGGTGGCGGGGTTATTGTCTCCTCACAGCTCAGGCGGAGACTGCTAATGATCCAGGATGTGCCCGATCACCTGAACCTCGCCGACTGGTTCCTCGATGCCCGAGTGCGCGAGGGCAGGGGGGACCGGACCGCGCTCATCACCGACGCCGGCCGCTGGACCTATCGCGAGGTCCAGGCGTTGGCGAACCGCTACGCGAACGTGCTCGCGTCGGCCGGAGTCATGCCCGAGCAGCGGGTGATCATCGCCCTCCCCGACGGGCCCGACTTCGTCGGCGCACTGTTCGGCATCCTTAAGGTCGGCGCCGTCGTCGTGATGGTGAATCCTGAACTCAAGCCCGACGCCATCCGGTATTTCCTCGAGTACAGCCGCGCGGCCGCGGTGCTGGTGACCGCCGAGAAAGCGGCCGCGTTTCGCGCGGCGGCCAAGGCGGCCGACCTCGCGCCCACGGTGCTGGTCGTGGGCGATCGCGAATGGGAGTCTCGCCTCGGCGCGGTGCCGGAGACCTGGCGCAACTTCCCCACCCACCGCGATGACCCCGCGATCTGGCTCTTCTCCGGCGGCACCACCGGCCGGCCTAAGGCCGCGGTACAGCCGCACCGCTCGTACGTGAACAGCGCCCAGTGCTACGCGGCGAATGTCCTCGGTTACGCCGAGGACGACGTGACCCTCTCGGTGCCCAAGCTCTACTTCGGTTACGCGATGGGCAGCAACCTCTTGTTCCCCTTTGCTGCCGGCGCCGCGAGCGTGCTGTTTCCCGACCACTGCACCGCGGACGTCCTCTTCACCCGAATCGCGCGTCACCGACCCACAGTGTTCATCACCGTCCCCACCATGATCAACCAGATGGTGAGCCACCCGGAGGCGAGCCGCCAAGACCTCTCCTCCTTGCGCCTCGCCACCTCCGCGGGCGAGGGGCTGCCCGAGGCGCTGCACGAACGATGGGACCAGCGCTTCGGCGTCCCGCTCCTCGACGGTCTCGGTACTGCGGAGCAGTGGCACATCTTTCTTTCTAACCGTGTGGGCCGGGTGCGTCGAGGAACGTTGGGCGAGGTCGTGCCCGGGTTCGAGGTGAAGGTGATGGACGAGGAGGGCAACGAGGTGCGCGACGGGACGATGGGCCACCTCTGGGTGCGGGGCGGGTCGCGCGCGCTGGGCTACTGGCAGCAGCTCGACAAGGCCATGACCTGCTTCCGCGGCGAGTGGGTGGTGACTGGCGATCTGGTTCGGCGTGACGCGGATGGGTACTACACCTACGGCGGACGGGCCGACGAGCTGCTCAAGGTGCAAGGCAAATGGCTCTCCGCCACCGAGGTGGAGGGTTGCCTGCTCCAGCACCCCGCCGTGACGCAGGGGGCGGTGGTGGGGGTGACCGACGCGAACGGTCTGGTGAAACCGCACGCCTGGGTCGTGGTCCGCGAGCAGCGCGAGGGGCTCGCGGAGGAGATCAAGGCCTTCGTGTGCGACCGGCTGGAGCCGTACAAGTGCCCGCGCGAGATCATCTTCGTGGATTCACTCCCGACCACGCACCTCGGCAAGGTGGATCGCGGCAAGCTCAGGACGGCTCCGCCCGTGTGATCGTCACTCCGCTCCGCGGGATCATACGGGACGACGTTCCGAGGTCCGGCGTCAACTATCGGTTGGACCGCTGGTGGATCCATCGGTCCGGTGTACCATTCTCTAGATGTGGCATCCCGATCGCTTCGTCAAACACCCGATCCCGCCGACCGCGCCACCGACGGCGGAGGCGGCTGCTCGATCGCGCTGGTTCAGTCCGCTCCGTGCCGGACGGCTCGAGCTGCACGAGCGCACCTGGGTGCCGGCGATGGTGCCGTGGCGCGCTACCGAGGAGGGGTTCGTCACGCCGGAGGTGCTGGCGTGGTACGAGCGCTTCGCACGGGGTCAGCCGGGAGCGATGGTGGTCGAGGCGACCGGGATCCGGGACATCCCGAGCGGACCACTCCTCAGGATCGGAGACGACCGCTTCATCCCCGGACTGGCCGAGCTGGTGCGCACCGTTCGTCGCGCGAGCGGCGGGCGGACCCGGCTCTTCATCCAGCTCATTGACTTCCTCCGGATCCGCCGCCGTCCGGAGCCGGCGCGATACTTTCGAGAATTCCTGACGATCACCGAGCGCCACCGAGCGTTGCTCCCGGGGAGCGACGACGATATTCGCAAGACGCTCGCGCGATTGCCGGACGATGAGTGGCCCAGCGTCTTGAGTGAGCGCGAGCTCGACAGCGTCCGTTTCGGAGAGCGGGACCGGGTGACCGATACTTGGCTGCCGCATATCAGCGAGCTCCCGAGGGTGTTACCCGAGTTGTTCGCACAGGCCGCAGCGCGGGCCGAGCAGGCGGGGTTCGATGGCGTGGAGCTGCATTATGCCCATGCATATACGATGGCGTCGTTCCTCTCTGCGCTGAATGACCGCAGCGACGGATACGGCGGGCCGCGCCAAAATCGCGTACGGCTACCGCTCGAGGTCTACCGAGCGGTGCGCGACAATGTGGGCGACCGGTTTGTGGTGGGGTGTCGGTTTCTGGC
>JADMIO011667580.1_pt1 | contig 18533 bp, 16 predicted proteins | sample 8958161 | NCBI WGS metagenome assembly JADMIO01 (sample SAMN16585339, study PRJNA669376) | soil metagenome | isolation source: Crop rotation soil | place: USA: Cullars Rotation, Alabama | collected 2011 | reverse complement strand
CCGCCTCAATCCTCCATTCTCCCACGGTCACGCGCCTCGAAGACGGAACCTTTTGGGCCTGGGAAGGTTGCTCGGGGCAAGAAGGGTGTTGCGAGGGGACTTGCTCCCACGTATGGAACTATGCCCTTACCCATGCCTATCTCTTTCCGGAGATGCAGCGCAGTTTCCTTGACACGGCTTACGCCCACTCCTTCCGTTGCGGCCCCGAGGGCGAGAAGAGCGCCATGCGGTTTCGCGTGCCAATACCGCTCATCAAGGAAGAACCCTTATGGCACGCCGCCAGCGATGGGCAACTCGGGATGGTCGTGCAGGTCTATCGCGATTGGCGGTTAACCGGCGACGACGAATGGTTGCGTTCGATCTGGCCGACCGTGCGCCAAAGCCTGAAGTACGCCTGGGTTCAGTGGGACCGCGATCAGGATGGCCTGGTCGATGGCGACATGCACAACACGTACGACATCAACTTCGAGGGGCCCAATCCGCTCACGCAATTCTTCTATCTGGCGGCACTTCGCGCCGGTGCCGCCATCGCTTCCCACCTTGGCGAAGAGGAGACTCGCGCAAAGCTGACTGGCCTGGCGGAGAAAGGGTCCGAATCGACCATGGAACGTCTCTGGAACGGTGAATACTTCCTTCAAGAGGGCGTGTTCACGGATCGTACCGCGCCCCGATATCAGCATGGGGCGGGATGTCTGAGCGACATGCTGTTCGGCCAGCTTTGCGCTTCGATCGCCGGCATTGGTCACTTAACGGACGCCGAAGCGATTCGGTCGGCCTTGGCCGCGATTTTCCGGCACAATTTTAAGAGTCCGCTCGGTGAACATGAGAACTTGCAGCGAGTCTACGCGGTGGCCGATGAGGCCGGACTTCTCCTCTGTACTTGGCCGCGCGGTGAGATGCCTTACTACCCGTTCGTCTATTCCGACGAGGTGTGGACGGGCATCGAATATCAAGTCGCGACTCACCTTGCTCTGGAGGGCATGACCGAAGAATCGCTCGCGGTCGTTCGCGGTATACGGGAACGTTACGACGGGCGGCGGCGGAACCCTTGGAACGAGTTCGAGTGCGGCTCGCACTATGCTCGCGCTCTCGCTGCGTACGGTCTGCAACTCGCCTTCACCGCGATGAAGTTCGATGCGGTGGAGGGAACTTTGAGTTTTCAGAAGGCACCATTCCGCGCGTTCTGGAGCGTTCCCGGCGCTTGGGGAACAGCGGAGAGGAGAGCGAACGGCGAACTCGATGTGAAAGTGTTCGAGGGCGAACTGCCAGAGGGGATTCGAATCCGTTAGCTCGGTGGGAAGGATCGATCCAGGTGGGGCTCGAGATCGATCCCCTTCCAATCCAAAATGCCGATTCCATCTTCGAGACCAACGAAAGCCGCCGCATGAACTCCATCGGGAAAACCGCGACCGCTCAAGAAAACCCCGCTTTCGTCCGGGTTGTAACCCATAGACTCCTCTTCATTCACAAAAAGCGCGAAGCCGCCTTGCACGAAGGTCACTTTGCGACAATAAATCGTGTAATCCTGATAACCACCGATCTTGGTATCGGTTTCGTCGTATCGGAAATCGTCGTCCACTTGGATTTGATAGAGGGGTTCGGCCGAAGAGATCAACTCGACGAACTTGCGTGCCACGCTTACGATGAACGGTTTTTTCCCCGACGAATAGGCGAGGTCTGTGAATCTGAGATCCTCCGCTCTCATGGAGCCGGCATAGGGTCGGACCTTGGCCATAGCCGCAATTTACTGTCTGACCACTCGCGGTATCGAACTATACTGGCGATAGAGGCCAACAATGTCCGAACCGATTACTCGCCGATCCTTCGCCGCGGCAACCGCCGGTCTTCTCCTCGGCGCGCCCGCCGCCCTCCTCGCCCAGGGAAATCCTGGGCCGATCGAAGCCCCCTTCACCCGCGATTACGCCGAGCCCGGCTTCAAGCCCGGCTGGAAAAAGCCGCAACTCAACCGGCTGATGGTGCAAGACTTCGTGATCTACGCCCACTCCGATCTCGAGATGACCAAGACGCTACTCGAAAAGGAACCTCTTCTCGTCAACGCCTACATGGATTGGGGAGCGGGCGACTGGGAGAGCGGCCTTGGCGGCGCTTCGCACATGGGCAACAAAGAGATTGTCGGATTCTTGCTTTCGAAGGGTGCCCGGATCGATATTTTTTGCGCCGCCATGATGGGCCAGCTCGATGCCGTCAAGGCTTTCCTGACCCTCGAACCCAAGCTTATCGACTCGCGAGGTCCCCACGGAATGACCCTGCACTTCCACGCCCAAATGGGACGCAAGGGAAGCGAAAAGGTCCTCGAATATCTTCAGTCGATCAAAAAGCTAGAACTCAAACCTTTGCCCGGCGGCGGTTAATGAGCTCTGGCTGAATTTGTCCCCGATTGCGCACCGCCAACCGGTGGTGGGCCGTCGCCGAAACCAATTTACTGCGGTGGGAAGCCGGGTGCGGTTTTGACAAGGTGGACTTGGCCTTGGTGGTACCCGGGGTGATAGGCCAACCGGGCGAATGCGCCCGTACCATCGATGATAGGCCCCAAGGCGCTCTTGATCTGCGTTGCCCGGATGTCAGGAGTGATGTTCTCGACCATGCCTTCCACCTCCGCGCGAGCGGTCGCGAGAGCCCAGTCGACGAGCGCCGGGTTGATCTCTTCCAAGATGAAGGGAAACGGCTCGCTATTGACCACGCCATCTGTCGCCGCCGCCTTCAGTTGCCCTTCGCGACCTTCCGGCGTTTCTCCCTTGAGTTGAGATATGAAGCTGATTTCAACGCCCGCGACGTGGAGCGCCATCTCTCCGATCGTCAGCGATTCGGGGTGGATACGCCACCGAAGTTGTTCCTCGCTCAATCCGCTCACCGCGTCATCGAATCGTCCCCGTACCAGCCGCCAGGTCTCGCCGAAATCGCTCATAAGAGATAGTCTATCTCGCCACGGGGCCAAGCCTATCCGTGACGATAAACGCTCCAGCCCAAATACTTGCTCATCGCCTCGCCGACTGCGTCGGCGTAAGTGCTCAAGTTGAAGGCCACGTGATGCTCGAAGCCGTTTTCGCAAATGAATCTGAGGAGCGCCTGCAGTCCGGGCACGTGGGCGACGCCGAAGCCCCCGAATGTGTTCAGCACGTCATTTGTGAGAGCGCCGGTGCCAACGTAAGCCTGAACAACGCCGCTGAAATCGTCTGTCGAGACCCGGCAGAACGTGAAAGGCGAATCCTTCATGCGGCCGACGATCGTGCCGTAGGTGTTCTCTTTACCGACGGTGCCGGCGATGATCTCCTGATAATCCATCTTTTGCTCGGCGAAGACTGCTTTCGGCAGGTTGGAGCAGTGGAATACGACGCACTTGTCGGGATCGGTGCCAAAGTTGTTATTCCAGTCCAGCAGGGCCGAAGGCGTGCCGCTCGCCAACTGAAGCGCGTACATCGAGACCGTGCCGGCGATGTCGGTCTCGCAAGCGCTGGCCATGAGCGAGTTCGACATCATCGACATGATGGTGCAGGGAACGACACCGTAAAACTCCTCCATTGCCGTCCAGCATTGGATCGCGGTCGCGTCTAGCTGAGCTTCCTCGCACCACTTGTCGATGGCGGCCCCGAGCTTGGCCATCTTCATCAGGCTCTCCGCCGGAATACCGTCCGTACTCGTGTACGCTCGAATAGCTTCCAACTTGCCGGTCACCTTCGGATCGGAATCGCCAAACTTCTTTGCCCACCCCATCAGTTCGAAGAGATCGAGCGTGTCGACGCTGATGCCAGAGATTTCGAGTAGTTTCTCGCTGTACCGGACAGTGTTGAATGCCGTCGGCCGGGCGCCGATGGCGCCGAGGCGAGCTCGGCGCAAGCCCTTTGCCACCCGGCACGTGGCGGCAAACTGGCGCAGGTCCCGGCGGAAAGAGTCGGATTCGGGGTTGACCGTGTGCAGTTCGGTTAGGCTGAACGGAATGCCGTACTGAACCAGGTTATTGCAGACCGACATCTTGCCACAGAAACTGTCACGGCGGTCGGCGAGAGTCATTCGCTTGGCGTCGTCGTTAAAAGCATGGATGAGAACGGGCACGTCGAGCCCGGCAAACTTGAGCGTATTGGCGACCGCACGTTCGTCCCCAAAGTTGGGAAGCGTGACGAGAACGCCATCGATTCTCTCGCGCTGCTGCTTAAACAAATCGGCGCACTTGCGCGCATCCTCCAGGGACTCGACCGAACCGAAAGCGCGCTCCTCGACGGGCAAGATCACCACATCGATGCCCTCTTCTTCCAGAACCTTCAGTATTGTCTGACGCCCGGCCTCGCAAAGGTGGGAAGGGAAGAAACCGCGATTGCCAACGATGACGCCGAGAGTAGTGCGCTTCATGGCGTGAATTTAGCCTCAATGGCGCGCACTTTGCGTCGCCAAACCCTGAAGCTTGATCACCGGGCGATGCCAGTTCGGCAAAACGGCTAACATTTCACTCATGCCGCTCCTCCGCATGCAGGGAATCAGCAAGGGCTTTCCCGGCGTTCGAGCGTTGCAGGAGGTCGAATTCTCGATCGAGCCTGGCGAGATTCGGGCTTTGATGGGGGAAAACGGGGCGGGGAAATCGACCCTGATCAAGGTTCTTACTGGCGTTTACCAGCCGGACTCGGGCTCGATCGAACTCGAAGGAAGCCCAGTTCGGCCGACTTCACCTGCGCACGCCCAGGCTCTCGGAATCAGCACGGTGTATCAAGAGGTGAACCTCGCTCCGAACCTCACCGTTGCGGAGAGCATATGCCTCGGATCGGGCGGCGCCTTCGTTCGGTGGAGCGATATGCGGACTCGAGCTCGATCGGCCCTCCAACGACTCAATTTGGACGTCGACGTGAATCGCACGCTCGATTCCTATCCCACGGCGATTCAGCAACTCGTCGCCATCGCCCGGGCCATCGACCGGCAGGCGAAAGTGCTCGTACTCGATGAGCCCACTTCGAGTCTCGATCAGGATGAGTGCACGCGGTTGTTCGACCTGATGCGGCAACTTCGCGAACAGCGAATGGGGATCGTTTTCGTGACTCACTTCTTGGACCAGGTCTACGCCATCTCGGACTCGATAACGGTTCTTCGCAACGGCGAGAAAGTGGGTGACTGGAAATGTGCCGATCTCGATCGCTCGGGCCTAGTCTCGAAGATGCTCGGCCGCAACGTCGAGCAGGAGAGACAAAGCGACAAGACGACCGCCGAAAAGGGTGGAACCTGCTTGGATATATCTAATCTTGGAAAGAAAAACTACCTGTATCCCGTCACTTTCGAGATTCGCAAAGGCGAAGTAGTCGGACTCGCCGGGCTTCTTGGATCGGGCCGCACAGAAATCATGAAGCTCACCTTCGGAGCGGTCTCCGCCGATACAGGAAAAGTTTTCGGCAGCCCGGCGGCGGCTATACGCGACGGATTGGGCTTTTGCAGCGAAGATCGAAAAACGGAGGCGATCTTCCCGGGCCTCAGCATCAAAGAGAACATCGCCATCGTTCTGCAGGGCAAGCGTGGGTGGCATCGTCCCATTCCGGCCACCCAACTCGAGCGGATGGCACAACAGATGATCGAGAAGCTCAACATCAAAACCCCGGACACACAGAAAACGGTCGAGCAGCTTAGCGGTGGAAATCAGCAGAAAGTGATTCTGTCTCGATGGCTCGTCACGGAGCCGAAGTGCCTTCTTCTCGATGAGCCTACTCGTGGGATCGATGTCGGCGCCAAGTTCGAAATTCGCGAGATGATTCGTGGCCTATGCCGTCAGGGTATGGCGTTTCTTTTCACCTCTTCCGAACTGGAAGAAGTCGTCGGAACGAGTGACCGAGTTCTGGTGCTTCGCGATCGGAAACAAGTCGGCGAACTGACTGGATTCGACGTAACCGAGGAAGCGATCATGAGTGCAATTGCCGGAGATTGCGCTTGAAGCGACTCGTTTGGCCGTTAGCTGCCCTGGGACTGATCCTCCTTTTCAACGCGATTTTTTCGCCCGGGTTTTTCGCCATAACGGTCAAAGACGGGCGCCTCTACGGGAGCCTCATCGATATCTTCAATCGGGGTGCTCCCGTGATGCTGCTCTCGCTTGGCATGACGCTCGTCATCGCTACCGGTGGCGTGGATCTGAGCGTCGGTGCGATCATGGCCATCGCCGGTGCCGTTGCGGCCGGAATCTTGGTCCGGCCTCAAGACACGGTTTTCCAGCACTTGCATTTGCCTCAGAACATGATCGTGGTCGTCACGGCCGCGTTGGTCGTGGCCGGGGTACTTGGGCTCTTCAACGGTTGGCTTATCGGCAAAGGGGGTGTGCAGCCGATTGTGGCCACGCTCATCTTGATGGTTGCCGGCCGCGGCGTCGCCCAACTGCTAACGAACGGACAAATCGTCACCTTTGAGGACCCCCGGCTAGTTGGCTTTGGTTCCGGCAATCTCCTCGGGATTCCCATCCCGATAATTCTCTTTGCGATCGCATTTGTCATCATGGGATTCTTGATCCGCAAGACAGCCCTCGGATTGTTCGTCGAAGCGGTCGGGTCCAGTTCGCGGGCGGCTCGACTCAGCGGCATCAATGCGAACACGATCAAGCTCTTCGTGTATTGCGTCTCCGGGCTCATGGCCGCCGTGGCTGGCTTGATCGTGACGGGCGACATCAAAGGAGCGGACGCCAGCAATGCCGGCCTATACATGGAATTAGATGCGATCCTCGCGGTTGCCATCGGGGGAACCGCTCTGACGGGCGGCAAGTTTTCTTTGGCGGGATCCGTCATCGGCGCGCTGGTGATGCAGGCTTTGACGACGACCATTCTTACCCACGGAGTCAAACCTGAGGCCACGATGGTCGCCAAGGCGCTGATTATCGTCGGGCTTTGCATCGCTCAGTCGCCAAAACTGGCGCGGAGGACGGCGTGAGGATTCCCCGGCAATCTCTTCCCATCGTGTGGACGGCGGCAGTCGCCGGCATTTTGTATGTCGCGGCCTGTTTGCTCTTTCCAAACTTTGGCACCCTCGGCGTATTCGTTCGTAACTTGATTGGCGAGAACGCCGTCCTCGGCATCGTCGCGATCGGAATGACCTATGTGATCCTGACCGGTGGAATCGATCTCTCCGTCGGATCCGTTCTCAGTTGCGTTTCCATCGGCGCCGCCGTGTTGATCGAGCGTAACCACTGGCATCCGCTCGCCGCGTTCCTGGCGATGCTTCTTGCAGGTTCTACTTTAGGGGCCGTGCAAGGCTGGCTCATCCAACGGTTTGAATTGCCGCCGTTCCTGATCACCTTGGCCGGACTGTTCATGGGCAAAGGCCTCGCCCTTTGGATCAGTTCGGAGTCCATCGGGATAGAGCATCCATTTATGGATAGTTTAAAGGCCATAAAGCTGCCTTTAATGTCCAAAGTCAACGTTCCATTTCAGGCCCTTGTATTTATCGTCGCGCTGGGTATCGCGGCGGTAGTAGCCCGGTACACGCGCTTTGGTCGCACCATGTACGCGATCGGCGGAAACGAGGCGAGCGCGAATCTGATGGGATTACCCGTTGCCCGAACAAAGATCGCAGTTTACGCACTGAGTGGATTCTTCGCGGCCCTCGCCGGGTTGGCCCAATTGGTGCAGCTTTCGGCGGGCAACGCGGTGCGCGGCAATGGGCTGGAACTCGATGCGATTGCAACCGTCGTGATTGGCGGCACGCTCCTCAGCGGCGGAGTCGGTTCGGTCTTGGGATCGTTCCTTGGCTTGATGATCTTCGCAATCATTCAGACGGGGATCATTTTCCAAGGCACCATCAATTCTTGGTGGACCAAGATCTTGACCGGTGCCTTGCTTCTAGCATTCATCCTGCTTCAACGCAGCCTCCAGCGACGTTCGGATTAACGACTTTCCGATCACCGGGGATTCGCGGGTGCGCCCGTGATCTCGACGAGACCCGAACTGGACCCCTGGAATTTGAGCTTTTTGATGTACTGCGGATCAACCGTAATCAAGAATTTGCGGAGTTCACCCGGAGTTTGCAGAAACATAAAGGAAGCGGGATTTGCGCCTGGCTGACTCGTCGGTTTGCCGGCATCGTCAACCTGTCCGACGGTCATTCCCTGGTCGTCGATCAGAGTCGGATATCCCGATCCGGTCATCTCGATTATCCACGCGGGCCTTCTGCCCATGTTCTGTTTTTCAGCCGTAGTCGCCTGCCGAATCCGGACGATCTTCGTATTGGAGCCTCCCACGTCTATGGACGCTCCTTCCCGAAATGGCATCGAGACTTCCGGGGTCGGCCTATCGGTCCGGGCGAAGACAGAGAGGCTCGTCACTCCCTTTGGAACAACGGTCACCAGGGCCCGCATTTCCTCTTGGATCGGGGCACCCTTTTCTCCGGGCCGTCGGGACTCCCCGAGCCAGATTTCGCCCATACGATTTTCGATGGAGACGTTCCCTCCGATGGATCCTTTGGGGAAGAAGGGCTTCGTCGTCTTCTTATAGATGACCAGCCGATTCGTCATGCGGAATCCAATTTCGATCTGATGGAGGTCGTCTTTAACGCCCTTGATGACCGAATCTACAAGATCGGGGCGACGTTTCCCGGCCATGTCCCAGCATTCGACTTTGCCCAGGAAAGTACATCCGCCGACAAGTTCGATCGTGTCGCGACCGATCGTGTATTGGTTCTTGACCTGGCGATCGGCCTTGAGGGCGGACTGGCCGACGGCGAGTGCCGCGATGGCGGCGAATGAGATAAAGAGAAGTCTGTTCATGGCTTTAAGGGCAGGCCCGCGAGGCGGTAGCGCAGGATGTTGTAGACGGATACCGACAGACCGGTTACTTTGTCCGGATCGATAGAGCCTTGGACGGTAAAGACATCGCCGTTTCGCGACACGATCGAGAGCATCGGCATCATCCAGGTCTTCGACATTTCTTCCACCGTGTAGGTGGTCTGCGGCTTTGTCTTCAACATCATGTTTGGTTGCCAATCCTTTTTGAGCCCCTTGATTTCGATTTCCATCTTTGCGGAGCGGAAAGTCGAACTTCGCGGACCCGTGTTCGGGGCGGGGTCCCCGATTTCGAGAGAGAGGATGGTCACTTCGATATCCGCCGTCTTGGCGGTTGCCCCTTTCTTAAAGTCGAGGGACAAACCGGTCGCGGGGTTGAGAGCCTGAGACGCGACGAGGGAGAACGTGCTCTGGCCCGTCTCGGTCCAGAAAAAATGAGCGTTTCGGTAAACGTAAGGCTTCTTCGGATCGAAGGTTTTGGGATCGAACCTACGCTCGTTGAGCGGGATCGCGTTCATGGAGTGCCCATCTTCGACCGTCTCGATGGTTAACGGCCCCGGCTTACCGGGCAAGGATTCCACCTCGGTTATCACGATGCGATTGGTCCGGTCCAGGTTCCAGGGGATCCTGCCTCTTTGATCGGGATCGGCGGCAATCTCCTCCAGCTTCGCCATGACTTGCTTCGCAATTGCGGGGTTGGGCGAACCATCTACATTCCAACAACTGACGCTGCTCTCGTTGTAAGAGCAAACGCCGAGGACGCGGGCTTTGGACCCGTGCCTTTCCAAACTTCCTCCCTTAATCGTTTCCGTGATTGGCCGCCGAGCACCGGCTAGATGGCCGACCGGCTGGACCATCGAGTTCGTCGCACTTCCCGACGAGCGATTGGCAGGTTGGCCGGCAGGGCCGCCTTGTACGACCGGAGGCGAGCCCCCGGGTGCAGCCGATTGGCAGCCCGCGATGGCGAGGGCGAATAGGATTAGAGGGCGCGAGCGACTCATGTGTTTATGAGTGTAAGGGCTATCTTCTTTCGTTCAGAAGTTTTTGCTCCCAAAATTCCCCTCCCCCGCGCGGGAGAGGGGCTGTGCACTGTACCGTTGCATGACGGTTTTTCGCCTTGAGGCGAGTCGGATTACCGCTCGGTGTCCTTATCGTATACGGGCGTTCCTGCGACGCGCGGCCAACTGATCCGGTAGAGAAGAACGCCATTGGCGCGGCCCTCATAGGTTTTCGCCTGAATGGAGAGATCCGTGTCGAACCGCATGATCCATCCGTAGCTGATCATCTCCCAGCCTGGTTTGAATGGCTTGTCCCAAAACTCCCAGTATCCGGCCTGCGGGGCGTAATCTTGTTGGAACGATCCTCCGGGACCTACGACGGTTGCCTTGCACGTGAAGAAGTTCGGCTGAATCCGCATGTTCAGGTCCTTGGCGAAGACGAGGCCCGTGCAGGAGAACGGATGCGCGGTATTCGCGGGGAAGCCGTACTTCAAAGGACCGGAACCCGTCCAAGTAGCGGGACCAACCGTGCCGCTGTATTGGTAGTTCGCCGTCGAATCCATTGCCGCCCAGAAAGGAACGGTTCCGTTGCCGACCTCTCCGTCGACTTCCTTGCGCAGTTCATAGGCATCGGCGCGGAGGTGAAGGTTGTAGTTGACCGTCAATTTCGCCGCGGAGGCGCCTATCCACATCTCGTATTTCACCGGCGCTCGCCAAGAGGTGATGGGGCGCTCATTGCTCTGGATGCCGTTTACGTCGAGGACGACATCGCCTTCGGTCGTCGGCTGGAGTTTGACTGTGATCTTTCCGTTCATGATCTGGTGCGGGAAAACCTGGCCGGCGATGATGACCTTGAGGTTCGGCTCGTCGACCGGCACGTCGGTATTGATCGCCATGTAGTCTTCCTGCAAGAACTCGAGCGACTTGATATTCGGAGCCAGCATCTTCATGCCGTAATCCCATTTTGTTAAGATCGATCGATTCTGGGGGTCGATGGTATAGGGCGTGCCGAACTGCTGTTTTTTGCCCATCTGGTCCCACACTTCCTTCAGCGTGAAGACCCGACCGAAAGGACTGGGTTTCTCGGCGATGTTGCCCCCAAGCATGCGATCGAAGAAGTACGCGGCAGGAACGTAGCCATAGGCGGTGGTCTTGCCGTTGTAGCCGATGTAGGCGCCGGCGCCATTGGCCGCGAAAGCATCGCGCATGGCAGTGCCTCCGGGCGACCCGCCGTCGCAGGCATTGATATAGACGAGGCCCTTCTTCATCGTGACGTACTTTCGGATGAACCCGGCCGTGATGCAGTAGCGGCCCTTGTATTCGTCAGTCGTGTTTCGACCAGCACGGACGCGGCTATAGCTAATGCGGCCGTACCGAATGTCGTCGGCGAAAGATGCTTCGTTCTGATCATTGACAAGGGTGTCCGTCATCAGGCTGTAATCGGCCATTTCCGTGTCGTTGTTCCAGTAGTACATCGCGCCGTGGGTATGGATGTAGAACAGCGACAGGTCCTTGGCGATGACCTTCAAAGCGTTGATGCTGATGTTCGTCACCTTGTTGACCGTGAACTTCCGGTTCTGAAGCATCGTCGCAATGTTGTTTAGGGTCGGCGTGTGCTCGGCCGTATCGGGCACTCCCATCTGAAGGAGGAGAGCCTTCTTGGCACCGGGCAGGCTGGACGCGGCGAGAGGAGCGAAGCCGCCTTGATCGCCGCCCGGCCTATTTCCGGGAATGCTCGTGAAGTTGTCGAGGAACTGGAAAACCCGATTGTCCTTGAACGTGCAGATTAGAGTGCTGGTTTTTACGACGGCATTCGAGAACTCCGGCTGAGTCTTCACATACGAAGCGAGCCGCCCCATCGCCGTGGTCGGAGCCGCTGCGTAGAATTCCTCGTATTTTGCGGCGACACGGTTCATCGCCAATGCCCGCTGCGTGCCGGTAAGCGTGGCCGGACCCAGGTCGATCGTTCCATTGAAGGTATTGATCGGCCCGCCGCTGAGAGACACCCCGCCACCGCCACAACCGACGGCCGCCACAAGCACGGGGAGAATCAAGAGAGTTAAGCGCAGAGTTTTCACGACGGGATCATTATCGTAAAATGCTGATTTGTTATGCTTGTAGCTGAGGCATTAAGCCTAATGGTCCCAGGACTTGGTGCCCGGGACTTTTCCGCAGCGAATGCGTAATCCGAGTTCGCTGGCCGCGTCTACATATAAGTGGTACACCTGGCGTTGGGATTCCTTATGCAGTCGGTCAATCTCAATGGATTCGAATCCAGCCAAATTGATTTTGGGTTGAAGTGCCTCAAGATAGCGGCCGAAAAAGGCGAAGGCAATACGTGCATCAGCCCTTATAGCCTGGTCACCGCGGCTTCAATGCTTCGGTTGGGTGCGACGGGAGCAACAGACGCGGAACTTGCGAACCTATTCGACCAATCCCAGGGCGCTTCCCAAGTCGCGGACGATTTTGCGAAGGCGGAGCCCACTTTGGAAGATCTAAAAGTCAAAGGCAAGCTCTTGGTTGCCAACGCGATCTGGTCCGCGCACCCGCTCAATCCGACGTTTGCATCCGAAGCTGCAGCCAAATTCGGGGCGAGGGCAGCTCGGACGACTTTTCCCGAGCCCGGGGTCGATCTGATCAATAAGTGGGTCGACGAGAACACGAAAGGCCGTATCAAGAAAATCTTCGAGAATCTTGATCCCGACACCGAAAGCGTCTTAGCGAATGCGGTTTGGTTCAAGGATGCCTGGGTGAAATCGTTCGATCCGAAGGACACGAGACCGTCCTCATTTCACATTCGGGAGAACGTCCTTGTAGACGTTCCCACACTGGTCGGGCATGAAATGGACTATCGCTACGGCGCCGCGCCGGGCTTACGGTACTTCGAGCTCAAGATGAAAAGCGCCACGCTCCTCATCGGGATTCCGGCGGCGGAGCCGGCGGACGGACTCGAAAACCCAGCCTGGAGAAGCCTTCTTCGCGGCGAAGCTTCGCTTGAACAGACCCGGAACGCCGTAGTTTTGCCGAAAGTTGAATTTGAAACCTCGGTGAACCTCCTCGATGTTCTTGTCCGGATGGGCATGAAGGTGGCGAACACGCGCTCCGCGGACTTCTCAAAAATGACGAAGGAGAAAGTCTTCATCACGCAGGCCGCGCATAAGACCTTCTTAAAGTGGGACGAAGAGGGTGCGGAGGCGGCGGCGGTGACCGCTTTCGCTACCGGCCGCGGGGGCCCGCCGCCGGGAATGATGGTTGTGAACAAGCCCTTCCTCTTCGCGATCAAGGCCGACCGAACGCTGCTATTCATAGGCGTCGTGAACGATCCCCGCGCGAAGTAGCCTCGAAAGTGAAGTGGGTCCACGGTGCGTCGCGATCCTTCAGGCTTGGAGCAGTCTAAACTGCCAAGCAATGCTCATCGGCTTAGCCTTACTTTCCCTCGCGAGCGAGGTGAATCCCCTCAGTTACGGAGCGATTCCGGACGGTAAGACGGATTGCACCGCCGGATTCCAAAAGGCGATGGATTTTGCCGCCTCCAAAGGTTGGCCCGTCGTTGTGGAGAGGGGCAATTATCTGTTCAGGGGGCATCTGACCGTGCCGGCCGGAGTCGTGCTCAAGGGCACATGGGAAAGTGTCCCCGCGCACAATGGAATCCGCGATGCCGGGTTTCCCAAGCCAACCGACGACGGCACAACGTTCCTGATAACCGAGGGCCGCGGGAAAGAGGACGGTGTTCCGTTTCTGACGCTCGGCACGAACAGCGCTCTGAAGGGGGTCTGCCTGTACTATCCGGACCAAAAGCCGGACGAAATCCCGCAGCCTTATCCCTACGCCATCGCCATGCGGGGAAAGAACCCGGCCGTGCTAGATGTCGAGATGCTCAATCCCTACAATGGAATCGATGCTTCGCAGAACGAGCGGCACCTAATCCGGAACGTGCAGGGCCAACCGCTCCGCAGAGGAATCTGGGTCGACTCGATCTACGACATCGGACGCATCGAGAACGTGCATTTCAACCCGTGGTGGAGCTTGAAACCGAAGCTCTTTAACTGGCAAATGGCCAACGGGGAAGCCTTCATTTTTGGCCGCACCGATTGGCAATACGTTTTGAACACCTTTTGCTTCGGATACAAAGCGGGTTACCACTTCATCGAGTCTAAATCCGGGGTTACCAACGGAAACTTTCTTGGGATCGGCGCCGACGACTGCCAGACGGCTCTGGTCGTCGACAACTCCGCTCCGATGGGAATCCTGATCACCAACGGCGAGTTCGTGAGCTTTCATGGTCCCGATCCGACAATGATCGCCATCGGTCCTGGAAACACGGGAAGTGTTCGGTTTACCAACTGTGCGTTTTGGGGGCCCTGCAATCAGATTGCAAAGGTTGCGGGTTCCGGCACAGTGGGATTCACCGACTGCACGTTCATGCAGTGGGATGCGAAACGGGAGGGTCGGGCGGCGCTGCAATTGTCGTCGGGAACGATCCTCGTCAAGGGTTGTGAGTTTCGAGAAGCTAAGAAGCAAATCGCGATCGAGAAAGGAGTCAAGAAGGGAGTTGTGACCGGTAACGTGGTTCAAGGACCTTTGAAGATCGAAAATCGCAGCCAGGGCAATATCGTTATCGGGGATAACGCGTCCGGCTGAATTACTTTTTGCGGGACGGTAAGAGCTCGATAAACATAACATGCGGATCGCCGTGCGTGATCTCGAAATCAAAGATAAATCGGGATTTTCCGCAGTCGATGACGTACACAGGCTCGGTGATGTCGAAAGAGATGATCGCCCAGTAGTATTGCAACTCATCCTTGTTGGCCTTTCGGATCGTCGGCTTCGATCCTCTTTCCGCGATGAAGGATGCCGCGCCGAACGTTAGGTCGACCTGTTCCGCGGTCCTGGGCATTCGGCCCTCTAAAGTTTGGACTTCTTTCGCATTGGGCACGATGAAGTTGACCTTCTTGGCCGTCGCGAATTTTGGGCTGAATCCCGGTTTCATCACCCCCCAAAGGTTGGGGCCGATTATGAGCGGAAGCGCCGCGATTGGCGAGTAATCGGCGGTGGTGGGCTTCTTATCGAAAATAGCGTGCAGCTTTTTTTCGGCAATCGCGTTCACCTTGGGCTCCGCTTTAGCATATCGAACGCCGCTTGGAACCTGCTGGGGAACAATGAGGAGCGGAATTAGGACAGCGAACATCCTACTTCACGCTATCGAGAGTCGTCGTCGTCTTCGTCACGATCGTCAGCTTCGAGCCGTTGCCCACATCCACCGTTTGAGTTTGCGTGACTTTCTGCGAAACCGACATTCCCGTTTGCAGATCGAAATCTGCCGTGCTTTCGATCTTCCAGGTTGCGGGTGCTTCACGGCCGGAGAGGTCGAGGGCAAAGGCGGCGTCCATAGTGGTCTCGATGACGGCAACCTTTCGGTCTTCCTTCGTCTCGATTTTCGCGAGCTTGATTTTCAGGGGCGCTTTGGCTTCGCCTTTCACTTTCAGAAACCCATCGTACATAGACGCGAAGAGCTGAGCGAGATCGAGCTCGATGGACCACTCGTCGCCTGGCTTGACGGCTTTTTCGGGGAAGGCGGGGGAGACCATCAGGGCCGCTCGAAGGCTGTTCACCAAAACCTGGCCGGATGCTCCGCCTCCCTCCGCCGTAACATCCTTGATCTGCCACAAAGGGGAAGCCGTGTAAGTGATTTTCATCGCCCTGGCCTCGGCCGCGCCCCGCGCATCGCTCTTGATGTCCTCGATCGTGGTCAGGAGCTTGATCTCGTCTTTACCGACGGAGATCACCTTCATCGAGGTAGTTACGTGCGACGAAGTTGACTTCAGCTCGCCCGTTCCGCTTGCGACATCCGAAATCGTCGTGTAGGTGTAAACCTGGTTCTTTTTAGGCTTGAGCCGGAGCGTCGCGTCTTGCAAGCCCGGCGCGGCGATAAGGGAAGAGGCGATCAGGGCCAGCGCGGAGAGTTTCATTTAACGGGTTTCGCGGTTGTCGTCGTCTTCAGGCTGGATGAGTCGGCTTCGGAGGAAGTGCTCTTGTTTTGGACGCTGTAGAGAAGCATCCCCGTCTCAAGGTCGTAGCGATATTCTCCATCGATTTTGACGTCCAGCTTCTGAGTCTGATCCTTATATTTCAAGGAGCTTTTGGCTTCGCATTTCATCATGACAACGGCCACTTTGCGGCCTCCTTCATCGCGAGTTCCGACGAATGTGCAATCGACGGGGACGGCCTTCTCACCGAGGATCTGGACGCCCGGCGTATTCGGGAACATATCGGGCAGCGAAAAGGTTGTCTTCCACGTGTCGCCTGGTTTAACGGCATTTTCCGGAAGGGACGGTGCCGTCTTGAGCGTGACAAGCACGTTATTCGCGACGGTTTTGAACTCGGGATTGGAACTCGCCGTGCTATTTGCCTTAACCGCGTATCGGGGAGTGAACTCCGTATCCATTTTCAGTCCGATTACGAGAATGGCGTCGCCTTTGACATCGGTGACCGTCGATTCGAAATGAATGGACTGGTCGCTCGCGGATTTGACTTCTCGATCGATGACCATGGTGGCAACATGGCCGTTCGATTCGCTGATCTCTTCAACCTTGTATTTGGCTCCTACGGGAGGTTTGAGGCGAAGTGTGACCGGTCCGCTGCTCGTGTCGGGCTTAACTCCCGAGCCGGAAGAGCTGCCACTCCCGCTATTGTCGGCACCATTTCCGGAGCCACAACCGGCAAGGACGATAGCCACGAGGGCGAGCAAGGGAAGTCGTTTCACGTTCATCAATTCTATCTCTTTGGACATTTAACAAAAAAGCGCCCTCGTTGGTTCAACGAGGGCGCTGGTTGGCCTTCTAGTTACGCCTTTTCTTGGCGTTTGCGATGCTCGCGGATGAAGGCCGGGATGTCGAGATCGCTCTCGTCATAAACTTCGCTCGTATCCTGCTGACCGCTTCGGCTCGCCGCCTTCTCGGTGATGTTCACATTCGGGAAGGTGAACGGTTTGCGATCGATCTTCGGCAGCGGAGCCGGAGTTCCGTTCTGCGTCGGTCCCGTCGCGGGCGTGGTAAGCGGCGCCTGGATGGTTTCCGCAGGAGTGCTATACGTCGCTTCGGCGACTTTCAAACCTTCGGGCGAATACGGGTTAAACCCCGTGGCGAGAACGGTGATCCGAACCGCTCCGTCGAGCGAGTCGTCGACGACGGTGCCGAAGTAGATCGCGGCTTCGTCTTCGTCGCACATGCTCTGGATATAGGCCATCGCCTCGCTCGCCTCGGAGAGGGTCAGATCCTCACCGGCGGTGATGTTGACTAGTAGGCCCTTAGCGCCGTTGATCGTCTGCTCGAGAAGCAGGCTATTTGTGGCGGACTGTGCGGCCTGAAGCGCGCGGTGCTCGCCGACGCCGTAGCCGATGCCCATGAGGGCGGGGCCCGCGTTTTGCATGACGGCGCGGACATCCGCGAAGTCCACGTTGATCTGGCCGGGAATGGTGATGATGTCGCTGATACCCTGCACGCCTTGGCGGAGAATGTCATCGGCGACTCGGAAAGCTTCCTTCAAAGTCGTTCGTCGCTCGACGACGCTCATGAGCTTGTCGTTCGGGATCGTGATGATCGTGTCGACGCGACCCATCAGGCTCGTGACACCTCCCTCGGCGAGACGAACGCGCTTCGCACCCTCGAAGCTGAACGGTCGCGTGACGACGGCCACGGTCAGAGCGCCGATCTCGCGAGCGAGGTCAGCGACGACGGCGGCGGCACCGGTACCCGTTCCACCGCCCATGCCGGCGGTGATAAAAACCATGTCGGCACCTTCCAGCACCTTGCGAATATCGTTCTTGCTTTCCTCGGCCGCCGATTTGCCGACCTCAGGATTGCCGCCCGCGCCGAGACCGCGGGTGAGATTGCCCCCGAGCTGAACCTTTTTATTGGCCTTGCTCAGGTCGAGTACTTGAACGTCGGTGTTCATCGCGATGAACTCGACACCCTGAATGCCCGCCTCGATCATGCGGTTGACGGCGTTCGAGCCGCCTCCGCCTACTCCGATAACCTTAATTACTGCGTTATGTGCGCTCACTAGATCGTCTCCGTAAAACTGCTAGGGCGCACGACGGCGCCGGTCTGAGGTTCGATTATGACGGCAGGCAGTGCGAAAAAGCCAGCTTTAGGCTCAAAAACGAGCATCTTTCCCGTTAGTCTGGACGTCTGTTTCTGATTGTCTGTCCGGTTTGCTCCGGGCTTGTCGGCGCCCGTTGCGGCCAATGCGATTACTTACGCCTGCTCGTCGGGCCCCGTGCTCAGGAGTGCCAAACAAGGTACCAATGCGGTTCGACCTTCTTCGTTCGCCACGGGACACCGCGCGTTTGCTCCCAAAATGCCCGATCATCCCCTTCTCCCGCCGGGTATTTGTCGGCGGGATCATAGACGACACCGACGGCATCATCGAGACCGATCTGGATCCATCGCCAGTAGGTGATCCGCCTTCCCGCCGAAGATGTCGAGTATTGGTCCCCGAATCGGCTTTGCGTCTCCACTGCCTTCCGGTAGCCGTCGGCCTCGACGTTATATCTGGCCATTGCTTCGGGCAGGTTTGGGATCCCGGCACCCGATGGCTCGCGGGCGGGACCGCGAGCGACAAGAACGACAAATCCGATTAGCGCGGACACGATCAAGACCCGGAAGAGGTCGCGTGGCCGCAACACGAAAGCGGAGACCAATGACGCGGCCATACACGCCAAAAAGACGAGGATTGCCTTCACCACCGCGAACTCGCTCACGTTGCCGAGCCAGGCAGATCGGAAG
>JADMIO010607224.1_pt1 | contig 18534 bp, 18 predicted proteins | sample 8958161 | NCBI WGS metagenome assembly JADMIO01 (sample SAMN16585339, study PRJNA669376) | soil metagenome | isolation source: Crop rotation soil | place: USA: Cullars Rotation, Alabama | collected 2011 | reverse complement strand
ACGGTCCTAAGGTAGCGAAATTCCTTGTCGGGTAAGTTCCGACCTGCACGAATGGTCTAATGAGTTGAACACTGTCTCCTCCGCGAGCCCGGTGAAATTGTAGTATCGGTGAAGATGCCGGTTACCCGCCACGGGACGGAAAGACCCCGTGAACCTTCACTACAACTTTGCATTGATTTTGAGTAACAGATGTGTAGCATAGCTGGGAGACTACGAAGCAGGGCCGCCAGGTCTTGTGGAGTCACCGTTGAAATACCAGCCTTCTGTTACTTAGAGTCTAACCTGGTAACGGGAACATTGCATGGTGGGTAGTTTGACTGGGGTGGTCGCCTCCTAAAGAGTAACGGAGGCTCGCAAAGGTTCCCTCAGCATGGTTGGTAATCATGCGTAGAGCGCATTAGTATAAGGGAGCTTGACTGTGAGACTGACTAGTCGAGCAGGTGCGAAAGCAGGCTAAAGTGATCCGGTGGTTCCGCATGGAAGGGCCATCGCTCAAAGGATAAAAGGTACTCCGGGGATAACAGGCTGATCTCCCCCAAGAGCTCATATCGACGGGGAGGTTTGGCACCTCGATGTCGGTTCGTCACATCCTGGGGCTGGAGAAGGTCCCAAGGGTTGGGCTGTTCGCCCATTAAAGTGGCACGTGAACTGGGTTCAGAACGTCGCAAGACAGTTCGGTCCCTATCTGTGGTGGGCGCTAGTAAATTGAAGGGGATGTGATCTTAGTACGAGAGGACCGGATCGCGTGTACCGCTGGTGTATCTGTTGTGCCGCCAGGTGCAGTGCAGAGTAGCTACGTACAGTACAGGATAAGCGCTGAAAGCATCTAAGCGCGAAGCCAACCTCAAGATGAGTTTACTTACATAAGAAGGGTCGCAGCAGACTACTGCGTTGATAGGCTGCAGGTGTAATACTGGTAACAGTAGAGCCGAGCAGTACTAATTACCCGTATGCTTTAATCTTATTTTATTTATGATTTGCGATTTATGATTTGTGATTGATTCAATCATAAATCAAAAATCAAATCACAAATAGCTTAAGCCACAAACAAAAGAATCAGAGAACCTGCAATGATGGGTTCCTTCTTTTCACTCTTGCTTAATGATCATTATTGCAGCTACACAAAAAAACAAAAGAATTGCTCCCAATATGTTAAATCATTCATTGGTGATAAGTGGTCTTAATTTGCAGGTCAATCGCAAATCATAAATCGCAAATCATAAATCCCAACAAGGCCTTATGGTGGTCTTGCCGGGGGTGCCTCCACCTCTTCCCATTCCGAACAGAGTAGTTAAGCCCCCCATGGCCAATGGTACTGCAATATCATGCGGGAGAGTAGGTAGCCGCCATATCTTTCTAAACCCTCTGTCTAAACAATAGAGGGTTTTTTTTTGCCCGATACTGAGTTGCCGGCGAACGCTGACATTTAATCTATGACCAACTTGCGTGTAATCGCAACTCCGCCTCCTCTTAAACTCAGATAATAAATTCCGGCTGACAATGCTTCGGGTAATTGAAACTGCTGGATTGCCGGCCCGCCGGAATGACTTATTGTCGTGGTGTACATCTGCTGACCTCTGCTGTTTGTCAGACTGAGGATATAGCTGCCTTTTTGCATGTTCATTTCAAAACTAAGCTTACCCTCCTTTATCGGGTTGGGATAGATATGCAGGGCGGGTGCGGAGGTCGCTGATAATATAGGGACGGCGGTCGGAGGCTGACTCCACTTTAAAATAAAGGTGCCGCTATCCGTAAGATTAAACGTACCTGTACCCGGGTCAAAATCTACCGGCCCCTGAAAACCTCCTGTAGTAAATACATGGCCGGATGCGCCAACCGCTATAGACCGGCCTTCATCTTCGCCATTAGTGCTTCCAATGCTTTCTGCCCATGCAAAATTGCCGGAAGCGTCCAATTTGCTGATGAAAACATCAGGGTAATTGTAGTTGTTTTGATTGGTCATATAAAAGGCGTCGAGACCAGGATCAAAATCTATTTTACCATTAAAATATCCTGTCGTATACACATTGCCGGAAAGGTCGGTAGCCACGGATGTACAGGAAATAAACGCCTTATAAGCGCCCATATTTTTTGCCCATACAAAATTGCCGGACGCATCCAACTTAACGACAAACATGTCGGTTGAAGAAAGCGTAAAAAGCTCTTTTTTACCAGTACCGGGATCAAAGTCAACAGTTCCATTAAAATACCCGGTAGTAAGTATGTTCCCGAAAACGTCGATGGTGATGGAATACCCACCGTCATAATCTGTGCTGCCGATTCTTTTTGCCCATAACAGGCTGCCTGATGTGTCAAATTTGTCAATAAAAATATCATTAGCACCCGCAGATACGAGGTTATTTATCCCCGTACCTGGGTCCATATCTACAATGCCGCTAAAATAACCTGTGACATAAATATTACCGGACACATCAAGTGCCATTGACATCCCAATTTCATCAGAAGATCCACCCATGCTTTTTGCCCACACAAAATTGCCGGATGCATTCAGTTTGCAAACAAAAAAGTCATGGCCTCCTACAGAGCTTAGATTACTTGTTCCTGTACCGGGATCAAAATCTACAGTGCCTGTATAACCACCGAGGATATAGACATTACCGGATGCATCCGGCTTTACGGACGTACCAAAATCATTATAAGCTGCACCTATTCTTTTTGCCCAAACAAAATTGCCTGCTGCATTCAATTTGCTGACAAAAATATCGTTACCCCCCGCGGCGCTTAGATTATATATCCCAGGGCCGGGATCAAAATCTGCTGTGCCTTGAAATTTGCCTGTCGTATATACGTTATCTGCAGCATCTACGGATATAAATTGATTATCTGCCTCATCCGCAGGTCCACCCAGCGCTTTTGCCCATATGAAATTGCCCGACACGTCTAATTTGCTGATGAAAATATCACCCCCGCCAGCAGAAGTAAGATAATATGTGCCTGCTCCGGGATCAAAGTCAACCGTTCCCTGAAAAACACCTACAGTATATGTATTGCCGGACGCATCAATCGCTAATGATGAACTTTCTGCGCCACCCACACTTTTAGCCCACGTCAGGTTTACATTTTGGGCATACAAAGAAGAATAGAAAATTATCGCAATAACAGTAAGAATGTATTTCATAATTCACGTTGGTATTTGTATATAAAAATTCGGCATTTTTACGGTCAATTAATACTTTCAAAACCAAGGAGGCGTGGTTACCAAAGAGTAGCGTATTTGCAATGACTACAGTACCTGACAGCAGATAATTGCCAAAAGCTGGGTTCAAGTATAACTATTGTATGGCAGTTTAGCGCATTAAGTGCACGAAATGATACAAAAAAACCTATTGCCGGATGCAAGCGACATTTCTTAAAAACCGTCAGCTTTTCAATACACTTATACTTAGTGACAAAGTTGAGGAACCAACTGATTATAGCGGAAAACAGACCTTGGCTATTAATTTCTAATCGGTTTTATATTCGTGGCAGGTCAGAATTCCAGGACCAGCGGACATGTAGTTTTACATACAAGTAACCAGTCTTCCATCAATGAACAAAACTGCTCCTTACAATAAGTATTCTTCTTTCCAGCTTTGCCGCCTCTGCACAATTTGTGGCCGTCATGGAGGTTAAAGAACCAATCCCTGGGGTATGCAACGAAAAAGAAGTGTACGCCCTCTTCCCTTCACTCAAAGGCCAGGAAGAAGACACTTCCCCTGTTTCCAAAGCGGAAATTTTAAGTCGGCTCAATAACGAAATCATATTTCTTAAAGAACATCCAAGTACAAAGACAAAGGAATGATTGCCCTGGTAATTAATTGCAAAGGTGTCGTCGTAAAATGCAGGATGGATAACAATACCAGGAGTCCTGAACTGGATAAACAAATTGAAGCAGTATTTAATTCACTTAGTGAATGGAAGGCAGGAAAACTCAATTAAAAGGACGTGGATACTTCCCGTCTTTACAGCTTTAAGATTAAAAACGGTCGCTTTTCATTTGATTAGTATTATAGCTCATGGCCACGGCGACCCGAAGTGTATGAAAACGGGCTTCCTATGTGGATGGCGTCTTTTATTGTTAGTAAGACAGCACGGCTATCTGACCACCTTTAAGTCATGGAACACGGATATGATTGTTATCAGAAATGCCTCCAGCATTATTTCCGCAAAAGGATAGCAGATACTTCCGCAGGCAAAACGCCTCTGATACAACTGCAGGCGGTGGGTGTCCTACGACAAACACCGCAATCTTTGGGTAATGCAAGCGCGACAGCCTGCGGCCCCAACGGTCCCCACCTTCCGGTATGCATAGGCCGGATAGCGGGATAAATCCCAATCGCGACTTTCCCAAGCGCAGCAGCAATATGCAACGGTCCTGTACTGGCGGCTACCAGCGCATCACACCGTGCAATAAAAGCAATAAACGTGGAAAGATTCATCTTCCCGGTAATATCGGTTACTGCATCGCCTACAGCATCAAAAAGTGGCGTAAGTAATGCCCCTTCTGCCGCTGTTCCGGAAATAAAGACCTGATAATCTTCTTTGGCAAGTAGCCGCACGAGCGAAATAAAATGATCGAGACCCCATTCCCGGGCGCTACCCTGGGACTTTGGATGCAGAATGACATAGCGCTTTCCGGGCTGAAACAGGGCGCTGAATTCTTCAGGGAGGGCCAGTATTTTATCAAAGGAATACAGGCGACCTAATTCTTCCTTCGTAAATCACCAACAACGCCGAGAGGTGCCAGCAGCTTCGTGTTAAGCTGCGCTTCATGAAGGTCGGAATGCCGTCGATTGAGCCTGATCAACTTGTTACAGGTTGTCCAATGATAGGGGCGACTAGACGTGCCGATACGTAACGGAATACCTGCCCGGAAAGCCTTCCGGGCAATGTCTTTCCGGGGAAATACATGAATAATTGCGTCCCAGGCCGCACGAATGGGCCGCCCATCCTGTTGAAAAAAATCGGCAACGTCTACGAAGTGGTCAATGGCGCTGCAGCAATCGATAACCGGGCTCGTATAGCTTTTGCCAAGGAAGCCTATAACCGCATCCGGGCAGCGCTGGCGCAGCAGGCTTGCAAGCGGTAGGGTAAGCATCACATCGCCGATGGCGTCGGTGCGGCTAATGAGGATGCGGGTCTGAGACATTCGTGTTGAGCGCGGCTAATTAACGGGTGCTTTTGCTAAAAATTCGTGCAGGCAACAGGCTTCAACAAAGCCGGTCCGTAAATTTATGCTTATGATGATCAGCGTGCCAAATCGCATCCATCGGATACCGGCAATCACGCTTGTGTACCTGCTACTTGTCCTCCCTTTAAAGTCATTTGCCGAAGGCATAAATACTCCTGCAGATACAATTCTGGCCATATTACAGCCGGATGATGCGGTACCAAAGGATGCAGTAAAACTGAGAGAAGTTTCCCTGACCGGAAATAATTACGGGCAGGAGTGCGGACATTACGAGTTGCTTCTTCAGGCGCGGCGTATGGCGGTTGAGGCTGGCGCAAATGTGCTGAAGATAAAGGTACGTACCCAACATTCGCGCACACAGCGCTGCGACGGGCTGGAACTGGCTTTCTATCTTTCCCCTGACCCACGCAGTGCGGAGCAGTCTTTTGTCTGGAATGCCGCACGACCGCTGAGCTGGGATGATTTTGCAGGTCCCGTCCGTGCCGGCAGCGCCGATCATACTGCTGCCGAGACTAACTGCGGGATTGCAGTCGAGACGAACCTGGCATCTTCCGGCGGAAAAGCCAGGGTATATGTGTTTAACACCTTTGACAAACGTACTTCGTGGGTTCGCCCCGGTAAGGACCTGCCTGATATACTCGCGCATGAGCAGGTGCATTGGGACATCTGCGAACTATATACCCGCCGGATGCAGGCACGCTTTGATAAAACGCATATTACCGGCGCTACGCTAAAACGTAAGGTGAATGAAATTTACCAGGAAGTAAGCCGGGAGTATGAGGAATACCAGGAGCAATACGAGCAGGAAACGCAGCATGGCACCATTGCAGAGGCACAACAACGCTGGGCAAGGATGATCGCAAAGGCATTGATGCAGGATATATGACAGGCAGGTTGTAATGCTTATTGCTGCAAGCACGTATTTTCGGCTATGCGAAACAGGACTATTTCTTTTCTGCTGCTCCTTTTTATCTCCTCCAATGCAATAGCGCAAAAACGTGACAGTGTTGTATTAAAAACAGGCACCGGCAATATCTATGGCACACTCACTACGCCTAAAATACCGAAAGGAGCATTGCCGATAGCGGTGATCATCCCCGGCTCGGGACCGACGGACCGTGATGGGAATAATGGCATCATGACCAATAACTCGCTTCGGATGCTGAGCGACTCACTGGCTAAATACGGCATCGCAAGTCTCCGTTTCGACAAACGCGGCATAGCAGCAAGTAAAGCCGCTGCGGATGAATCAAGGCTGTTATTTACGGATTATGTGTCGGACGTTGTTGCCTGGGTGGCGAAACTGCGCAAGGACCGGCGCTTCAATAAGATATTCATCATCGGGCATAGCGAGGGTTCGCTGATCGGAATGCTTGCGGCGAAAAAGACACCTGTTGCCGGGTACATTTCGATCGCCGGCGCGGGTATGCCGGCGGACTCGGTGATTATCGGGCAGCTCGTCGCCATGCAGACGGTTCCCGCGATTGTTATGGACTCGACCAGACAAATGTTTGCACAGCTACGGAGGGAAGGTCATGTAGATAGTGTGCCTAAAGGCTTTTATCAGACAATGTTCCGCAGTACCGTGCAGCGCTATCTCGTATCATGGATGCAATACGATCCGGCTAAGGAAATTGTCGGCATGAACATTCCTGCACTGATTGTTCAGGGTACGGCGGACGTGCAGGTAGATACGGCTCAGGCGCTTCTGCTGGCTGCAGCAAAGCCGGAAGCCGCGTTACTCATCATCCCCGGCATGAACCATATTTTCAAGGATGCATCTGCGGAAGATAAAGGGGCAAATATTGCGACCTATTACGATCCTGCACTACCGGTTAAAAGAGAACTCGTACAGGGAATAGTGCGTTTTATAAGAAGCACCATCGGAAAGAGCTGAGTCAGTGCACCGGTGTGACTGTGTAGCCTTGTTTGCGTAGGAGATTGATGACCCCCGGCGATCCATACAGATGAGCCGCTCCCACGGCAAAGAATATTGGTCCGCTGCTCATTTGACGCATCATTCTGGGTATCCATTTTGCGTTCCGATCGTCCAAAAAGACGCCAAGATCCTCACCCAGCTCTTTCGAAGCCTTTACCTGCTCATACAATGCCGGTAAATCCTGGTTTTTGTAACTGGCAAGCATCCGGGTAAATTCCCGCTTGCTTTCTGTAAATGAATCGGCCATCTGCATGACCATTTCTGCAGCCGAGTCGTCGGATATATTGTGGAGCACATCCAACTGGTCCTTCATCGTTTCAAGGCCGATAATTTCTTTCGAAGTTTTCCTGGCTTCATCCATAATATTGGCTTCGTAGGACACAGGGAAGCTGCAATCCACAGCCTTTGTCAGGAACAGCGTCTGGAGCACAATGGGCTTCATCATTTGCAGCATCGATAAATCCATCCCTACCGAATCAAGCACGAACTGACGGAGCCGTGCGTACTCTTCTGCAGTAAAATAATCGCGCAGGCTTTTACCCGACGTATCCATCATGCCGGTGCTCGCCTCTGCAAGTATCGAAGGGTCGTCCATATCCATCTCAAAGCACACCTTATTACACGCCGCCAGACTTTGCTTCATGGCATTCGTCCATAAATAATCGCCAGGGCAAATCATGTGTATTGTGCCAAACAGGTAAGACGGCTTTGTAAGACCATTACCGGAAATACGCCACAGCAATGTTTTATCATTTGTAGGCTCTTCTGCCCTGCAGGCACAAATGGCCAGGGCAGGGAAGAGTAACAGGGTTAGGGATCTCAGGAGTTTTTTCATGTTCATTTATTCAAACAAAAGCGTCAGACAGGCGAGCGCCACACCAAGCAGCATGGCGCCAACTTTTTCAATTGTCAGCAAATGCTGCCGGGTCCCGCTTTCAAAAAAAATAGTGGTCGCTATGTGGATAAATGCGCCGGCAACAATTGGAATAAGCGCGGTAACGGTCTGAGACATAGCGCGGTAAGCTGTACCAAATGAAGTAGCTATTAAAGCTGAGCAAGGTGTAATAATGGAGAAAAAGACTACGATTAGCAGTGCCTTACCTGGCTTATATACCTGCTTCATCAGGACACCCAGCAGCATGGCCTCGGGCAGTTTATGGGCGCCTACCGCCAGAAAAAGGGAGGGGTTTGTTGCCTCGCTGCGGTAGTTAAATCCCAGCGGCAGACCCTCCATAAATGCATGCACGGACAAGCCGGCTATGATGGATACAACTGGTAAATGACCCCCGGCGCCATGAATATGTGCATGGCCGTGCTCCACCCCGTGCGTAATACGTTGAATGAGTAATTGCAGAAAAAAACCGAGCAGCAAATAGAAACCAGCCCGTTTCGGGAGATCGGAAAAAGTCTCCGGCAACAGATGCAGGCAGGTAATACCAAGCAGGAAAGAGCCGGAAAAGGCGAGCAGCATATGCATCCGCTTATCATCCAGCTTACGGGTTATAAAGGGCATGCATCCTCCGGCAATCGTAATACACGTCAGCAGGAGATTGGACAGAAAATGCATAACAGGGGCCGCAATTTAGTCTTTATACCGACCTTGCCGGAGTGGATTAAGGCTATACCGGCATGGATTTTTTTCAGTGATGGATATCTAAAACAAGCAGGCAAAAACTCATGGACTTCCTGAATCCAAATAAACAAAGCGGTATACCAGTCGGTCCGGGAAAGCTGCTGATCGCTGAACCCTTTCTGGCCGACCCGAACTTTGCGCGCAGCGTAGTATTGGTATGCGAGCACGGCGATGAAGGCACAGTTGGCTTTTCCCTTAACCGACCTACCTCACACACGTTGGGTGATTTGCTGCCGGATTTATACACCCCGCTGCTGCCGGTTTTTCAAGGGGGCCCGGTACAACTGGATACGTTGCATATGCTACACAGAACGCCGATTGCCTTTGGCGGTACCGAGATAGCAGATGGCGTTTATTGGGGCGGTAGCTACGAGGCCTTACAGGAATCGGTACAGCACAACAGCTATCAACCAATCGATGTTCGCCTGTTTGTAGGCTATTCAGGCTGGGGCGCCGGCCAGTTGGAGAAGGAGATGGAGGAAGGCTCCTGGCTGGTGGCTAATGTGTCGCCGGAGCTGATTTTCGAGACAGACCCTGATAAGCTCTGGAGAAAGGCTATTGAGTCATTGGGCGATGAGTTTGCCTATCTGGTGAACCTGCCGATTAACCCGCAACTAAACTAATTCGTTCTAATGCCATAGTCATGCAGTATCGCAGAAGTGCCGGCTAACTGATCGATACTTTACCGGCACACCATCTTTTGGTACCTTCGGACGAGCATGGTAAAACGACTCTTGTACGCATTATTATTGTTGTCCGCGGGGCTTGTCAGCAATACCTCCTGCAAAAAATCCGCCGTTGATAATGAGCCGTCCGTATCAGACAGCGCTTATTTTTCCATCCGGTATTTTATAAAGGATCAGATACAGACCTATTACGGCATGCCGTTTTCGTTATACCGCGTAGCTTACCTGAATGGTAAAACAGACAGCACATTGGTTAATTTCCTGAATATGGACTGGTCCTCCATTCTGGGCACTTTTTCCGCCACGGATATTTCTGCGAAGAAATTTTTGGGGAAATACGATTTCTATATGTCTGATGAATCGGCAACCGGACACCGCGGATATACGTACACAGCTAAAGACCCCGGAGCATTCACCCGGCTCCTGCAGATCAATTCGGACCCGAGCACTAACCTCATCACCAGTATTTACATCGAGACGTCAAAGCATGATTTTTTCGGAGACAAAAAGCAGAAACTGCTCTATGTTCCCATGCGCGTCATTCAGATACAGGAGACAGAGGGTAGCCTCATTGGCAAGGCACGAAATCTGCGCGTAGACTACCGGTTTGTGCAGGAAGATGAAGTAGAGCAGTACTAGCGTATAAGCATGAAGGATGACCAAGGAAAATTTCAGCGGAATGTTACAATCCATCCCGCATCAGCCGGGATGTTATAAATACTATGATGCACAAAACGAATTGTTGTATGTAGGCAAGGCGAAAGACTTGCGCAAACGTGTATCATCGTACTTCAACAAAAACCTGGACAATTATAAAACGCGCCGGCTTGTAACGCTGATCAACCATATCGAGTTTACTGTTACCGATACCGAGCATGATGCGTTCCTGCTGGAAAATTCGCTCATCAAGCATTATCAGCCCCGCTTTAATATTGACCTGAAGGACGATAAGTCTTACCCGTATATTGTCATTAAGAAGGAGCATTTCCCACGCCTGTTCCTTACCCGTCGCATAATCCGCGATGGCTCTGAGTACCTCGGGCCGTTTACAGGCGTGGCGCGCGTGCGCGAGTTGCTTGGCCTTATTAAACAGAACATTCCCCTGCGTACCTGTAACCTCAACCTGGCACCCTCGCAGATTTCAAGAGGTAAGTATAAAGTGTGTCTCGAATATCATTTAGGCAATTGCAAGGGCCCCTGTGAAGGCCTGCAGAGCGAGGATGATTACAGGGACAACCTCCAGCATATCCGGCACATCCTAAAAGGCAATACAGGGGAAGTGGTCCGTGCATTAAAGGCTCAGATGCAGCTCATGGCCGCGGAATTGGAGTTTGAAAAGGCAGAAGTGCTCCGGCAAAAAATCGAGTCGCTGCAAAGCTTCCAGAGTAAGAGCACCGTTGTAAATCCGCATCTCGGTAACCTGGATGTAGCTGCCATTCTTTCGGAAGAAGAGCACGCCTTTGTCAACTACATGATGGTGAGCAATGGCAGCATCATTTATGCCCGCACCATCGACATAGAACGTAAGCTGGATGAGGAAGAGTGCGACATTCTATCGCTCGCGGTTGCGCGCTTCCGCGAAATGTATCAGAGTAATGCCGCTGAGGTTATCGTGCCGCTGAACATAGACATTGCGGAGGCTGATCTGAAAGTGACGATTCCGAAAGCGGGCGACAAGAAAAAGCTGCTTGACCTGAGCCTGAAAAATGCAGCATTTTTCCGCGCAGACCTGCAAAAGCGCAATCGCCTGCTTATTGGCGAGAATACAAAAAAGGCCACGCACAACGAGGTGCTTATCCAGTTGCAGGAGGCACTTTCCCTCTCCGAAATACCAGTGCATATCGAGTGCTTCGATAATTCCAACTTCCAGGGTTCCTACCCCGTGTCTGCCATGGTGTGCTTTCGAAACGGGACCCCGGCAAAGGACGAATACAGGCATTACCACGTGAAGACTGTAGAAGGCATCAACGACTTTGCCTCCATGTCGGAAGTGGTTTATCGCCGCTACAGCCGCCTGTTGCGGGAGCAGAAGTCATTGCCTCAGCTCGTGATTATTGACGGCGGCAAAGGGCAGCTCAGCGCGGCAATGGAAAGCATAGACAGGCTCAATATCCGCGGACAGCTTACGGTAGTCGGCCTTGCCAAGAACGAAGAATCTATCTTTTTTCCCGGTGACCGGGAGCCGCTGAACCTGCCTTACGATTCTGCGCCACACCTGCTCATCCGCCGCATCCGCGACGAAGTTCACAATTTCGGTGTTAGTTTCCACCGTAAGCTGCGGAGCAAAGGCACGTTCAAAAATGAACTGGAAGATATTCCGGGCATCGGTCAGAAAACAGCCACGGAATTACTGCAGCGCTTCCGCTCCGTAAAGAATATCAAAGACCTGACCGAACGCGAACTGACCGGTGCGATTGGTGCTACAAGGGCACGAATTGTGTGGAATTATTTTCATCCGGATACGTAGGGACGCACCGCGCGTGTCCCAATGCTATATATGGATGAAAGGCACACGCGGTGTGCCCATGCCACAACATAATATTCAAACATGCCGTCACTGATACCGTCGATCCTGAACATGAGGTGCCCTGCCTGCCGCAAGGGGCGTATGTTTTGTAACAAGACCATTTTCCCGTTTAGCCAGTTGCTGGACATGCCGGAGCGCTGCGAGGTGTGCGGTCAGAAGATGGAACTGGAGCCCGGCTTTTACTATGGTACCGGCTATGTCAGTTATGGGCTTTCTATTGCGATAATGGCTGCTACAGCTGTGATATTCGCCTATACCAAAGGCTTCTCCTACCGCGACAACAGCGTGTTTTGGTTTCTCGGCATTTCCATTGCACTACTGATTACTTTACAGCCCTGGCTAATGCGGTTGTCGCGGGTGCTGTACCTCTATCTTTTTGTGAAGTACGGCAAGAAGCGGGAGCACAAATAGCGTCTGCCCGACCGTAGGGAGGTCTGACGCGTAACCCGATTGAGCAGCCAACAAAGGTTTGACGCACTTTGAAGCCGCGATTGGGCATACCTCCCTACGGTCGGGCAGACCAATCGCTTACGCTTCCTGCCTTGGCGCGGTGTCCCATGTCTGGCCAGCCAAAGATTGCTATCCCCCTGCTTAGAACCAGGAAAGGCAACACACTGCTAATCAAGCCTGAAAATAATCGGCATTGTATACGGAACATCTACTGGACCGCCGTTATTCCTGCCGGGATTCCAGCGGGGCATGATGCTGATCATACGTAATGCTTCTGCATCCATTTCTTTATTGCCTGCAGTACGTACAACGACAGCATTCGTAACTGATCCGTCTTTGCGGACGATGAACCGTACGACCGTCCGGCCTTCCATTCCATTCACCCTGGCTGAATCGGGATAGTGCAGATTATTGGAGATAAATACCGACAGGTCGCCTGAAAATTGCGGCATCTGTTCGACGAACGTGTAGGTAGTTGGCGGAGTAGCCTCATTCAGCGGGTCATGCTTTGGCTTCTGAGCAATTGATTGTTCCTGATGAGACGGCTTTTTACCCGATTGCTGTGCAAAGGCAGGGCAGACACTTATAGGTGGTAATATGAAGAGCAGAACGGAAATATTAAATGTACGTTGCATGGGAATAGCAGATGCAGGCAACCTGATTTTCCATAAAAATTGCAAAAAGGCTGATTTCAACAATTCCAACATTAATACGCCGCATCGCGGTAATCCCTGCGCCGCAACAGCTTAAGATCCTGCAGGACAGAAGCCTTTACGTTCACCGTAAAGTTGTAGCTCTTGTTCCGGCCGAACGGAATAGTGCCCAGGCGCATCTCCCAGCAATGCAGGTCGCGATAGATGTCGATTGAAGTAATGGTCAGGCTGTTCGTCGTAAAATCATAGCCGGACATAAAGGTGACCTTCCAATGCGGGGTAAGGTTGAAGTCGCCGCTGAATAGCGCGCTTTGATTGTATTCAAGTGTTGCACCGCCCAGAGAGTCGAGCCGGTAGAGCTTGGTCAATGAAAGATTATAGCCAAGGCTCAGGCTCCAGGGAATCTTAAAATCAATGTAGTCATTGTAGCCGCCGGCCTGCATCAGTCTGCTTACCTCGTCTGTCCGCGGGGTTTTCGTGCTGTTGCTGCTTTTTTCTGCAGAGCGGAACGAGGAGCTGAGCGACACATTGGCATTTTGAAAATTGAGAAAGCCGCCGTTATTCCAAACCAGCTTGTTGATCCGCCTCCCCGAGAAGCCGTCATACACGTACGGATCAAAATTGGCATTCGCATTCAGCGACACCTTGTCCAGGATGTTTGTCCGGAAAGCCATGTTTACACCCGCCCAGCCGAATGAGTCGGCAGCGAGATTGTAGCCGCTGTTGACACTCAGCCCGTCGATCAGGGTGATGTTTTTGGTGGTAGCGCCAGTATCGCTGCCGCTCCGCGTCTTTAACTGCAGATTATTATTGAGGCCGAAATTGATCGTACTGGCAAAGTGGCCGTATTGCCCGAGCCCCGGCGAGCCGACAACCGACCGTTCATACGGCGAGTAGTAACCAATAGCGCCGCCCGGTGTCAGATAAGCCTGGTAGTAATAGCCAAAGGGCCTCGCCGCGAAATCAGGCGTATAGTTGAGGCCGACATTCGGCGTGAGTACGTGACGGATACCCGCAAGCCTTCCTTTGCGCCAGCGCTTGATGCCATAGATACGCGTGGTGAGCTGTGCCGTAGCATTGAAGTCGCGCGTAGCAAAAAAGCCGCGGCGGCTTATGGTATCTACCACACCTTCTGTGGTATTGTAAAAGCGGTAAAACTGCTCTGTGAGCCAGTACTCATTATAATTCACGCCAAAAGAAACATTCAGATAGCGCAGCACCGTGTATGATGCGCTGACCGGAATAGAGTGGTGAAAGCCGCTGCTGAAATCATTCAGCCCGAGCTTCGAGAGGTTGAAGGCCGTGTCATAAAAGGTGGTTTGCGCCAGTGCATTGAAGGTGTAGCTGACGCTGATTTTCTCATACCATTTTGCCGTACCTACCCGGTTCTTATTCGCAAAGGGCGTGAGCTGAGACACGTAGAAGCTTATCTGCGGCAGCGTGAGGTTTGCCACATGCGTGGATGTATTCTGATTGAACAGGGCGCTGGCAGAAAAGCTGTAAGGTTTGCCCGCCCAGCTCTTTTGATAGGAGATATTGCTTTGGTACTGATTCTGGATAATCTGACTTGGGTTATAGCTATTATCGGTATAGTAATTGCCCTTCTGGATGTTTACGCTCGTATTGAAGCTCTGCCCCGGGCTTGCTTTCGGATCGGTAGTATGGCGCCAGATAACAGCGAATTGCTTTTGAGTAGAAGCACCCGGTTCATACACTTCTCCCTGCTTGTTCAGCGCATAATTAAAGGAGAAGCCACCGTTGTAATGATATCGTTTGGAATAAGTACTCAGGGCACTTACATTATAGCTGCCTTTGGAATAAAAGCTCCCCAACAGGAGCAAGTCAACATAATCTGATATGTTGAAATAGTAGCCACCGTTGGTGATGCCTAATCCACGCTGCTCTTCGATCGTATAGGAGGGAATACGGAAGCCGGAGCGCTGTGTTTCGGTAATGGGAAACACGCCGAACGGCAAAAAGATGGGCGTAGGCACGTCTTCAATCATCAGATTGGCAGAGCCTGCGACAATGATATGCCCCGGTATGACCTTAATACGGCGTGCCCGAATGCCGAAGTGTGGGGTATCCAGCGAGCATGTTGTGTATAGGCTTTTAAATCCGTAAATGCTGTTATCAGGGTTACGTTTAACCTGCTCCGAATGCACAAACCCTTCGCCATATTGCGAGCGTGCATTCCGAACAATCGCGCGTTTACTCTTAAAATTATACTTCAGGTAATCGTATGTAAATGTCTCGGAACCTTGCTGAAATGATGGTCGATGCTTTAAGTCGAGCATCGAATCCTCATCGCCTCCGGGCTCAGCGGAAATAGTATTGTCCGCCTGATTATAGGTCACCTGAGCTGCCTTAAGGTCAAGCTCTTCATACTTAACATTGGCATCTCCATACAGGAAAAAGAGATTCCGGCTCATATCGAGCACCGCGCTGTCGGTTGCGGTAGCCGTAACGACTGAAGGCAGCGCGTCCGGCGAAATACGTATGCCCAGCGAGTCTTCCAGCCTGTGTCTGGCACTGCTGTCCGAAGCAGCTACTGCCGAGTCTGTTACGTTGCGGGATGAATCGCTGCGTGATATTCGGAGTGAATCAGACGTGACTTGCCGGTTCTGCGCATGTACCATACTTGTTAATGCCGATGTAAAATAGATGGCGAGGATAACAGCGGAGTAGCGCAGCCATCCCAATTTTAAAATACTTTTACGCGGCCCGCTCATTATTATACAGGGTACAAAATTACTTCCTCGCTTCATGCGCTTAAATAGATTTCTTATCGTGCTGCTTGTCTGCAGTACTTTCTCTTTTTCGTCTTTTGCCACAAGCAAAAAAATAACCAAAATAGTGTTGGACGCGGGACACGGAGGCACTGACGCAGGCGCACCCGGCGCTTACTCCCATGAAAAAGATCTGACGCTGGCCATCACCCTGAAGCTGGGCAGGCTCATAAATGACAGCATGAAAGATGTGCAGGCTTTTTATACCCGCGTTTCGGATGTGTATCCTTCGCTTAAGGAGCGCCATCAAATCGCTAATCAGGCGGCGGCTGATCTGTTCGTTTCTGTACACATCAACTCAACGCCCTACTGGTATGAAAAAGTACAGACGGGCACCCGGACCGTTACCACAGGCCGGGGCCGGCGGAAAAAAACGCGCACAGTACCTGTTTATAAAAGCATCCGGCATCACACTACAAAGGTTAGCGGCGTCGAAACGCTTGTATTGGGATCGATTCGCAATAACGAGAAGTCAAGGGCAGTGGGAGAATTTGGTGATTCCTTTGTTGATGAGCCGGGCCTGCTGAATGAGAATGACCCGCAAACAGCCATCATTATTGCGCAATACACACAGGCATTTCTTGGTCGTTCGGTGGCGTTGGGAACGGCCATTCAGGACGCGTTCAGCGCGCAGGGGCGCCGGGACCTTGGTGTGAAGCAGCAGAGCCTGGCAATCCTGGCAGGGTCTTACATGCCCGGGGTAATGGTGGAATGCGGCTTCATCACCAATACCGAGGAAGAGGATTATATGAACTCGGAACAAGGTCAGATGGACATTGCCCGGGCTATATTCGAGGGCATTAAGGCTTACAAACAGGAAATGGAAAACAAGCCTGGAAATTAGGAACCGACCTAACGAATTCTTTTTCCGGACTGTCTTTTGTTCGTACCCGGATTTGGATTTTAGCCGGATACTATTACCTTTAAGCTTCCAAAAAAACTGCAAACAACAGCGCCGATGAACGCCAGATTACGCTCCATTCTACTTACTGCATCCATTATTACCACCGGCTTTAGCGCAGTTACCTATACAGCCTGTACCGAAGACAAGTGTAAAGCCATTGTTTGTGCCAACGGCAGTGTCTGCAATGAAGGCGGGTGTATCTGCCCCTCAGGCTACGAAGGTCCCCGTTGCGAGACGGTGAACCGAGACCGCTTTAAGGGCATCTGGAATGTCAGCGAAGACGGTTCTTTCTCCAGCTCTGCGGAATACACAGTAACGATTGAAAATGGCGATGGTATCACCCAGGTCATCATTAAGAATTTCAATAACTTCTTTCCTGAAAATATAAAGGCCAGGGTAAAGGGGGATACGATGTATATCGACCCGCAAGACTTTCCCGTTGGTACCACCGGCACTGCCAATCGAGTACAGGGCATAGGCTACATCGCTGAAGACAAGCATTATGCGAAAAATGCCAAGATGATTGTCAAGTACCAGGTCAAAACGGCGGCAGGTCCGGTAGATGATTATGGCTTAGCCACTGGTTCCGATAATCCTTCCATCTGGACTAAATAAGATAAACGTAAAACAAATGGAAACGCCCTTTCGCTCATGCGGAAGGGCGTTTTTGTTCGAATGATCCAGGCCCAAATAAACATGAGCCTGGTATTGGCACAAAGAAAAACCGCAGCACGAGGCTGCGGCTTAAAAAATCCTGGCATAATCCCTTAATCTGGCAAATTCGGGTCAGCAGCGCTCAATAACCCATTTGGCTACCGCCGGCGCCAGTTCTTTCTGAGACTTGCTGCCTACGAATACACCAATGTGTCCGCCGGGGAAAGGATATTCCTTCTTATCGGTAGAACCGATCCGGGCCATGATTGCCTTGCTGCTTTCGTTAGGAATGATCTTATCTTCCGTAGCATAGACATTCAGATAAGGCATAGTCACGTTCTTCAGGTTTATTCTGCGGCCGCCAAGCTCCATCTCGCCGTAAATCAGCTTATTGTCGCGGAAGAGGTCTTTGATATACTTACGGTACATTTCACCCGGGATGCTCGGAAGGTCCTGCTTCCAATGCTCCATACGCAGGAAGTTCAGCATTTTATCCTTGTCTTCGAGTGAGTCCATCACGCCGAAGTACTTGGAGATGTTCATGCTGGGATTCAGCATACCGAAGGCAGAATCGATCATCTCGCCGGGAATGGTTCCCATGGTGTCCACCATCGCATCAATATCGATATTTTTAGCCCATTTAAACAGCATGCACTTGTCTGTGTCAAAATCAAACGGTGCTACATAAGTAGTAAGCGATGCAAGCTTCTCAGGATACAGGGAAGCGTAGATCATAGAATAGGTACCTGCCTGGCAAATGCCCATCTTATGAATTTTCTGCACACCATGCTTGCGGCGTATGAAGTCAACCGCATCATTCATATATCCGTCGATATAGTCTTCCATCGTCAGGTTGCGGTCGGCCTTTGTCGGGTATCCCCAATCCATGATGTAGATATCCAGTCCTTCGTCGAGCAGCTTCTTCATCAGGCTGCGATCCTGCTGCAAGTCAAGCACGTCATGGCGATTGAGCATGGCAAACGACACCAGTACAGGAGTCTTGCACTTAACCGGATGCTCACTGTGATAATGATAAATCTTAACCTTATCACGCTTTCCAGCACATTGGGATCCTAAGCTTAGAATTCCACGTGGACAAGTTGTCGCG
>JADMIO010957494.1_pt1 | contig 18536 bp, 17 predicted proteins | sample 8958161 | NCBI WGS metagenome assembly JADMIO01 (sample SAMN16585339, study PRJNA669376) | soil metagenome | isolation source: Crop rotation soil | place: USA: Cullars Rotation, Alabama | collected 2011 | reverse complement strand
GAAGGCAAAGTTATTAAATTTACATAACTCAATTAGTTAGATTAGTCTAACAATCCTATCTTTGGCGTTGAAATAAAAATTGTTTTGATGAAGATAAATTCAACTTTTAGATTAACCCTACTCCTGGCTAGCTGTTTTTCATTGATGTTAGCTTGTTCGACTTTCGAACCTGGAGTTCCTGATGACGAGCAACTCCTTGACGGTCATGTAGAAGGTCTCACTCATGCACAACGGATACAATTTCAAGCTGGTGATATCGCTTTTAACGATGAGATATTTACTACTTCAGATGGCCTCGGACCTGTTTTCGTAGCAACGAGTTGTGGTACCTGTCATGCCGGGGATGGAAAAGGAACACCCTTCACCACCTTGACACGATTCGGACAAGTTGATAGTACAGGTAATCAGTTTATGCATATGGGTGGACCGCAATTGCAAAACCGTGCGATACCTGGATATGTACCAGAATCCATTCCAGTTGGTGCTACGTATTCAAGATTCACTCCGCCAGCAAATACCGGCCTTGGATTTCTTGAATTAGTCAGCGATGAAGATTTATTGGCATTGGCGGATCCATATGATGCAGATGGAGACGGAATTTCCGGTGTTCCTAATTGGAATATAGTGCCTGAATTTGTACAAATACCTTCTAATGCCGCTTCCCGTAATGGAAAATACATTTGTCGATTTGGAAAAAAAGCATCGACGTTTGACTTGTTACAACAAACCGTCCAAGCTTACAACCAGGATATAGGCATCACATCCACTTTCATTCCTTATGATGTTTTATCCGGATTCCACCACGATCCGGAAGTGACGGATAAGACAATTCGGAATGTTGTATTGTATTTGCAAACTTTGAAAGCACCGATACAACGAACACCTGAGCTTCCGGAAGTGATAGCTGGTAAAAACACATTTATTCAACTAGGTTGTGAGGCCTGTCATACTGAAACACTTCAAACCGGAAATTCCGCCATTGCGGCGCTCTCCAATAAAGTCATTCATCCCTACACTGATTTACTACTTCATGATATGGGAAGTGATCTTGATGATGGCTATACAGAGGGAAGTGCAAAAACCTATGAATGGCGTACACCTGCTTTGTGGGGACTGGGATTATCGCCAAAATCGCAAGGTGGTGAGTTTTACCTGATGCATGATGGACGTGCCGCTACTATTGAAGAAGCAATCCATCTGCATGGTGGTGAAGCGGCTGCCAGCAGGGACAAATATTATCAACTTACCCAAGGTGAAAAGAACGCATTGCTGGCATTTTTAAATTCATTGTAATGGACAGAAAAGAATTTATCCGGACGTGTGGATTGGCATGCCTGGGAGGTGGTGTAATCACCTTATTGTTGCAAAGTTGTACAACTACCGCAATGGTAGATGGGACTGTTGCAGGCGAAAATATGATAGTACCACTTTCCACCTTTGAAGAAACAAAGAACAACGATCTGCAATATCGGAAGTACATCATCGTGCATCACAAAGATCTGCGCCACCCGATCGCAGTTTTTAGGTTTTCTGAATCGCAATACGAAGCAGTGCTCATGAAATGCACACACCAGGGCAATGAATTATCTGTGAATGGTGACAGGTTGCATTGTTCTTCACATGGAAGCGAATTTGATCAATATGGTATGGTCATGAAAGGCCCAGCCAAAGAAACGCTTAGAAAATTTGATGTCACGATTGATCATCAACAATTAGTCATATCATTAAAAGTTGTATGAAAAATTTACTACTCACTATTTGCATATTTATATTTGGAGGATCTGTTGTGAACGGACAATTGGATTCAACTTTATTTACACGTATTCCCGTAGATACGACAGCACCTTCTTTGAATATGGATGCCACATATGATCGGCCGTTTCTTAAACCAGGGAAATTGCCTGTATCCTTAGGAGGATATGCTGAAGCAAACTGGCAACATCTTAGTACGGATGGCATATCAGAGGGACATCAGTTTCAAATGAGACGCATGACATTGTTTGTTGCTTCGACGATCATGCAGCGCATTAAGTTCCTTAGCGAAATTGAACTGGAAGAAGGTGGAAAGGAAATTGCCATTGAATTTGCCTCTGTAGATGTCGAGTTAGATCCTTTGTTGAATTTGCGGGGAGGCATTGTCATGAATCCCATTGGTAGTTTCAATCAAAATCATGACGGGCCGAAATGGGAATTTACCGACAGACCGATTTCATCTACGCAGATGTTACCGGCTACCTGGAGCAATGCCGGTTTTGGTGTGTTTGGTAAGATCTACAAAAACAAATGGATGTTTGGTTATGAAGCATATCTCACTGGGGGCTTTGACAATTCGATCATTGACAATGATGAGAACAAAACATTTTTGCCCGCTGCAAAAGAGAATGATGAACGATTTGAATCCTCTGCAAGTGGCACACCTTTGGTTACCACAAAAATTGCAATCCGCAATGATCATTTTGGTGAAGTAGGCCTTTCTTTTATGGGTGGTATTTACAATAAGTTTCAGGAAGATGGTGTCGTACTTGATGATAAGAGGAGATGTGATGTAGTAGCCATTGATTACACCAATACTATTGCAGCAACGAAGACTACCATCACCGGCGAATGGGCGTGGGTGTATGTTGAAGTGCCTGATTCTTATACACAGCAATATGGTTCTCATCAGCAGGGTGGATTTGTAGATATCGTTCAACCCATTCTTGACCGAAAAATGTTTGGGTGGGAAGATGCGATCCTAAATCTTGCAATGCGTCTTGAATATGTTGACTGGAATGTTGGCACCTTTGATGAAACGGGTGATCCGATCGGTGATCAATTGTGGAGCATTATACCTGCCATCAGCTTCAGACCTGGTCCTCAGACAGTTTTCAGATTGAATTACCGGTATTTACTACAAGAGGATTTGTTTGGAAACAAGCCATCCAGGACAGGTGGATTTAGCCTGGGTATATCGACCTATTTCTAAGGGAAATAATTTCCCAATTTTGAATCATCTGCAATACACTATCTTCCATCGTTTACCAATGTAATCTTTTATAAAAGCAACGTGGAAGAAACCAATCCAAAACACAATCATGGCTGGTGGAAAGAGGCTGTTGTGTACCAAATCTATCCTCGTAGTTTTAAAGACAGCAATGGAAGTGGGGTAGGCGATCTCAAAGGGGTATTGCAAAAAATGGATTACATAGCATCGCTTGGCGTCGATGCCGTTTGGCTCAATCCATTTTTTCCGTCTCCTAATGATGATGGCGGGTATGATATCAGTGACTACACAGGCGTCCATCCGGACTTTGGAAATATGCATGATTTTGATGCTCTGCTGGAAGCTTTTCATGCACGTGGCATAAAACTCATCATTGATCTTGTCTTGAACCATTCCTCTGATGAACATCCATGGTTTGAAGAGTCAAGAAAATCCAAGGAAAATCCATATCGCGATTATTATTTCTGGAGCCCAGGTAAGAATGGAGGACCGCCAAACAACTGGCCATCTTTTTTCGGTGGCAGTGCATGGCAGTTGGATGAAACAACCGGAGAATATTACCTGCATTTGTTTTCCCGGAAACAACCCGACCTTAATTGGGAATATGCATCATTGCGAGAGGAATTAAAAACCATGATTAAGTTCTGGCTCGACAAAGGAGTTGATGGTTTACGACTGGATGTGATATCCTGTATCAGTAAGCGTACTTCATTTCCTGATGCAGAAACCACCGACTTCCATGCGATCATCCGTGACAATTTTTCCAATGGTCCCCGGATGAAAGAATTTATAAGGGAAATGAAAAGAGATGTTTGGGATCAATATGATACGTTTACGATTGGTGAAGGGCCTGGCATTACCACCGCACATGCATTGGATTATCTCGATCCAGAAGATGGATTGCGAATCATATTTCATTTTGACCACATGATCTTAGACCAGGGACCAGGTGGAAGATTTGATCCTGTACCATGGAAGTTGAGTGATTTCAAAAATATATTTAAGGAATGGGATGAAGCAATGGGTGATCAGGGATGGACAAGTGTGTTTTTGGGAAATCATGATTATCCCCGTATGGTTTCACGTTGGGGTAACGATAAAGAGTTTCGTGTTGAATCTTCTAAAATGTTGATCACGCTTCTAATCACTATGCGTGGAACGCCCTTTATTTTTCAGGGCGATGAAATCGGGATTACAAATTTCATTTTAGACCGGGTATCCGACTCCTTAGATATTGAAACACTTAATGGCTGGGAACAGGCCAGGAAAAATGGAATGAGTGAAGAGGCATTTTTAACGATTGCCAATGCAAGTGGACGGGACAGTGCGCGCAGTCCTATGCAATGGGATGCATCGACCGGAGCCGGATTTACAACAGGCATTCCCTGGATGAGAGTGAATCAGAATAAAAACGAAATCAATGTGGATCAAGAGGAATCAGATCCTGGTTCAGTCTTGAATTATTTCAGACGAATGGTTTCGATCCGCAAAAATAGTGCTGTGCTAAAGTTCGGGCAACTCGAGGTGGTTGAAACGGGAGATAGTTCTCTGTTTGTATTTCACCGCATTTTGGGAGGGGAGAAATGGACTATTATGCTGAATTTTTCTTCACAAACCTTAAAACTTCCGATTAGCATTGAAACGAATGGGAAATTAATCATCAACAACTACGAGATCTCACAGGTCGGTGAGTTGAGACCTTGGGAGTCGGCGGTGTATTCTGCATTGCCACCTTTTCCGCCGCTAATTATCGCTAATTCGCGCTAATTACACTCAGCCTATTTCGCCCCTTTGGCCTTTTCCACCTCTTCAGCCTTTCTGCCATTCCGCCCTTCCGCCCTTCTGCCCTTCCGCCCTTCTGCCTTTCCGCCTTTCTACCTTTCCGCCTGGTTAATCCAAAAAAGATTTGAACCCTATCTATGTTACACAGTCCTTTCTTCTTACCTTTGCGCCTGATTTGAAGAATACCCTCAGAAAATGAAGGAATTACGACGTTTAGTGGCCATTTTTTCCCTGATTCCGGTACTTGCCCTGATGGCAGGATTCCCGGTTTCCCTGACTGCTCAGGACCATACAACCACCACCCAGGAATCCTCTCATCCTGAGGGCCATGAAATTCACACAGACTCAACCGCGGTCGGGCATGAAGGAGAAATGCATGGTGATTCTTCACACGAAGCTCATGCCTGCCATTTTCATGCTGATGTAGAAGAGACTGAGTATGATGCTACTTCAACCGCTTTCCACCACATTGCTGACGCAAATGTTTATAGCATAGGTTCCTTCAATTTCCCACTCCCATGTATACTTTATGCAAAAGGCCATGGATGGGATGTTTTCTCCTCCGGAAGATTTGGTTTTGATTTCTTTGGTCACGGAGAAGGCCGCAAAGCATACAATCAATATGTATTGGATGCAGGTGCTGTAAAGCGTGTTACTGATCCATCATTCCCAACTGGAGAAGTCGTGCTTGATGGATATATGCATGAACACACGATGGTGGATGGTGAGAACAAAGAAATCGCATATGCTTGTTATAATGGCCAACATTATAAATTGGAATCTCAGAGCACAGCAGACGGCGGACTATTTGGAGGCGGGATGACTTCTTTTTATGATTTCTCCCTGACTAAGAATGTAGTGACGATGATGTTGATCGCCTTGCTGTTTGCATGGGCATTTTTCAGCATAGCCAAAGCATATAAGACACGGGACAATATGGCCCCAAAAGGACTTCAATCTTTTATGGAACCTATCTTCCTGTTTATCCAGGATGAAGTAGCGAAACCATTCCTTGGTCCTAAGTGGGAAAAATTCCTTCCGTTGTTGTTGTCACTCTTTTTCTTTATCCTGGGATTGAACCTCTTCGGTCAGATTCCATTTTTCGGAGGAAGTAATGTGACAGGTAATCTTGGTGTTACTGCTGTATTAGCACTCATCACCTTTATCGTGGTGACTATCAATGGAAACAAACATTACTGGAGTCACATTGTGTGGATGCCTGGAGTTCCTGCCATTATCAAGATATTAATTCTGACACCTGTTGAGATACTTGGTATGTTCATCAAACCTTTCACCCTCATGCTTCGTCTCTTTGCCAATATCACGGCAGGTCACATCGTCGTGATGGCTTTCGTTGGTTTGATCTTTATGTTTGGAAAATTGGGCGAGAGCCTGGGTGGTGGAATCGTTGGCGCAGCAGTTTCCATTCCATTGACCATATTTATTATGGCGATCGAATTACTGGTTGCCTTTATTCAGGCATATGTATTTACGTTGTTGACGGCTTCCTATATCGGAGCGGCTACGGAAGAACATCATCATGCTGAAAAACACTAATCGAATAAGGAATAACGAATAACGAATAGGGAATAACGAATAACGAAGTAAGAAGTAACCTTATCAACTAAAGAAGAATTTACTAACTCAATAAATATTCATTTTATGACAGGTTCAATCGCAGCAATTGGTATGGGTTTAGCAGCCATCGGTGCTGGTATCGGCGTAGGGTCTATCGGGGGTAAAGCTATGGAAGCTATCGCTCGTCAGCCTGAAGCACTTGGTGATATCCGTGCTAACATGATCCTTACAGCAGCCCTTGTAGAAGGTGCAGCGCTGATCGCGATCATCATGGCTTTCCTTGTAAAGTAATTGCACAAACGAACAATTCCAGATGCCTTGCGATTGGCCGGGCTTCTGGAATCTTTTTAAAAAAAAATCAAATACTCTCCTATTTAACCGGGAGAGAAAAATAATAAACTATGGATCTCTTTTTCATTTCAGAGTTTACTGTAGCTCGTCCGGGGATTGGCTTGCTTTTCTGGACGTCGTTAATTTTTATTGCGTTCTGGGTGATGGTTGGAAAATTTGCTTTCCGTCCTATCAAAGACGCTTTGAAGAAACGTGAAACAGATATTCAATCTGCGTTGGACGAAGCAAGGAAGGCCAAAGAAGAAATGGCTCAACTCAACAACGACAATCAACGCTTGTTGAATGAAGCACGTGAAGAAAGAGCGAAGATGCTTCGTGAAGCAAAATCCACGGGTGATCATTTGATCAGTGAAGCACGTGATAAGGCAAAGGTGGAAGCACAGAAAATAGTCACCGAAGCAAAACAAGAAATTGAAAACCAGAAAAATAAAGCGATCGTTGAAGTTAAAAACCAGGTTGGTCAAATGTCAATTGATATTGCTGAAAAGCTGATTCGCCAGCAAATGGGCCAGACCCAGGAACAAAAGAACCTGGTGGATAAACTGGTGAATGAAATTAAACTGAGTTAATAACAGGCTAAGGCTAAGGAATAGTTAATCGTCAATCGAAAATCGTCAATCGTAAATAATACATAATGTCATCATTTAGGATAGCATCCAGGTACGCCAAATCACTGATTGATCTTGCTTCTGAACAGGGCAAGCTTGACAAAGTGGTGGAGGATATGACCTTCTTTGCTGAAGTGGCTAAACTGAAAGATGTATCCCTGTTGTTGAAAAGCCCTATTATCAATTCAGATAAGAAAGGCAAAGTTCTTGAAGCCATTTTTACCGGCAAGGTGGATCCGCTTACAAATGCTTTTATAGAAATCATCCTGCGCAAAGGCCGTGAAGATCAATTGGCAGAAATTGCCAAAGAAGTGATCAATCAATACCGGGTGATCAAAGGCATTTCCATTGTGGAGATTGTTTCTGCTGAACCATTAACAGCTGAAGCACTGGAAGCCATCCGCAAAAAACTGGTGGACAGTAAACTCACACATGGCAATATTGAATTTAAGACATCGGTAGATCCTTCGTTGCTGGGTGGTTTTGTGGTTTCGTTTGAAGACAAATTGTACGATGCAAGCATTAAACATCAACTGGAACTCCTTAGGAAAGAATTTTCTTCAAAGGAATACCAGGCAATGATATAATCAATAGTAATAAACAACATCTAAATAAACAGAATCATGGTGGATGTAAAACCTGATGAAATATCAGCGATACTCAAACAGCAGTTATCCGGATTTCAAAGTGCAGCAGAATTGGAAGAAGTGGGATCAGTACTCCAGGTAGGAGACGGTATCGCGCGTGTGTATGGTTTGAATAGAGCACAGGCTGGTGAGCTTGTAAAATTTGAAAATGGTGTTGAAGCCATCGTATTGAATCTCGAGGAAGATAATGTTGGGGTCGTATTGATGGGTGCCAGTGATAATATCAAGGAAGGATCCAAAGTGAGCCGTACCGGCCGTATCGCCAGCATCAATGTAGGTGAAGGTTTTATCGGCAGGGTAGTAAACCCACTTGGACAGCCTATCGATGGTAAAGGTCCGATCACCGGTGATAAATATGAAATGCCACTCGAGCGTAAAGCTCCTGGGGTAATCTATCGTCAACCGGTAAACGAACCTCTGCAGACAGGTATCAAAGCTATTGACGCGATGATTCCAATCGGCCGTGGTCAACGTGAGTTGATCATCGGTGACAGGCAGACAGGTAAGTCAGCGATTGCGATCGATACGATCATCAATCAAAAGGAATTCTTCGAAAAGGGAGAGCCTGTATATTGTATATATGTTGCTTCAGGTCAGAAAGCATCTACCGTAGCGAATGTTGCCAAGACACTTGAAGAAGCTGGCGCGATGTCTTACACGGTCATTGTATCCTCCAGTGCTTCTGATCCTGCACCACTTCAATTTTATTCTCCATTCGCTGGTGCAGCTATTGGTGAATTTTTCCGTGATACCGGTCGTCCGGCATTGATCATCTACGATGATCTTTCAAAACAAGCGGTGGCGTATCGTGAAGTTTCCTTGTTGCTTCGCCGTCCACCAGGTCGTGAAGCATATCCAGGTGACGTATTCTACCTCCACTCCAGGTTATTGGAAAGAGCGGCTAAAGTCATCAACAATGATGATATCGCTCGTCAGATGAATGATCTTCCTGAAAGTCTCAAAAATGGAAAGGATAAGAATGGACAACCAATGGTTAAAGGTGGTGGTTCATTGACTGCACTTCCAATCATTGAGACACAAGCCGGTGACGTTTCCGCATATATTCCTACCAACGTAATCTCTATTACGGATGGCCAGATATTCCTTGAATCAGGTTTGTTCAACTCAGGTATCCGTCCTGCTATCAACGTAGGTATATCTGTATCACGCGTAGGAGGTAATGCACAGATCAAATCAATGAAGAAAGTTGCCGGAACACTAAAACTTGACCAGGCACAATACCGGGATCTCGAAGCATTCGCTAAATTCGGTTCTGACCTTGATGCTGCAACTACTGCAGTACTTGAGAAAGGAAAACGTAATGTGGAAATTCTAAAACAACCACAGTATAGCCCGGTGTCTGTTGAAAAACAGATCGCTATCATCTTCCTCGGTACAAACGGTTTGTTGCGTGAAGTGCCTTTGGAGAAGATCAGGGAATTTGAAGACTTGTACCTGACGAGTCTTTCTTCAAGATATAGTGGTGTATTGGATAATCTTCGCGCTGGTAAATTGCTCGATGAGGACATCAATATCATGAAGTCACTCGCTGCTGAACTCAAGACACAGTACAAAGTTTAATTCATTTCGCAGACTGATCCATAACCAAAAACGTAAAAGCAGATGAGCGGCAAGCTGAAAGAGGTAAGGGAACGTATGAAGTCGGTGAGCTCGACCCAGCAGATTACCAAAGCCATGAAAATGGTTTCGGCTGCAAAGTTGAGAAAAGCACAGGATGCTATTGTCCGGATGCGTCCCTACGCCGACAAGCTCAATCATATGTTACGCAATGTCATGTCGGCGGTCGAAGGAGATGTGAGCATCAGTTTTGGAAAGGAGCGTCCTGTACAACATGCAACGATTGTTGTAATTACGTCAAACCGCGGACTCGCCGGAGCTTTCAATACGAATATCATCAAATTGGCTGTTCGGGAAATTGAAACACGTTTCGCCGAGCAACACGCAACAGGAAAACTTACTATTGTAGCGATTGGTAAACGCGGGTATGATTTTTTCCGCAAGCATTATAAAAATTGCACGATCAACAAGGACTATCTTATGTTGTTTGAAAATCTGCAATTTGATAATACAGTGCAGGTGCCTCGTTTGCTAATGGACCAATTTAGCAAAGGAGAAACCGATGCGATTGTGGTGTGTTACGGACGTTTCAAAAATGCCGCCACTCAATTTGCTGAGTCTTTCCAATTCTTACCTGTTCCAAAAATTGAAACAGGTGCAACAAGACGTGTTGATTATATTTTCGAACCTGAAAAGGAAAAGCTATTAAACACCCTTGTGCCAAGTATTCTTGAAGTTCAGTTTCAGAAGTTTTTGCTCGACACGCAAGCGTCTGAGCATGGCGCCCGTATGACCTCCATGGACAAAGCGACGACGAATGCGGACGAAATGTTATCCGCACTCAATATCAGCTATAACAATGCCCGCCAGGAAGCGATCACGAAGGAGCTGAGTGAGATTGTAGGGGGTGCTGCTGCACTAGGCGGTTAAAAATTCTATTTATCCCCAACCTCCTAAAAGGGACTAATTGTATAGGCAAGTCCCCTTCAGTGGATTTAGGGGCAAAAGAGCGAGTATTCCAGGTACTTCATCGATAACTCTTATCTTCTCGGTTAAATATGTCCCATATTTATCAGCATGAAAATTATCTTCTCCCGGCATACGTGTATTTTATTGTCATTCTTTGTCGTTTTGACTGCATGTAAAAAGGAAGTTACTTCCGACGTGCTGGCTATGCATGAAAGGGCATATCCCACTATTCAAAAAAAGTACGTGTATCAGAGCCTGATACGTCTTGCCAATATCAAGCGTGATCCTGATTTTGAAAAACTAATTAAGGATGTACGGAAGATCACCCTTTACCTACCACCATCTGAAGACAGTACGTACCAGATTACTACGCTTAGGTCAGGTATGCGAAGCGGAGGTTATGAGGAGTTAGTAGATGTTCGCACAGCGGAAGCCCAACGCATCAGTCTTTGGGTGAAAGATTCGGAAGCAAAAGCGCATTACCTGGCATTGGTGGACTCCGATAAGGATGATTTGATACTCGAGCTTGATGGCCAACTCAATCTTCAATACTTGTCGGCGATTAATATGGCTGACAAAGGATCATTAATGGACTTATTACAAGGCGGATTTTAATGGGCGATATCATATTACGTACTGACCAGCTATCGAAGCGTTTTTCAAAACGTATTCTTGCTGTTGATGGAATGGATCTTGAGATACCAAGAGGACAGGTTTTCGGATTATTGGGACCAAACGGAAGCGGTAAAACAACAACGCTTGGAATGGTCCTCGGTGTCGTTTCTAAAACGCACGGAAGTTATAGCTGGTTTGAGCAAGGCGATGATTATACACTTCGAAAAAAAATCGGTGCCATTCTTGAACAACCTAATTTTTATCCGTTTCTGAGTGCAAGGCATAATCTTACTGTGCATAGCCGTATAAAAGATGTTCGCAAACCTGATACAGATGGATTATTAAAAATGGTTGGGTTGTATGAGCGTGCAGATGATCCTTTCAAGACCTATTCCCTTGGTATGAAACAAAGGCTGGCCATTGCTTCAGCTATGTTGGTTGATCCTGAAGTGCTGATTTTTGATGAGCCAACGAATGGTCTCGATCCCCAGGGAATAGCAGAGATTCGTCAACTCATATTGCATATCAGGGATATGGGAAAGACGATCATCATGGCTAGCCATCTGCTGGATGAAGTACAAAAAGTATGTTCACATTTTGCGATCCTGAGAAAAGGTAAGAAGATTTATTCCGGTAGTGTAAAGGAGGCCCTGCAAAGCACGAATACCATTGCTGTTTCAGCAGACGATAACGGATTGCTTCGCCAGGTCCTGGCTACATGTCATGGTGTTATATCCATTGAACAGGAATCGGAAGTAACACGTGTACATCTGTCGGATGACTGGACCACTGCCATGCTCAACAAATATCTGCTGGAGCGAAACGTTCCTGTCAATTATATACAACTGCGTAAATCTAGCCTGGAAGAAAAGTTTCTGGAAATACTCAAGGAAAATGAACGTGTTACTTCACCACCACTCAACCCCTTGACATTATGATGAACATCCGTAAAGTTGTAGAACTCGAGTATTTCAAATTCAGACATTACAAACCTTTCCTGGTGATCCTGGGATTGTACGTTTTTTGTTTTGTCCTGGCCGGTTTTTCTATCAAGAGTTTATTGGATGAATTCCTGGACGCGCAGAAGGATGATGAAATTTTTAAGCACTTTGTGGCTACCGGGATACCCTTGTTCGATTTTGTAGACATCTGGCAAAATCTTGCCTGGCTTGCTACTGTATTCAAATGGATTCCGGCATTTGTCATTATTATCTCAGTGACATTGGAGTATTCACAGAAGACCATTAAGCAGAATATTATTGATGGGTTGTCCAAGAAGGAATTTCTAGCCTCCAAGGTTGCACTCGTATGTGTGATCAGTCTTGGATCAGCATTGCTTTTATTGTTTCTCGGATTATTTCTTGGCTTGCTGTACTCTCCGATACAAGGCATGTCGTACATGCTGCAGCATGTTGAATTTGTAGCTGCCTATGGATTAGAAGTATTTGTATTTCTCTGTATGGCTTTATTTGCTGCCTTTGCAATCCAACGTAGTGGTGTGACCATCATACTCTTTTTATTGTACACCGCCTGCATTGAACCCATTGCAACAGCGATTTTGCATTATGAGTATAAATGGGATGTCTGGTTTTTTCCTGTAGAAGCGATCAACCTGATCATCCGTGTCCCTTTTCAGAAGTATACGCTTTCTTTTGTTCATGACCAGATCATTCTCCAGGATGTGTTTGTAGCACTGGGATGGGCAGGAATTTTTATTGGATTGTCGTATTGGATTTTGAAGAGACGAGACTTGTGAGCAAAGAGCAAAGGAATAAGGAATAAGGAATAAGGAATAGCGAAGTTCGAAGTAGAAGTAGAAATAACAGTATTGTCAGGAGACAGATATTTTATAATTAAATAAGGAATAGCCAATATCCAAGTTGAAAAGGAAATCATAAGTGTTTCAGGAGGCAAGGGGCGTTTGAATAACGAATTTCGAATAAGGAATATCGAAGGAAGATGGGATTATAAAAAGCGATTCTATACAACCCTGTAGGGGCGGCATGTTTGTAGCAGTGGAATAATCAAAATCATCAAAGTCCCGTAGGGACGACACAAAAGAAAAAGCCCCGATGAGATCATCATCGGGGCTTTTCTTTATTAGCTAAGCCTTTGGTTAGAAAGGATTAGAGTTTTGTAAATGGAAGTGCTGTTACAGCATTCTTGTGACGAAGCTCAAGAATGTACATTCCTGCATTGAGTTCAGCTACATTGATTTGCTCAAGAGCTTTGCCGTTTGAAAGGCTTAACTCTCCAAGACTTTGGATCAATTTGCCATTGGTATCATAGATATTCATGGTCACCTTATCTGTTGTCTGGAAGTCAACGCTTAGGTTCATGAAATCAGAAGCAGGGTTAGGATATAAAGCTGATTTTCCAGCAGGTACTAAAGGAACAGAAACTGTTCCGGTTACTGGTGCATCATCTGCATTTAATATCTCACCAGTTTCTTCATCGGTGATGAAAACCATGGCTTTCATTTCAGCAGGATCAAAAGTTGCTGGAACGTGGTAGGTATATTCAAATTCAAAATATTCTCCGGCTTCGAGTTCATTTGGCACACTGTTTTCTGAGCCATAGAAACCACCTAAGATGGCACGCGCTACGAAATTGTAAACAATTTGGCTGGCAGGAACCGGATCAGGAAGGGTTTCAAAACCACCCATAGCACCATTAGCACCACCAGCATAATAATTAGTCTGATCGTAATCCAGTAATTGGTTCACAGTGTTTGAAGTACCTGTTACACCATCTTCAGTGATAACACAATTAAACCTGAATGCATTATCTGTGGTAGCGATGGAAGTAAAACCAGTTCCTTTGATTTGAACAGTTCTGGTAGCAGCATCATAAGCAGTTTGTACATCAATCTGCACAGGAACCAGGCGATTATCCAGGTTTTCCACTGCATCATCGAATCCATAACCTGTAATTGGATCATCAGGATCGATTGCGATTTCCTTACGGTCAACGTGACCGGATGGGAAACCAGGGATAGTACCAACCAATCCTGCATCATATTCAGCATCCGTCATAGGATCATAATTGTGAATCGAGATCAACAATGCTGTTTCAGGATATTCAACAGCCATTTTTTCAAGTGCTACAAAGCCTCTTGGGCACCATCCACACCAGGTACCTGTACCTTCTTCTACAACAACCTTTTTAGGAAGTGCTTCAGAAAGACCATAAACCATGCGACCACCGGTATTGTTGGTTGGCTCTTCATCTTCCTGTCCATTAGGGCTGCTCACTGTTACATTAACCGGAAATTCACCTGCTTCAGTAACAGGGAAATTTACAATGTGTGTAAGTTCTGTTGTAGCCAGGAGAGGAACATTTAATCCTGTCACTGTATCAGTATACGTTTCCGCGCCTGAAGTCCAGCTATATACAAGAGAAGTAAGTGGTTCTGCACCATGGTTTTCAACGGTTACCTTGATAGGCACTTGGGTATCTACCGGATTGTATTTTTCAAATGAAACACCTTGTACGATCGCATCGCGGTTTTTGAAAACGGCTACGCTGATGTTGTCCATGTACAACAGGAATTTGTCAATTGAATTATTTCTGAAAGCGAAATAAATCGTTTGTCCGATGTACTGATCCAATTTCAGGGACCTGTTGGTCGCTGTTGTATTCTCAGCAGGAACAGTTAATGCCACTGTTGTGAAACTGGGAATAGCATTGTCAGTCGTTGAAATTCTGACTTCATAGCCATCACGGAAGGCTGCATCCGGGCTCCAGGCTTGCCAGGTAAGGAAGGTATTCGCCTGCTCAATCGTGACTGCAGGAGAAATCAACCAATCATCAGCCTGTCCAACTGGGTTAAACCACGAGGTACTTACAATTACGTGGCTGGTAGTACCCCTGACGCTCCAGGTAGGACCTGCACTTGCAGCGATATTTGGGTGAACGGTTTTACCATCGACGTCAACAGCCGTAAATGGGGCAAGGACACCGGACTCAAAGCCTTGAGAAAGAAGGACCTGTGCCTGACTTTCTACAAATAGCGAACCCAGGAATAAAAGGGTAAGAATTCTTTTCATTGAAGAAGATTTTTATTGAATGCGTGAAATGAAAACAGAAGGCCAAAAGTAATGATTTGGATATACTTTACATCCTGTTTAGATGGGAAAAATGCCAATTTGTAGAGGAAATGTCAAGTATCATCTACAAATTCTTTGGAATTAGCGTCAGATAACGGATTTTTGTTTGGACGACAAAACGTTAATTTTTTGATAATCTCATTGGCTATTAGCTAAATAAGCAATATATTGCACTCAATTATGAAAAGACTTGTACCTTTTTTATTCGGCTTACTTCTCTTTCCTGTGCTGATGAAGGGGCAAATCACCATTTCGGTTGACCCTACTTCCTTTGTACTTACAGGAACGCCCTCACAAACGGATATGTCCTATCATATCCATGTTACAAATACATCCAGCCAGGCTATCAGCTTGTTCTGGAGTAAAAGAATGGATAACAATCCAACTCTATGGCAGTCCTGGATTTGTGACAAAAATCTTTGTTATACCCCAGATATTAATGCCTGCCCAGCAAGCAAACCAAATGTACTCGCTCCGGGTGAAGTGATGGAGTTGCAAGTGCATGCTAATCCAGTCAACATTGAAGGTTCTGCTACCTATTTACTCAGTGTACTTGATGATGCTGGGAACGTCTTAGCCACCATTAACGGTCAAATAATAGTTAACTCATCAACAGCCGTTAAAGACCTGAATGCATCTAAGCTTACTGTTTATCCAAACCCAACACAGGATTTTTTCCAGGTTAGTGATACACCAGGCCTCAGGTATATTGAGCTTTTCAATATTGTCGGCAGTAAAATGAAATCCTTTGATGCCATTCCTCAGAAGCAATACTATGTTGGCGATATGACGGATGGTATTTATCTCGTACGATTGGTGACATCCTCAGGTAAGATTATTAAGACAATCCGTTTGAGCAAACGATAAGAAACTTTTTCAGGTTGCCAAAATTAGCCTGATTGAAAAACGTAATGCCTTCTCCGGAAGGCATTTTTTTTTGGAAACGGCCAGCGCATTTAGCTTCATCCAGGCTAGATGATATTTTTAGGTTAGTCGGTTCGTACCTTTGCCAGACTATTAATTAACTACATCATGACACATCCAGTTTCATTGTTTCGTATGGGCCATTTCAATGCTGCCCATCAACTAGCGATCCCTTCCTGGTCAATGGAGAGAAACCTTAGCACATTTGGAAAATGCGCCAATCCTAATTTCCATGGCCATAATTATGAGGTCGAAGTTAGGATTACCGGCCACGTGGATCCCGAAACAGGGATCCTTATCAATCTCAAAGATTTGAAGACGCTGGTCGAAAGCGAAGTAGAAGATCGTTTTGATCACAAAAACCTTAATATGGATTGCCCGGAATTTGCGAACATTGTTCCTACCGTAGAAAATATATGTATTGTCATCTTTAACCTCCTGCGGCCACATATTCCTGAGAAATTTGACCTGGGAATTAAGTTGTATGAGACGCCGAGGAATTTTGCGGAATATCCAGGGAGGTGAGAGCGAAGAGTCTTAAAGAAAAAGGGGATCCAAAAAAAGTAGGGACAGGTCGCGACCTGTCCCTACTTTTTTTTTGGACTCCTTTTTCTAGTCCCTCAGTTTGCCAAGAAGGCGAAGGATTTCGATGTATAGCCAGATAAGGGTGATCATCAATCCCATGGCGGTAAACCATTCCATGTATTTTGGAAGGGCATATTGTTCGCCTTTAACGATGTTGTCAAAGTCAAGCAGGAGATTCAGTGATGCGATTCCAATGACGACAAGTGAGAATATTATACCAAAAGTTCCTCCCTCGTGGATGTAGGGAATATGGATTCCAAAAAAGCTCAGAATAAAGCTTACCAGGTAAAGTAGCGCTATAGCGCCAGTAGCCATCACCACACCCATTCTGAATTGTTGAGTCACAGGAATGATTCCTGTCTTGTGGATAAACAACATGATAAACAATACCAGCATCGTCAATGAAATTGCCTGGAGGACAATGCCACCGCCATAACCTGCATAGATACCAGAGATACCTCCTACAAATAATCCTTCCATGGCTGCGTAAGCAGGTGCGATATAAGGAGAATATTCTCTTTTGAAGACATTGACAATGACGAGGATTAAGCCTACGATGGCGCCACCGATCATCAGCAGGTTATTCTGTGCCTGAAAATTGTAAATAGCCGGTATTAACAGGATTCCAAAAAGGATCAAGGTCTTGTTGATGGCACCTTGAGTAGTCATAGTACCTTCTTCCGCAATAGTCAAGGAAGAAGCAGACTCTGACGTCATTTTGTTGAAGAATGGGTTGCCTCCGGTCGTGAATTTCTTAAACATAGTTTTTTAGCTATCAGCCGTCAGCTATCTGCTTTCAGCTTCTTTTGGTGAGTGGATGATTTAAAGTTAAAATGGAAAAATGAAATGGAAAGTTCAAATCTATATTTCACTTCGGAAAAATACAAATAGTTATGAGGAAAGATAACTGATTACTTCTTACTGATAGCTGATAGCTGACGGCTGATAGTTGACAGCTACTTTTTATATTTCTCTATCGCTGCCTTTATCTTCTCAATACGGTTTGCCGGACTGGGGTGTGTGCTCATGAATTCAGGCTGGCGCTGTCCACCACTGGCTTTTTCGAGGATTTCCATCACTTTGACCAGTGCCTGGGGATCGTAGTTAGCCTGGATCATAAACCGAACTCCAAGATCATCTGATTCGAGTTCCTGGTCTCTTCCATAAGACATGTTGACAACATTTGCAATCATCTGGGCAGCCTGTGCTGTTTGGTAATCTCCTGAGGCTATCACCGCTGCTCCCGTGAGACCTTGTGTGAGTTCTTCTTTGGCAATACGTTCAGCACCATGCCTGGCAACAACATGTCCAACTTCATGGCCGAAGATTCCAGCCAACTCATCTTCATTATCTAATTCATTAAACAAGGCTGCCGTAATAAATACCTGGCCACCAGGCAAAGCGAAAGCATTGATGACTTCAGGATCATTTAACAAGTGAAAATCATATTGATATGGAGTGGCCTTGGCATCACTCTGTGCCACGACGCGTTGACCTACCATTTTGACAAACTTCTGTGCTTCTGCATCCGGATGAAGGCCACCATATTGCTCAATCATCGCGGGAAAACTGTTTACACCTAAAGCAATTTCCTGTTCAGGTGTAATACTCACATGCTGCGTTTCACCGGTGATATCATTGAATTGGGAATTGGAGTAATATTTACATATTGCAAATCCTGCAAACAAAACAGCAATGATTAAACCACCACCGATATTGCGACGACTAGGAGAGCCGCCACCATATGCGCTTCTTTCCAGCACAGTGGGATCCGAAGCTTGGAATTCACGTGACTTGAAGTCGCGGC
>JADMIO011721472.1_pt1 | contig 18542 bp, 12 predicted proteins | sample 8958161 | NCBI WGS metagenome assembly JADMIO01 (sample SAMN16585339, study PRJNA669376) | soil metagenome | isolation source: Crop rotation soil | place: USA: Cullars Rotation, Alabama | collected 2011 | reverse complement strand
CCCCGCTCGAGGCCCCGGCGATGGCCGGGCCACCAGCGGCGGCACCCGCAGCGGCAGCCGCACCGTCATCGCTGCTTCCGTCGTCCCCGGTGGTCGGCGAGCTGCGTCCGCAGCTGCAGGAGCTGGAGCGGCGTCGGGTGGTCGAGGTGATGGCCCGCTGTGGCGGGAACCAGACCAAGGCCGCCAGCGAGCTGGGTATCTCCCGCAACACGCTGGTGGCCCGCCTGGACGCCTACGGCCTGCCCAGGCCGCGCAAGTCGCGCGACGGCGGCTAGCCCGCGAGCCTCGGCGCCAGCGGATTCCAAACTTAGTGGCTGTCGGAGGTCATCTCCGTGCGGCCCAGGAACCAGCGGTAGGTCGCCGGGATCACCACCAGGGTGAGCAGGGTGGAGGTGATCAGCCCTCCGATCACCACCGTGGCCAGCGGACGCTGCGTCTCCGAGCCGATGTCCTGCGACAGCGCCATCGGCACGAAGCCCAGGCTGGCCACCGAGGCGGTCATCAGCACGGGTCGTAATCGGGCCATGGCCCCCTGCTGCACCGCATCGGCCAGCGCCGCCCCCTCCTGTCTCAGGCGATCGATGTACGACACCAGCATGGTGCCGTTCATCACCGCCACGCCGAAGAGGGCGATGAAGCCGATGGCCGCCGACACCGAGAGCGGCATGCTGCGGATGAACAGCGCCCACAGGCCGCCGATGGTGGCGAAGGGCACGTTGAGCACGATCAGCGCCGCCGAGCGAGCCCGCCCGAAGGCGCGGTAGAGCAGGAAGAAGATGCACAGCAGCGACACCGGCACGATGATGCGCAGGCGGGCCATGGCCCGCTGCTGGTTCTCGAACTCACCGCCCCAGGTGAAGTAGTACCCGGGCGGGAGGATCTCGCGGGTGGCCTCCTCGACGCGCTTCTGGGCCTCGGCCACGAAGGAGCCCATGTCGCGGCCGCGGATGTTGCACTTGATGCCGATGTAGCGGGCGTTGCCCTCGCGGTGGATGGCGGCGCGTCCCAGCCCCACCTTGATGGTGGCCAGCTCGCCCAGCGGCACCCGGCTGCCATCGGGGGTGGGGACGTTGATGTAGCGCACCTGCTCCACGCTGGAGCGGGCGTCCTCGGTGAAGCGCACCACGATGTCGAAGCGCTTCTCGCCGTCCCACAGCTGACTGGCGGACTTGCCGCCCACCGCCGTCTCCACGATGTCGTTGACGTCGGAGACGTTGATGCCGAAGCGGGCCACCTTCTCGCGGTCGACGCTGATGGTGAGCTGGTGGATCAGACCGGCCTGGATCTGCGACAGGTCGGCCACGCCCTTCACCTTGCCGATGGCCGCCACCGCCGCCTCGGCCCCCTGGGTCAGCACCTCGTCGACGGTGCGGTGCTTCTTCTTCTGGGCGTTCTGGCCGCTTTGGCCATGCTTGCCATTCTTGCCGTTCTTCTCGCCGGTCGGCTCATCGCCCTGCGAGGCCTGGCTGGCGCCGGCGGAGGCGAACAGCTTGACGGCGATCTGACCCTTGATGCCGCTGATGGTCTCCTCGACGTTGTCCTTGATCGGCTGCGAGAAGTGGAACTCCACACCCGGCAGCTCGTTGGACAGGGCGTGGTCCATCTCCGCCACCAGCTTTTCCTGGTCCATCCCCTTGCGCCAGTGCTCGCGCGGCTTGAGCCCGACGAAGAGCTCGAGGTTGTTGATCAGCTTCCAGTCGGTGCCGTCCTCGGGGCGGCCCAGCTGCGAGGCGGCGTGGGTGACCTCGGGGAAGGTCTTGAGGATGCGCCGCACCCGCGGGGCCACCCGGTTGGCGGCCTCGAAGGAGATCGACGGCGGCAGGGTGGCGGTCACCCACAGCGAGCCCTCGTTGAGCTCGGGCAGGAACTCGCTGCCCAGCCGGGGCACCAGGGCCAGCGCCGAGATCAGGGCCACGGTGGCCAGCGCCACCGGCAGGTGCGGCAGCCGCACCACCGTGCGCAGGGTGGGCTCGTAGAGGGCGCGCGCCCAGCGCACCACCGGGCTCTCCACCTCCTCGACGTGCCCGATCAGGAAGCACATCACCGGGATCAGCGTGAAGGACATGATCAGTGCCCCCACCAGCGCCGAGGCCACCGTGTAGGCCATGGGGGCGAAGATGCGTCCCTCCACGCGCTCCAGGGTGAAGATGGGCAGGTAGGCCACGATCAGGATCACCACCGAGAAGAACGTCGGCCGCGCCACCTCGCTGGCGGCCTCCACGATCACGTGGCGCCGCTTCACCGGTTCCAGCGGACCGTGACGACCGTGCTCGCCCAGGTGGCGGACGATGTTCTCCACCATCACCACAGCGCCGTCGACCAGGATGCCGAAGTCGACCGAGCCCAGCGACAGCAGGTTGGCGGGGATGCCGCGCAGCCGCAGGAAGACGAACGAGGACAGGAGCGCCAGCGGGATGATGGCCGCGCACACCAGCGCCGCCCGCACGTTCCACAGGAACAGGGAGAGCAAGAGCACCACCAGCACGGCCCCCTCGGCCAGGTTGCGACCGACCGTGCTGAGGGTCTTGCGGATGAGGGCGGTGCGGTCGTAGTACGGCCGCATCTTCATGCCCCTGGGGAGGATGCTCTTGTTGACCAGATCGATCTTGGTCTTCAGGCGCTCCAGCACCTCCGAGGGGTTCTCGCCCTTGCGCATCAGCACGATGCCCTGGACCACCTCGTTGTCCTCGTCCATGCCCACGGAGCCCTGGCGGGTGGGCGCCCCCTCGCGGACGGTGGCCACATGCTGCACCAGCACCGGCGTGCCGCCGCGGGCAGCGATCACGATGTTGCGGATGTCATCGAGGCTGCGCAGGAGGCCCAGCCCGCGCACCACGTAGCCCTCCTCGCCGTGGAGGATGTAATTGCCGCCGGCGTTGGCGTTGGCCTTGGTGAGGGCGTCGAAGACCTGTCCGAGCGTGAAGCCGAACTGCTTCAGGCGGGCGGGGTGCACCTGCACCTGGATCTGCTTCTGGAAGCCGCCGAAGCTGACCACATCGGCAACACCGGGCACCTGCTTGATCTGGCGCTCGATCACCCAGTCTTCCCAGGTGCGGCGCTCCATGGCGTCGTGGGCGTCGCTCTCGACGGTGAAGCGGTAGATCTCACCGATGGGGGTGGCCAGCGGCGCCAGCTTCGGCTGCACGTTGCCGGGCAGGGTCAGGCTGGCCAGCCGCTCGGAGACCTGGTTGCGGGCGAAGTAGTCGTTGGTGCCGTCGGCGAAGGTGGCGGTGACGTAGGACAGGCCGAAGATGGAGATGGAGCGCAGCCGGCTCAGGTTGGGCAGGCTGTTCAGCTCGGTCTCGATGGCCAGGGTGATCTGCTTCTCCACCTCCTCGGCGGCGTGGCCGGGGTAGAGGGAGATGACGCCGACCTGGGTGTCGGTGACGTCGGGGAAGGCCTCCACCGGCAGCTTCTGGAAGGCGAAGAGCCCGTAGAGGATGAACGCCAGGGTGGCCACGAGCACGAACTGGCGCTCGCGGAGCATGCCATCGAGAAAGCTCTTCATTGGGGGTCTCGTCGTGCCCGGCGTTCAGTTGAAGAGGGCGTGCGCCAGCAGGATGGCGTCTCGCGACACCACGCGCTCGCCAGCCTCGAGACCCTGCTCGATGGTGGCTCGCTGATCGGTCTCGCGGCCGACCGTCACCCGGCGCAGCTTGAAGACGCCGGGCTTGATCTCCACGAACACCGCGGTCTCCAGCCCCACGTGCACCACGGCGGTGGTGGGGATGGACAGGACGGTCTTGCCCTCGCGCGGCGGGAAGCTGACCTGAGCGTAGGCGTTGGGGCGGAGCAGGCGGGTGGCGTTCTTCACCCGGATGCGTACCGGCACCGTCTGGCGCTCCGCGTCCAGCACGTCGGACACCGACTCCACGATGCCCTGCACGGGATCGAGCTGCGCGTCGTGCAGGAGGATGTCGGCCGACTGGCCGACGGTCAGGTTGACGCTGTCCTTCTGCAGCACGTCGCCGAAGATCATCACCTCGTCGAGGTCGGCGATGGTGGCCACCGGCTTGTCGCTGGTGGGGCCCACCCGCAGCCCGGGCGAGCCGTTCAGCTGCACCACGGTGCCGTCCTGGCTGGCCACCAGCCAGAAGCGGTCGTCGGAGGCCACCTCGATGCCCAGGGCGCGCAGGCGGGCGGCGGCGGCGGAGGTGGAGAGGCGGGCGTCATCGAGCTCGCTCTTGGCCTGCAGCAGCTCGCGCTCGGCGACGGCGCGGGAGCGGCTGAGGAGCTCCAGGCTCTCCTTCAGCCGGGTCTTGGTCTGGGCGGACAGCTTGGAGGTGCGCAGCTCGCGCTGCAGGGTGGCCAGATCGGGGCTGCGCAGCAGGGCCAGCCGATCGCCGCGCTTCACCCGTTGCGAGAGGTGCACCACCACCCGCTCGATGCGTCCGTCCAGCGGCGAGAATGACGGCGAGGTGCGGCTCTCCACGGTGCCGATGCGGGCGGTCAGCTGCGGGCGACGCAGCTCCGGGCCTGCCTCCACCGCGACGGTGCGGAAGCGGCTGGGGACGGCGGTCCGGGAGATGTCGATGACGCCGGTGTCCTTGTGGGCCTTGAAGGTGGCCTCGTGGTTGGAGGCGTCGCCCGAATGGCCGTTGCTGCAGCTGTCGAGCTCGACGATCAGGAGGGCGATGAGGATCAACCCAGGCCAGGTGCGAGGGAACAAGCGGTTCGGTCCTTTGATGGGGACTGCGGCGCGCGCGGGCCGGTGTGGCGGTGGGGGCGCTCGTTACACGCGCCGTGCCACCACCACCAGGCAGCTCCATCGACGATCCGGCCGCCCCGTCCAGCATTCGCCGACCGGCCCCCCGCAGGCCCCGGCCTGCAACAATCTTTCGAGCTTCAAGGACGGTACGAAAGAGACTGACTAGGTTCCGGGACAGGCGCCCGGGCCCCTGTGCAGGCGTCCGCCCCCTGTCCACGGAGGAGACTCGGGGCGAGTTGCCCCGTCGGGGGCACGACGCCCGAGAACTCGAGTTGCCTACTCCTCAGGGACGCGTTCGCCCTGGGCCCGGTACTTCTCGAGCTTGCGGTAGAGCGTCTTGCGATCGAAGCCGAGGGTCTGGGCGGCGATGCGGCGGTTCCATCCCACCGCCTCCAGCACGCGCAGGATGTAGCGCCGCTCCACCTCCTCCATGGTCACCATGGCGGCCGGGTCATCGCTGATCACCAGCACGTCGGAACGGCGGTAGCTGCGCACCTTCTCGGGCAGGTCGTCGACGGTGATCTCCTCGAAGCGGGTGAGGGCCACGGCCCGCTCGATGGCGTTCTGCAGCTCGCGCACGTTGCCCGGCCAGCTGTAGGCCAAGAGCTTCTCCGCCGCGGAGGTGGAGATGCCGCGGACGTTCTTCTTGAACGCCGCCGCGTGGTGGTCGATGAAGCGCTGAGCCAGCAGGAGCACGTCGGAGCCGCGGGCGCGGAGCGGTGGCAACGGGATGTGGATGACGTTGATGCGGTAGTAGAGGTCCTCGCGGAAGCGGTGCTCCTCGACGGCGGTCTCCAGGTCGCGGTTGGTGGCGGTGACGATGCGGGCATCGAACGGCACCTCCGCATCCGCCCCCACCGGACGCACCCGCCGCTCCTGCAGGGCGCGCAGGAGCTTGGGCTGCAGACCCAGCGGCATCTCGCCGATCTCGTCGAGGAAGAGGGTGCCGTGGCTGGCCTGCACGAAGAGGCCGTTGCGGGCCGTCCTGGCATCGGTGAAGGCCCCCCTGGCGTGACCGAAGAGCTCGCTCTCCAGCAGGGTCTCGGGCATGGCGGCGCAGTTGATGGCCACGAACGGCCCCTGGGCGCGGCGGCTGCCCTTGTGGATGGCCCGGGCCACCAGCTCCTTGCCGGTGCCGCTCTCGCCGGTGACCAGGACGGTGGCGTCGGTCTCGGCCACCCGCCCGACCAGATCGTAGACCTCCAGCATGGTCGGGCTGGCGCCGATGATCTCCTGCAGGCGCGGGGTCCGCTCCAGGGCGGCCGCCTGCAGGCGCTTCACCTCGGCGCGCAGGTGGCGGTGCTGCACGGCCCGCTCGATGGCGTGCTGCAGCACCTCGATCTCCACCGGCTTGGTGACGAAGTCGTAGGCCCCCACCCGGATGGCCGAGATGGCCGTCTCCAGGCTGCCGAAGGCGGTGATCACCACCACCGGCACATCGGGACGGTTGCCCACGATGCGCTCGCAGAGCTCCAGGCCGTCCATGCCGGCCATGTTGAGGTCGGTGACCACCACGTCGAACTCCTGCTCGGCGAGCAGGGTGAGGGCCTCGGTGGCCCGGGTGCGCCAGAGGACCTGGTAGCCGCGGCGTCCCAGGTCGTCGTCGAGCATCTCGCAGACGCGGCGCTCGTCATCGACCAGGAGGACCCGGCCGCGCGAGCTCGAAGGTGCGCTGGTGCTCATGCGGAGGGTGCCTCGGCGGTCAGGTAGAGGGTGAACACGCTGCCCTTGCCGACCTCGCTCTGCACGTCGATGAAGCCGCCGTGCTCGTTGATGATGCCATAGGTGACCGAAAGCCCCAGGCCGGTGCCCTCGCCCACGTCCTTGGTGGTGAAGAAGGGCTCGAAGATGTGGGCCAGCGCCTCCGGCGGCATGCCGGCGCCCTGGTCGGCCACGGCGATGGTGACCCAGGGACGCGGCGGTCCCGGCTCCTGACCGGGCGCCGGCGCCTCCTCGTGACCCAGGGTCACGGTCAGCTGGCCGCCAGCAGGCATGGCCTGGATGCCGTTGACCACGATGTTGGTGAGGGCCTGCTGGATCTGGCCCGCGTCGACGCGTGCGCTGGGCGGGGGCTCGCCGTGCGAAAGGATCAGGCGCACCTGCCGCTTGGAGGCCAGCGGCTCGAGGAGGTCGAGGGTCTTGCGGGCCAGCTTGGCGAGATCCTCGACGGCGCGGCGGGTGGCGCCCAGTTGACTCTGGCTGGGACGCTGGCGGGCGAAGTCCAGCAGCTGGCGGATGATCTGCGTCATCCGCTCCGCCTGCTCCACGATGATCTCGGCCTTCTGGCGGGTCTCGTCGCCCTGCACCTCGCCGGAGGCGATGACGCGGGCGCGTCCGCTCACCACGTAGAGGGGCGTGCCCAGCTCGTGGGCCAGGCCGGAGGCCAGCTGCCCGACGGTGGTGAGGCGGTCGGCGTGGCGCAGTTGCTCGGTGGCGGCCACCCGGGCCACCATCTCCTTCTCGGCGCGGTGGCGGGCCTCGGCCAGCCGCTCCGTCATGGTGTTCATCTCCCGGGTGAGGTCGCCGATCTCGTCCTGGCCCAGCACCGGAATATGCGAGGAGAAGTCGCCGGCGCCCACCCGGCGGACGGAGAGCACCAGGTTGCGCAGCGGACGTCCCACGAAGAAGTTGCCCAGCCCGGTGGCGATCAATCCGCAGAGGAGCGCCAGCAGCGCGGTGGTGAAGACGGTGTTCATCAGCGAGCTGGCGATGTAGCCCTTCTGCTGCCCCAGCGACTCGGTGAGACGCAGCGCGCCCACCACCTGTCCGCCCACCCGCACCGGCACGAAGGTGCGGAGCTCGCCGGGGCCGGAGGCGCGCGGCGGCACGGTGGGTGGCAGGCCCACGTCGCCGCCGCCCATCAGCGTGGCGCGCGCCGCCGCCGACAGCTCTCTGTCCAGCTGCGCCGGCCACAGCCAGCGCAGCGTGACGTGCCCGCCGCGCTGGTTGGCCTCGGTGACCACCTGCAGGGCGCGCTCCTGGCCGGCCTCGGCCCACACCACGGCGGCCGCGCGCGCCACCGCGTGGCCCAGCACCAGGGCGTCGCGCCGCATGTCGCTGTCGAAGAGCTCCAGCTCGCGGCGGATGCGGATCACGCCGTTGATGCCCAGCACCACCACCAGGCTGAGCACCAGGGCCAGGGTGAACTTCCGCGTCAGCCGCACGCGCCAAGTCTAGCGTGTCTCAGCTGGCCAGGAGGGTGCGGCGGAGGATCAGGCTGGCGGTGGTGAAGTAGATGATCAGGCCGCTGACGTCGACCAGGGTGGCCACGAAGGGAGCCGAGGCGGAGGCCGGATCGAAGTTCAGCCGTCGTAGCAGGAAGGGCAGCATGGCGCCGCACAGCGAGCCGAAGGTCACCACGCCCACCAGGCTGGCGGCCACCGTCAGCGCCACCACCAGGAAGTGGGCGCCGTAGGTGCCGAAGAGCGCCTGCCAGATCACGATGCGCAGGAAGCCGATGGTCCCCAGGGTCACGCCCAGGAGCACGCCGGCGGCCAGCTCGCGGCGGGCCACCCGCCACCAGTCGCGCAGCCTGAGCTCGCGCAGGGCCAGGGCCCGGATGACCAGCGTGGTGGCCTGCGAGCCGGAGTTACCGCCGCTGGAGATGATCAGCGGAACGAACAGGGCCAGCACCACCGCGCGGGCGATCTCGTGCTCGTAGTGGCCCATGGCGGTGGCGGTGAGCATCTCGCCCAGGAAGAGGGCGGCCAGCCATCCGCCGCGCTTCTTCACCATGCTGACGAGGGGCGTGGTCAGGTAGGGCTGATCGAACGGCGCGGTACCTCCGATCTGCTGGATGTCGCGGGTGGCCTCCTCGTGCATGACGTCGACGATGTCGTCGAGGGTGACCACGCCCTGCAGGTGCCCGTGGTGGTCCACCACCGGGATGGCCAGGAGGTTGTGCTCGGCGAAGAGCAGGCTGAGCTGCTCCTGGGCCATGTCCACCGGCGCCGTCACCGAGCAGCGCCGCATCACCGCCGACACCGGCGAGGCGGGAGGGGCGATGAAGAGCTCGCGCAGCGAGAGCACGCCCAGGAGGTGCTGCTGGGCATCGAGCACGTAGAGATAGGGAGCCGTCTCCAGCACGGCCGGGCCCTGGCGCCGCAGGTAGCGCAGCGATTCCTCCACGGTCATCTGCGGACGCAGCCGCACGAACCGCGGGCTCATCAGGCCGCCGGCCTGGTCCTCGGCATAGGCCAGCAGTGCCGACACCTCGGCGCGGGTGGGCGGATCGAGCGCCGCCAGCAGGCCCTCGCGCTCGTGCGGCGGGGCGGCCTGGATCAGGTCGGCGGCGTCATCCGGCGCCAGCAGGCGCAGCCAGAGCCGCCGATCGGGCGGCGGGTGAGCGAGCAGCAGGCTGGCCTGATCACGGGTGGCGATGGAGAGGAACAGCTCCTCGGCCTGGCGGCGATCGAGCAGGGCGAAGCCCTCGAGGCGCTCCTCGATGGAGAGGGCCGGCCAGGCCTCGCGCAGCTCCTGGGCGGTCACATCGGACGGGGCGGCGCCCATGCATCAAGGGTCGAGCCGGGACCTTGAGGCGCAAGCCTGCAAGCCAGCAGGGGCCCTGGGGCGCTCCTCCGCCGCTCGGTGAGGGCTCCGTCCCTCGCTCGCTCTCGCCGCCGCGTCCGCCGGAGGCGGAACAGGGCGTGACCCGTGGGGGACTCAGGTGGGCGGCAGTAACCGGCGGAGGGTGTCGAGGTCGAGGGGGCGGAAGTCGGGCACCACGCAGGCGCAGTGGGGGCGCAGCTCGTCGGGAGTGTGGGTGGTGGAGAGGCCGACCACGGTCATGCTGGCGCGGCGTCCCGATTCGATGCCGGCCAGCGAGTCCTCGAGCACCACGCAGCCGGAGGGTGGCACGCCCAGCCGGCGAGCGGCCAGGAGGTACATCTCCGGATCGGGCTTGCCCTTGGCCACGTCGGCGCCGGTGACCACGGCGGCGAAGCGGCGGCGCAGGTCCAGGCCATCGAGCGTGAAGTCGATGTTGTCCTGGGGCGCGGAGCTGACCAGAGCCAGGCCCACGCCCGCCGCCTGGGCCTGGTCGAGCAGGGCCATGAGGCCGGGCAGCGGGGCCAGGTGCGGGGCGTAGACCTTGCGGTAGGCGGCCTCCTTGTCGTCGCCGCGGCGGGTGACAAGGGCGGCGGGCAGCGGGCCGAAGAGGATCTCCAGGATCTCCGGGTTGGTGCGTCCGGAGAGGCGCTCGCGCACCTCGTCGACGGTGAGAACGCGGCCGTGAGCGGCGGCCAGATCGATCCAGGCCTGCTCGTGGAAACGCATGTCGTCGATGACCACGCCGTTCATGTCGAAGAGCAGGGCACCCAGCATGGCGGCCATGGTGCGGGCCACGGCGCTCGACGGTCAAGCGCCCCGGCCGATTTATTGGGATACGAAAGTTAGATCATTGGATAGAGCGCCGCGGGCGCCGGCGGTGCGCTCGAGGGGGCGCTGGCTGGCATGCCGGCTGCTCTATGGGTGAGCACGGAGGACGAGCGGCAACGGCCAGAAGGCCGGACGGTTCCGCGCTACCAGCCCTCCGTCCTGGTGAGCGTCGAAAGACGCGAGCGGGTTCGACTCCCGCACCCCGACCCTCTGCCAGGGAGCCCGCGCCGCCCGTCCGGGGCGCGGCCTCCCGGCGCGGCCCTGCGGACCGCCATCAACACGGCGGTCCCCGCCGCGCCAGGACTGCTCCCTGGCAGCGGGTCTCCTTTCACGACGACGACGACGATGACGGAGAACGACCATGACCTTCCTCTTCGTGGTGATCGCGGCGGTGATCTCGGCGGGTGTCCTCTACCGGAGGCTCTTCCGCACCCTGGTGGTGCGCGAGGGCTTCGCCGCCCTCCTCTACCTCGACGGCAAGCTGGTGCGGACGCTGTCACCGGGCCGCCACCGCCTCTACCGTCCGCGCACCGAGGTGGTGATGATCGATCTGCGCGAGCGCCTGCTGACCGTGGTCGGCCAGGAGCTGACCAGCCGCGACCAGGTGAACGTGCGGCTCAACCTGGCGGTCGCCTTCGCCGTCGAGCTGCCGGAGCTCTGCACCACCTCGGTGCAGGACTTCACCCAGTCGCTCTACCTGGGCGCGCAGCTAGCCCTGCGCCGGGCGGTGGCCGCTCGCACCGTCGAGGAGCTGCTGGAGGACCGCGACGGTCTGGGCCGCGGGCTGACCGAGGAGCTGTCGGCCGAGGCGGCGCGGCTGGGCCTGCAGCTGCGTCGCGCCGAGCTGAAGGACGTCATCCTGCCGCCGGGCCTGAAGCAGGCCTTCGCCGACGCGCTGAAGGCGCGCAAGGAGGGCGCGGCGGCGCTGGAGCGGGCCCGCGCGGAGTCGGCGGCGCTGCGCAACCTGGCCAATGCGGCCCGGCTGCTGGAGGGCAATCCCGAGCTCTACCAGCTGCGCCTGCTGCAGGCCCTCGGCCACGGCGGCGGTGCCGGCGGTGCCGGCGGTGACAAGGGCGGCCACCGCCTGGTGCTGAAGGTGAAGCCGCCGTCCCCGCGTTCCGGCGGCTAGCGTGGATCTGGGGGGTCTCCGGAGCCGCGCCCTGCCGCTGCCTTCATCCGGTGCGAGCGTGCTACGATGGCCGCCACGTCGATGGATCGAGCGCGGTTGCGGGTGGCGGCGTTGCTGGGAGTCCTCACGTGGGTCCCCATCCCGGCCGCGGCCCAGGCCGCGCCCCCCGCAGCCGCAGCGCCCGCCGGGCCGGTCGCCGGAGGAGAGGACGGGCCGCGGGTCCCCCTCACCCTGGTGCCCGACCGTCGCTCCGGTCGCATCGCCCTCCGGATCGACGACACCTACTGCGTCCTGCCCTGCACGGTGGAGGTGCGGCCCGGTCCGCACCAGGTGACGGTGCGGGGCACCGGCGGCATCGTGGGTCCCTTCGCTTTCCTCGGGGGCAGCTACTTCGAGCGCAAGATCGAGGTGCCGCCCGTCCCCGTCCGCATGCGGGTGCGGCACCAGCGTCGCGGGCTCCTGGGCGGCGGTCTCATCTTCCTGGGCGGCGCGTTGCTCCTCGGCGGGCTGGGGGGCTACAGCCTCCACCAGGCCTACGGCCCTGACCCAGACGCTCGCGCCCGGCGACCGCAGGCCATCGCCATCACCGTGGGGGCCGGGCTGCTGGCCCTGGCGTCCCTTCCCCTGGTGTACCTCGGCGCCGTCGAGCGCGACGAGGTGGTGGTCGAGTGAAGCCGAAGCTCAGGACCCTGGCCACCCTCCTCGGGCTGGCGCTGCTTCTCTGGCTTCCGGGCTGTGCCTCGATGGCCAGCAGCCTGCGCCTGAATGCCTCCATCGCTTCCGACACCTGGGGCCGCGCCCTGCCTGATGCCCTGGCGCTGGTGGATCGGACCACCCGCGAGTACGGCCCGCGCCACGCCCTCACCGGCCTGGCCTACGCCTTCCTCAACCTGGTGCAGAACGCCCGCGGCAACTACGCCGCCGCCGAGGCCGCCGGCCTGCGGGCCAACGAGATCCTGGAGGCCCCGCGCTTCAGCCTGATCGGCGCCACCCACGGCCCCGAGGTGCAGTTCTACCGGGCCTTCGCGCTGGCCCGGCTGGGCGAGACCTACGCCCGCATCGGCGATCATCGACGGGCCGTGTCCACCCTCGGCCAGGCCCTGGCGCTGAACCTGCGCTACGGCGACCCCCACTTCCAGCAGCTGGCCGCCGCGCTGAAGGAGCTGGGGCGGGTCCACTACGAGCACGGCGACCTGGCTCGTGCCCGCCAGCTTCTCGAGCAGGCCGTCAAGGTGCCGCCCTACTGGCACCCCTTCGGCGTGGTCAGGCTGGACAGCTCCTCGCAGGCCGTGCAGGCGCGGACCTACCTGGCTGACGTGCTCAGGGCCCAGGGCGATCACCGTCGGGCCGGCGAGCTCTACCGTTCCGCGCTGGCCCAGGCCGAGAGCGCCGGGCACGCCGATCACTCCTGGTCGGCCCACATCTGGCGCAGCCTGGGCGACCTCCACCGGCAGCGCGGCGAGCTCGATGAGGCGTTCCAGTCGTACCAGCGGGCGCTGCAGAGCTCCTCGCGCGCCGCGGGGCAGGGCAGCCCGGAGGTGGCAGGGGCGCTGCGCGACCTGGCCCTCTGCGAGCTCGACCGGGGACGGACGCAGCCGGCGGCCGGATGGGCCCTGCAGGCGGTGGGCGCCTGGGAGCGGGTGCTGGCCAACGTGCTGTCGTTCACCTCGGAGCAGCAGCGGCTGCTCTACTGGGAAGGCAGCGATCCGTACTCGCTCCTGGCCACGCTGGGACGCGCCGCCGACCTGGCCCCGCTGGTCCTGCGGACCAAGGGCATCGTGCTCGACTCGTTGCTCGAGGACGTCCGCGAGGCGGAGGCCAGCCAGGACCCGGCCGGACGCCGCGAGCTCGAGGAGCTGCGCCTGGCCCGGCTGTCCCTGAACGAGCTCCTGATGCGGCCTCCACCGCGGGCGGTGTCGAGCGCCGAGCAGAGTGCCATCCGCCAGGCCGGGCGAGAGCGGCTGGTGCGGCAGGTGGAGACCCTGGAGGCGCGGCTGGCCCGCCGGGTGGCGGGCCTGGGCAAGCCGCGGCGCGCGCTCCGCACCACGGTGGCCGAGGTGGAGGCGGCGCTGCCGTCGGGCTCGGCGCTGGTGGAGTTCATCGGCTACCGACACTACCTGGGCCAGGGACGGTGGCAGGCCCGCTACGGAGCGCTGGTGCTGGCCCGGGGCGTTCCGCCGGCCTGGGTGCCGCTGGGGCCGGCGGTGGAGATCGATCGGGCGGTGGTGACCTACCAGCGGGCGGTGCGGGCCCAGGGCGGGGATCCGCAGCTGGCGGTGGCCTTGCACCGGGCCTACCAGCTCCTCTGGGCTCCGCTGCAGCCGGTGCTGCCGCCCGCCACCCGCACGGTGGTCCTCAGCCCCGATGGGCTGATCAACTTCGTCTCCTTCGCCACCCTGCTCGATCCCCAGGACCGCTTCCTGGTGCAGAGCTACCAGCTCCGCTACGTGGCCAGCGGCCGCGACCTGCTGGCGCGGCCGTCATCGCGACAGGGCACGGGGGTGCAGATCTTTGGCAACCCCGACTTCGCCGGCGCCCCGGCCGCCCCCCCGGGCCCGGCCGCCGCCCGGGGCCCGGCCGCCGCCCGGGGTCTCGCCGAGGCCGCACGGCGGGCCTTCGGGGGGCTGAGCCTGCCGTCGCTGCCGGGGACCGCGAAGGAGGTGGCCGGCATCGCCGCCCTGGGCCAGGAGCTCGGTCAGGAGGTGAAGCTCAGCATCGGTCCCGCCGCCAGCGAGGCCGCCCTGCGGCGGTTGAAGGGACCGCGGGTGCTGCACCTGGCCACCCACGGCTTCTTCTTGCCCCGGCCGCGCCAGGGACGCGGCCGCGCCGGCCAGCGCGGCGCGCCGGACCTGCCGGGGGCGCCGCCGGTCAATCCCATGCTGCGGAGCGGCCTGGCCCTCTCGGGGGCGGAGACCACGCTGCAGAGCTGGGCCCGCGGTCGCTCCACCTGGGGCGAGGACGACGGCATCGTCACCGCCGCCGAGGTGGGAACCCTGGACCTGGAGGGGACCTGGCTGGTGGTGCTCTCGGCCTGCGAGACCGGCGTCGGTGAGTCGCACTCCGGGGAGGGCGTGATGGGCCTCAGGCGCGGCTTCGTGCAGGCGGGGGCCCGCCACCTGCTGCTCACGCTGTGGCCCATCGCCGACGAGGAGACCGCCGCCCTGATGCAGGACTTCTATCGCGCCGCCCTGGCGGGCGGCAGCCCGCCCGAGGCGCTGATCGCCACGCAGGGGGCCTGGCTGGAACGGCTGCGGCGCGAGCGCGGGCTGCAGGCGGCCGTCAACCTGGCCGGCCCGTTCATCCTCACCTCCGCCAGCGGCGGCCGCTGACCGCACACGGCAGCCGGTTCCGACCACGCGTCCGCAACCCGCGAGGTACGTTCGCTTCCGGTGCGCTCACGCGCCAGCGCTCGACATGAGCTCCGCGCGTTAATGAGGGGCGGGCCAGCCGGGCCAGGCTTCGGCCATCTGGATGCGGGCCACCGTGTCGGGATGGCTGGCGAACCACACCTGCGCCAGGCCGCGCGGGTTGGGGTCGGCGAGGTTGTCCTGGCAGAGCTTCTTCTCCATGGAGATGGCCGCGGCCGGCGCGCGCGTGATGTCCAGCGCGTAGCGGTCGGCCTGGCTCTCCATCCTCTGCGAGAGCCAGGAGCCGGCCGGCTCCACGAAGAACGAGGCCAGCGACATCAGCACCAGCAGGAGCGGCAGCACCGGCCCCGGGCTGTCGGGACGCACCGGCAGCGGCATCACTTGCAGCAGCCAGGGCAGGAGCAGCACCGTGCAGAACACGCCCACGGCGATGCCGCCGATCCCCAGCAGCACGCCCATGGCCACGTGGTTCCTGGCCGAGTGGCCCAGCTCGTGGGCCACCACCGAGATCACCTCGTCCTCGGTGTTCTTCTCCAGCAACGTGTCGAACAGCACCACCCGGTGGGAGCCCCACAGGCCGGAGACGTAGGCGTTGGTCCGCGAGGTCTTGGCCGAGGCCTTCATCACCAGGATGGGGCTCTTCTCCAGCCGCTCGGTGCGCAGGAGCGCCTCGATGCGGGTGCGCAGCGGGCCCGGTCCCAGGTCCTGGTAGTCGTGGAAGAGCGGCTCCACCACCCAGGGGAAGATCAGGGTGAAGAACACCGTCAGCCCCGAGAGCACGGCCCCGGCCACCCAGGGCCAGGCCCGCGGCAGCGCCCGGTAGACCAGCACCACCGCCGCCGTCACCACCGCCGCCAGCACCAGGCCGATGCAGAGGCCCTTGGCCTGATCGCCCAGCCACCCGAGCGGCGTCTGGCGCGAGAAGCCGTAGTGGCGCTCGAGGCCGTAGCCGTAGACGTAGCGGAAGGGCAGGGCCAGCACCGCGCCGAACACGACCAGCGCGCCCACGATCACCACCGCCTGCGTCACCGGGTGCAGCGGGCCGGCGGCCAGACGGCGGCAGAGCGCCACCAGCGGCCCGCCGAAGACGAAGATCAGCGGCAGCGCCACGCTGATCGGCAAGAGCACCCGCTGGCCTTCCAGGCGAGACGCGCGATACTCGGCGGCCTTCTGCAGGTAGCTGGCCGAGAAGTAGCGCAGCACCTCGGCCTCGCGGTACTTCCGCGGCGCCGCGTGGGTGGCGTAGAGGGTGAGCGCCACCTGCGCCGCGGCCAGCACCGCGCAGAGGACGGCCAGCCGTCCCCAGGTCACGGGGTGGGCTCCGCTGCGGGGTCGCTGGTGGGCTCGACCAGCTGGCCGTCGGCCTGGCGGGCGAAGCGCTTCTGGTCGCGGCCGTGCACCGGGTCGCTGGACGGCCACGGCCAGCCGCCGAAGCCGGTGCGCTGGTAGTCGAGGAAGGCCTGCTGCAGCTCGGACCGCTGGTTCATCACGAAGGGCCCGTGCTGCGCCACCGGCTCGGCGATGGGACGGCCCTGCAGGAGCAGGATCTCGCAGGCCTCGTCCCCGTCGTGGCAGGCCACCACGGGAAGCGCCGCGTCCGGCCGCACCGAGATGCGCGCCGGCGCGTCCACGCGCTGTCCGTCGATCTCGATGGACTCGCCGCGGAAGAAGAAGAGGTCGCGATGGGTGCCCGGGCGGGCCGGCGGCAAGGTCAGCTGGCCGCCCGGAAGGAGGTGCAGGGTCTGGATGGCCACGTCGCTATCCGGGCGGGCCGCCCAGGAGCGCGGCGGCGGAGGCGGCGGGCGCCGTCCATCGAGCTCGCCGGCCACCGCCGTGATGCTGGCGGCGCCGTCGGCGCTGGTGACGCGCGGCAGGCGCTCGTTCCACAGCATGGCGAAGTGCGGCGGCGCCATCTTGTCGGCGGCCGGCAGGTTCAGCCAGATCTGGAAGAGCTCGAGCGGGTTGGGCCGGTCGCGCTGGAGCAGCGGGAACATCTCCGCGTGCACGATGCCGGCGCCGGCGGTCAGCCACTGCACGTCGCCGCCGCCGAAGCGGGCCACCGCGCCCAGCGAGTCGGAGTGATCGATCAGGCCGCGGCGCACGATGGTGACGGTCTCGAAGCCGCGGTGCGGGTGGGCCGGGAACCCGGGCACGGTGTGCCCGTGGTACATGTTCCAGCCATCCTGGCCGGCGAAGTCCTGGCCCAGGTCGCGTCCCGCCAGCGAGGCCGCCGGCCCCATGGCCTCGTTGCCGGCCGGGTAGGCGTCGTCGTGATAGGCGCAGAAGAGGAAGGGGTCGCGGGTCTCCCACGGGAAGCCCAGCGGACGCACCTCCAGCACCACCCCGGCCCCCTTCGTCTGAGCGGCCATCACGGCACCCCCACCAGGTTGACGCGCGTGCCCACCCCGCGGCTGACCGCCGCCTGGTAGAGGACGCGGGCCAGCGCCACGTCCTGGATGGCCAGGCCGGTGGAGTCGAAGATCGTGATGGTCTCCGCGGTGCGGTTCACCTTCCTCGTGCCCAGCACCACCTCGCCCAGCGTGCCGAAGATGGCGTCCTCGCGGAACTGGCCGCGGGCCAGCGGCACGTTGATCTCGCCGGAGTGGGTGGCCTGGTGGTGCTCGTCGATCACCACCACCGCCGCCTGCAGGATGGACGGATCCAGCTCCTGCTTGCCGGGCGCGTCGGCGCCCATGGCGTTGATGTGCGCGCCGCCCTTCACCCAGGCGCGCTGCACCACCGGGGTGCGGCTGGGCGTCGAGCAGCAGACGATGTCGCAGCCGGCGGCCTGCTCCACGCTGGCGGCGCGGCAGCCGGTCTCGGTCGCCATCCGCTCCGCGGTCCCCGGCACGGCGTCGGCGGCCAGCACCGTCAGCGCGTCGCCGTAGACCACCCGGTGGGCGTCGAGCATCCAGCGAGCCTGCACGCCGGCGCCCACGAAGCCGAGGGTGCGGGCGTCGGGCCGGGCCAGCGCGCGCGAGGCCACCGCCGCCGCCGCCGCGGTGCGGGCGGCGGTGAGCACGGTGGCATCCAGCACCGCCAGCGGCAGCGCGGTGGCCGGGTCGGACAGCACGTAGATCCCCATCACCGACGGCAAGCCGTGGCGGGCCGGGTTCTGGGGATGGGAGTTGACCCACTTCACCCCGGCCGCGGCGGGCCAGCCTGCCGCGCCCGCCTCCGCGCCCTGGGCGCTGGCCCCGATGTACGACGGCATGGCCCGGAAGTCGCCCGCATAGGCGTCGAGCGAGAGGTACACCTTGGGCGGCATGTCGGCCCGTCCCGCGGCGTGCTCGGCGAAGGCCAGCTCGACGGCGCGAACGGCCTCCTTCATGGAGAGGACCTGCCGCACGTCGGCGGCGGAGAGGATCAGGGTGGTGGTGTCCATGGGCCGCGAACTCTAGCCGTCCCTGGCCCCAGGGGCCACCTGGCCGGCGAGGGCTAGAGGAGGAAGTCCATCACCAGGTGATTGAACCGGGCCGGCTCCTCCAGCATGCCGGTGTGCGCCGACTGCTCCAGCCACTCCAGCCGCGCCCCCGGGATGGCCTTCGCCATCCGCTGGCCCATCTCCGGCAGCAGCACCGGATCGTGCCGTCCCCACACCAGCAGGGTGGGCGCCTTGACCTTGCCCAGGGCCGGCTCGGACAGCATGCCGCCGGGGCGATGCATCTCGTGGGCGATGCGCAGCTTGTCGCCCCTCGACTGGCCGATCACGGTCAGCAGCTCGCGCAGCACGAAGTCCGGGAAGTAGCGCGTCCTGTAGAACATCTTGCCCAGGAACACGCGCAGGGCCGGCACGCTCTGGGGCAGCGCCACCAGGGCCCGGTCCGTCACCTCGGGGAAGTGAGCGGCGACGCGCGCCCGCTCGCCGGCGGTCGGCTCGAGGCCGGCGGCGTCCAGCAGCACCAGCTTGGCCACCCGGTCCGGGTGGCGCAGCGACATCTGCAGGGCGACGTAGCCGCCG
>JADMIO010846033.1_pt1 | contig 18544 bp, 14 predicted proteins | sample 8958161 | NCBI WGS metagenome assembly JADMIO01 (sample SAMN16585339, study PRJNA669376) | soil metagenome | isolation source: Crop rotation soil | place: USA: Cullars Rotation, Alabama | collected 2011 | reverse complement strand
CTTTCCCGGACGGTGCAGACGATGGGGGAAGTGCCGGAGCGAAGGAAGGAATTGCTGGCGTGGGGGATGGGAAGTGAGCAGGCGCCGGTGCTGGCGCGGGTGTATAGCAATGCGCGGGGGACGCGGGTGGAGGGAATCAAGCAGTTGATGAAGCTGGATGAGAGTGCCGGGGGAGGCGGGAGTTCGTGGACGTTGGCGCGGCTGGTGAATGATCCGGATAGTGCGATACGGGCGTCGGCGATGGCGGCGGCTTGGCACGCGAAGCCGCAGAAGGATGTGGTGGCGGCGTTGTGGCATCGGGCGATATCGGGGCCGCTGGAGCTGGCGGAGGGGGGGCATCGGCGGTTGCCGATGGGGCTGGATGATGAGAGCACGCAGTTGAAGGTGGAGTTTCCGGAGGGGGATCCACTGGAGTTTTCATTGGATGATGATGCGGGGGAGTATACGGATGCACTCCTGGCGGCGAATGTGCTGGTGCACTGGAAGTCGCCGCTGGTGGAGGAGCGGATCCGGCGGATGGTGGAAGAGCGGATGAAGAAGGGGAAGACGCTGGCGGTGGAGGAGGATATGGATCTGACGCTGGCGACGCACTGGCTGATGGAGACTTACAGTATTAAGGAGGCGGTGCCGGTGCTGGCGACGGAGGCGCTGGCGGCAGATGCGCAGGATATGGGAGGGAGCATGAACGGGCAGCCGTTCATGTATTCGCAGCGGACGATGGCGATTGGGGTGTTGTGCAAGTTGATTGGGAAGGATCCAGGGGATTTTCAGTTGATCAGAGCGCGGGATTCCGGGGAGTTGCGCGGGTGGATGTGGGCGGTGGATCAGAATCCGCAGATGGCGATGGCGCGGGGCGGGGCGCCGGATGCGGCGAGCGTGCGGGCGTTTTATAAATGGTGGAAAGAACATCATGCGGAGTTTGGCGTGAAGGAGGAGCCGCCGGCGAGCGGGTTGCCGCCGGAGCCAAGGGCGCGAGGGCGCGGGCGCGGGCAGCCGATGCCGGTGGATGGGCCGGAGGCGGAGAAGTGATCGGCGGTGAAGTTAGATAAAGATAAAGATGAGGAGGGTGGGGGGATGGAGCGGTGATGGATGGGACGAGTGGTGCAACGGATCTTGATTGGGTTGATCTACCTGTATCGGTGGACGTTGGGGCCGCTTTTGGGGGGCCATTGCCGTTATGAGCCGAGTTGTAGTACGTATGGGTTGGAGGCGATTAAAGAGTGGGGCGCGTGGCGTGGGGGGTGGATGACGGCGCGGCGGATTGGGCGGTGTCATCCGTGGGCGAAGGGAGGGTTTGATCCGGTGCCGGTGAAGTCGGAAGTTAAAAGTCCAAAAGTTAAAAGGTAAAAGGTGCTGGGATGAAGATGTTGTATTTGGTGCGGCATGGGATTGCGGAGGAGGCGGAGGGGACGATGAAGGATGAGGAGCGGGAGTTGACGGGGAAGGGGCGGAAGAAGTTTGAGGAGGCGGCACGGGGGTTGGTGAAGTTTGTGGGGAAGGGTGGGATCGGGACGGTGCTGACGAGTCCGCTGGTGCGGGCGCGGCAGACGGCGGAACTATTGGCCGGGGCGATTGCGGAGGCGGGTGGGGAGGCGGAGGTGGCGGTGATGGCGGCACTTGGGGCGAAGGCGGACCTGGAGGCGGTTTTGAAGATGGTGAGGCATATGCCGGCGGGAAACGGGGGCGTGGCGGCGGTGGGGCATGAGCCGACGTTGAGCGGATGGGTGGTGGAGTTGTGTTGTGGGGGAGAGGGGGAGGTGGAGATGAAGAAGGGGGCGGTGGCGGCGATTGAATTGGCGGATTCGGGGAGCCGGGGGAGGTTGTTGTGGTTGATGCCGGCGGGGGCATTGCGGGAGATGGCGTAGTGGAGCGTTACGTCGTCAGGTCGTGAAGTCGTCAAGTCGTTGGGAAAGGGTGCGACGGTACAGGTCGTTCTGGACGGGGCTACCCGGCGATCATGGTGACGGATACGGCGTTTTTGAGGTATCCGTACTATCACAAGCAGCAGGATTTGCCGAAAAGCATGAATTTTGAGTGCATGACGCGGGTTGTGCGGGGGGTGATTGAAGCGGCGGGCGGGATGGTGGGGATGCAACGATAAAGTGGGTATGTACGAGATTATGAAAGTGGCGGACGGGGTTGGTCCGAAATAGAATGAGGACCTTCCTCACACCAGGAGTCTCTTATGCCTCGCCTGTCGACTGTTCTAACCCTTGCCGTGATGGCTGCTGCGACGATGTCGATGGTGGCTTGTGAAGTGGATGAATCGCGTCCGACGCGTCCGCGGACGAGCAATCCGTGGTCTCCGGACCAGAATGCGAAAGATAATGCGGAACGCAGAGCGCTGGAGACGCCATCGCGGCCGACGCCGGTGGGGTCGGGAAGCGCGACGCCGACGCAGTTGAACAAGGCGGATATTGCGCTGCCGGAAGAGAAGCAGACCGTGACGATGCAAGTGACGCCGGCGAATGAGCAGGCGGCGCCGGCGGCGGCGGGAGGCGGACCGGCGAATAATCCGGTGCCGGTGGTGGAGCAGAATGGCCGGATGACCAGCGGGATCCAGGATTCGTCTCAGGGTGGGATGCAGGGGCAGGCATCGGGGTGGAACATCATTGGGAATTACACGGGGCCGGTGAACCAGTACAACCGGGATAATTATGTTGGGCCGCTGCCGCATCTGCCGGCGAATCCGGGGACGGTGCCGATGCAGGGCCAGACGCCGGTGCCCGGGACGCCCTGGGCGCTGGATCACTCATGGGGCCAGGGGCTGGTGCTGCAGGATGTGCCTCACCGGGCGTGGCCGGACACGACCGCGCACTATGAAGTGGCGACGGTGAAGCACAATCCGATGTATTACTACAACGTGCAGCCGCAGTTGAACGTGGAACAGAACAACGGGACGGCATGGGGGGACTGGGTGAGCAATGCGTATGAGATTCCGTGGTTTTATCTGAACACGGCAGCGCTGCCGGTGCTGATGGTGCTGGAGCCGCCGCTGGCGCAGCGGACGACGGAGCGGACGGGCGGGGATCCAAACTTCCATGGGCATCTGCCGGAGCAGGGGATCGTGGTGCCGACGCCGGCGCCGGGGCGGTTGGAGTGGGAGTATCCGAAGTTGAGGGAGCATTATGGGTTGCCGGGGGTTGCGGGGACGCAGCCTGGGAGCGAGCAAGTGAAGTAAGCTTTTGAACTTGGAATGAAATGAAAATGGCCAGTGTCGCGAGACGATGGCCATTTTTATTTTTGCAGGCGTATTTTTGACGCGTGCACGTTCATCGGGACGTGCATGGCGCGAATGCTCGGCGACGCAGCCTAAAGGCTGTACTCCGTGCCGGGGGCAGGATTAGATGTTCATTTTATTGGCGCCGCCTTCGACGATGAGTTTGGTGGCGCGGTAGAGGGACTCGAAGGTGCCGGCGTCGGTCCACCAGCCGTTCAAGACTTCGGCGGTCATGGTGCCCTGGTCGATGTACTTGTTGTTGACGTCGGTGATTTCGAGTTCGCCGCGGTCGGAGACCTTGAGGGGGCGGATGATGTCAAAGACCTGGTTGTCATACATGTAGATGCCGATGACGGCGAGGTTGGATTCGGGCTGTTTGGGCTTTTCGACGATCTTGAGGACTTTGCCGCCCTGGCCCAAGGTGGCGACGCCGAAGCGGTGGGGGTCGTGGACTTCCTTGAGAAGGATGCGGGCGCCTTTCTCCTGCTTGCGGAAGGCTTCGACGGAGTTGGCGATGTTGCCTTCGATGATGTTGTCACCGAGGACGACGGCGATCTTCTGGCCGTCGGCAAAATCTTCGGCGAGGCGCAGGGCATCGGCGATGCCGCCCTCCCCTTCCTGGTAGGCGAAGGAGAGCTTGCGGAGGCCGACGTTTTTGCCATTGCCGAGGAGTTCAACAAAAGCACCGGCGTGTTTACCGCCGGTGACAACGAGAACATCCGTGATGCCTGCATTGCGCAGGCAATCAATCGGATACATGATCATCGGTTTGTCGTAGACGGGGAGGAGGTGCTTGTTGGTCACCTTGGTCAGGGGGCTCAGGCGAGTGCCCAGGCCGCCGGCGAGGATGATGCCCTTCATGGTCCGGTCTTCCTTCCGAGTCATCGGGGTTTGAGTGGCCGGGCCGGCGCACAGGTGCGAAGGCCGCGGGTCTCATCTGCCGCTCAAGCAGGGGCTCACTTCGACCGGGGACATTCCAGCGGGCGGCGAAGGCCCGGGGGAAGAGGTGGAGGAGGGCGAAGGGAGCATCGTGCACGAGGTAGCGACGAGCCAACCGGCGAGGCTCCTGAGCCAGCCGGTGGACCCATTCTAACCCGGATTTCTGAACCCAGCGAGGGGCGCGGCGGACATCGCCGGCGATGAAGGAGAGAGAAATGCCGACTCCGATAAAGGTGGCGTTTGGAAGGGCAGGACGCAGGTAGCGGATCACGTACTCTTGTTTCGGGAAGCCTAGCGCGACATAAACAATCGTTGGATTGGCGGCCACGAGCTTCTGGCGGAGTTCTGCCATGCGCTGTTGATCTTTGTCGAAGCCGACTTCGGGGCAGCAGGTGCCGGCGATGCGGAGGCCGGGGTTTTTCTGCTGGAGGACTTCGCCGGCTTTTTCCGCAGCGCCTTCTGCGCCGCCGAGGAGGTAAATGCTCCACTCGTTTTTGGCGGCGCGGGCAGCGAGGGACCAGACGAGGCCGGAACCGGGGACGCGCTGCGGAATGGGGTGCCCGCCGATCTTGCTGGCCCAGACGAGGGGCATGCCATCGGCGAGGAGCATATCAGCGCCGCCCTGGTTGGCGTGGAAGAGGGGGCGGAGGGAAGTGTTGAAGCAGTAGTGGCGGAGGATGTCGAGGTTGGGGGTGAGGACCCAGGTGCCGATGCCGGAGTTGATGCGGGATTCGAGGATGTCGAGGGCTTGTTTCTCAGTGACGGCGTTGAGAGGCATGCCCAGGAGCTCGCAGCGGCCGTCGGCGACGCCGGCGAGAGCCGAGCGAGCGGGTAGTTCCGGAGCGGGCGTGGGGGCAGCGCCGAGGAAAGAATGAAGGAAGGAGACAGGCATTTCACTCACGAGTGGCAACCTCCGTGCGTTGGGGCTTACTTGGGGGCGGCCGCTTCCTCCATGACGGGTTCAGACGGTCGCGGGGTACGTTGCCAGGATCGCGGCCCACGTCCCGCGAGCATCTGGCTGTACAAAACGAGCTTCCAGAAAAAGAACCGCGGCACGGCCAGGAAAAGGCGCCCCACAGCCGCGGCTCCAGAAATCTGCATTCCTCCGAGAATTACGTAAGCGGTGAGGCTCACGATGGCAAAAGCGGACAGCACTAATATCCATGGGCTGAGGTAGCCCAGAAGTACACCCATCCCAACAGCAAAAGTGACACCAGTCCAATAAAGCACGGCCATGGCGAGCGGTGGTGCGGACCAATCGAGAACGGCGAGGGCACTTCGGAGTCGGCCACGGATGAGCAGCCCTTTTGGCGAACGAAGTGTGAACAACATGGCCGGAAGTTTTGTCCAGGTGTGAACTTGGCCGGTTTCCCAGCGGAGTTTCTGGGTGGACATAGCGGCGCGATCGTCCGGGAGGGGGGAACGGACGAGTGCCGCTGGAAGGAAGCGGGGCTGAATGCCGGAGAGGAGGAGGTCGTAGGAGATGGCGAGGTCTTCAGTGAGGTGATCTTCGAAGTGGATGGTGGAGAGGATATCTGCGCGGAAGCACATGCCGGTGCCGAAGAGTTGCGTGGGGATGCCCAGTTGGGACATGCCGGCGGGGCGGATCCAGTTTTTGAGGGCAAAGGCGATGGTGGCGGCGGAGTGGAGTTTTTTTCCGGAGGTGCGGAGGGCGGAGTGGGACTCTTCGAGGATGTAGGCGGCCTGGGTGACTTGTGCACCGTTGTCGAGGGCGCGGGCGGTTTGTTCGAGGAGGTTGGGGGAGACAGTGCAGTCGGCATCGAGGATCATGACGGCGCGCTGGGTGTTGGGCAGTTGGGATTTCTGGGAGAGCCAGGCGAGGCCATCGCGGAGGGCGGCGGGTTTGCCGCGGGGCCCGGAGCTGCGTTCGAGGACGTCTGCGTGGGACTGGCGGGCGAGGGAGGCAGTGCGGTCTGAGCAGTGGTCAGCGATGACGAGGATGCGGCCGATGCGGTTGTGGGCGGTCTGGAGGCGGAGGGTTTCAAGGAGGCGCGGGAGGAGGATCTCTTCGTTGTGAGCGGGGATGAGGATGTCGATGGTGATGGGGGGTTCACCTGAAGGTGTTTGCGGTTTTTGTTGGCGCGCCGGAAGGGCGGCGAGGAGGACGTAGAAGAGCCAGGGGAGCCACCAGATCAGCGTTGGGAGCAGAAGCAGAGCGGCTATGATGGTGAGGGTGAGTTGGAAGGTGCTCATGCGGCACCTCGGGGGAAATCGTGCGGGTTGTTGGCGTCGGCAGTTTCGACGGGCTCCTGCAGTTGGCGCGTGGGGCGGATCGGGGGTTCTTCCGCGAGGCGGTGATCGAGGGCGCGGGTGCGGGGATTTGTAACAGGGGTGCGCGCGGGAATGGGATCGAGGTAGCGGCGGAAAATGTTGGCGAGTTGGGGGGCGACTTTGTGGAGGTTGAACTCGCGCTTGATTTTGTCGCAGGCGACTTCAGCCATGCGTTCGGCGGCGTTCTGGTGGACGAGGATTCGTTCGATGGCGTTGGCGAGGAGGTCGGCGCGGCCGGGAGGAACGACGAGGCCGGAGGTGCCGTGGTCGATGAGTTCGGGGATGCCGGCGATGCGGGTGGCGACGACGGGGCAACGTGCGGCCATGGCTTCCATGAGGACGACGGGGACGCCTTCGGCGAAGCTGGGGAGGACGAAGACGTCGGCCTTGGTAAAGAGTTCGTGGATGACGTCCTGGCCGACGTTGCCCAAGAAGCGGATGCGGTCTGCGATTCCTAAGACGTCGGCGCGGCGTTCGAGCGAGTGGCGGAGGGGGCCGTCGCCGGCGAAGAGGACGGTGAGGAAGTGGCCGCGGATGAGGAGTTCTGCGACGGCTTCGAGCAGGACGGCGTGGCCTTTGACGGTGGCGAGACGGGCTACGCAGAGGATGGTGAAGGGGGATTCGTCAGCGGGGTCGCGGCGGGTGCGGGGGTGGTGGAATTGTTCAGGATCGATGCCACAGTGAACGACGTCGAGCTTGTGCCACTGTTCAGGAGGAAGGAGGGACATCATCTGAGAGCGGCAGAAGTCGGAGATGCAGATGATGAATTTGGCGGCGGCGGCTTTCTGGGCGAGGCGATGTTCGGCGATGTCGAAGAATTCCGTGGGGCCGTGCATGGTGAAGGAGTAGGTGCCTTGATTGAGGCAGGTGGCGATGAGGGCGACATCCGCGGCGACGTTGGCGAAGTGGGCGTGGAGGTGCTTGATGTTTTCTTTGCGGCAGAGGCGGTGGACGAGGAGGGCTTCGAGAAAATAGAAGAAGGCCCAGATTGTGCCTTTGATGCCGGGGCGGCGGATGCGCCAGGCGGCGCGCATGGAGCGAAGGAAGAGGCCGGGGGAGTAAAGGAGCGGGCGGACAAGGGCGGCGAGGAGGGTGAGGGGTGAGGGGGGAACGACGACGTGGGTGGATTGGGCTTCGGCTTTGTCGGTGGGGGTGAGAAGTTCGCGCTGGTGCGGGCGGCGGATGGAGATGGTGGTGATATCCCAGCCGAGGTTGCGCAGGCCGAGCACTTCGCGCTGAATGAAGGTGTGCGAGACGCCGGGGTATTGTGAGACGATGTAGCCGATCCGCATGGGGGCCTTTCCGGCAGAGGTGGGGAGCGGGGGTTTGGGTAGTGCGGGCCGCTCTCGTCAGGTATTACCGACGGCTGCGGCGGCTGGATTGCCGGTGGGTTGGGGGGCGGCGGATTTGTACTCGATGATGCGGGAGGGCTTCCGAGCGAGGAGGTTTTTATAGAAATGCATTAGGCCGAAGAACTGAGGGAACTTGGCAATGACGGTGAAGCCTGCATACGTGAATGCGGATGTACGGTCGTCACCACGTTTCAGGCGGTAACGGATGACGCGGACCCAGAGATAGCAGTAGGCGAGAGGGATGAGGACGAGGGCCCACCAGCTCAGCACGAGTGCAAGAGCGAGGATGGCGAGGGGGATTGCGGCAGCCCACATGATTGTTGAGCGCCATGCTTGGCGGTAGAAGTAGAGCGGAGCTCCTCCGTGGGTGTGAGCGAGGTGGGCGAGGGCGTGGCCGTAGCGAAAATTGCGCTTCCACCATTGCCTGAAGCGGGTCATGGCCATGTCATGGAGGGTCATTTCGTGGTTCAGCCGGACTATAGAATGGCCGGCTTTGCGAAGGCGGGCGGCGAATTCGGGTTCTTCACCGGCGATAAAGCTGGCGGTGTAGCCGGCGAGGTGGATGAAGACGGTGGCGCGGATCATGGCGTCGCCGCCGAACTCCTGGGCCTGGCCGATGGCGGTGTCCCATTCCATGTCTGCGAGCAGGTTGTAGATGCTGGCTTCAGGGAAGCGTTCGCGGCGGCGGCCGCAGACGACGGCGACGTGCTTGTTGTGCGAAAGGTAGCCGGCGGCATGAGGGAGCCAGCGGGGGTGGAGCTCGGTGTCGCCATCGAGAAATTGGAGGAGTTCGACTTCGGGGTGGGCGCGGAGGAGGGCTTCTGCGCCGGCATTGCGAGCGCGGGCGGCGGTGAAGGGGATGGCGGGGTCAAGTTCGACGACTTGTGCGCCCAGTGATCTGGCGGTTTCGACGGAGTCGTCAGTGGAGTTGGAGTCGACGTAGATGACGTCGGCGATGCGGATGGCGGTTGCGCCTTCCTGGAGCTGGGTATTTCGCACGGACTCGAGGCAGGTGGTGAGACGTTGGCCTTCGTTGCGGCCGATGATGATGATGCCGATGGAGGTCATTGGGGGGCCTCCGGTTGTGCTGGGGTGGTGGTGGGTTTGGCAGCGAGGACGCGGGCGGGGATGCCGACGGCGATAGCGCCGGCGGCAATGTCTGTAAGGACGACGGCGTTGGCGCCGATGGAGGCGCCGTCTCCGATGTGGACCTTGCCGAGGATCTTGGCGCCGGCGCCGACGTTGACGCGTTTGCCGAGGGTTGGGGCATCGAGGGGGCGGTCGAGGGTTTTGTTACCGAGGGTGCAGCCCTGGCGGATGATGGAGTCATCGCCGATGACGGAGTTGCCGTGGATGACGATGGCGGATTGGTGTTCGATGATGACGCGGCGGCCGAGGGTGGCGGAATAGGGGAGCTCAATTCCGTAGCGGTTGCGACAGTGGCGGAAGAGTGCGCGGTATAGCATCGAGAAAGGGGCGCGTAAAAGTTTGGAGCGGATGCCCATGCGCCAGACGCCGAAGCGGTAGGCGGCGATGGCGCGGAAGCCGGGCTTGGTCCAGTCGCGGCCGTGGGCGGTGTAGTCTTCGCGGAGGAGGGTCAACAGGGAAAGGGTTGGCTGGGCGCGCGGTGGGGCCTCGGGGAGAGTGGCGGAGGAGATTGGGGTTGAGAGGGTGCCCACGAGTGTACCTTTGTAAACAGATGTCAGGCGATGGCGCTTTGAGGCGAGGAGCGGGTCATGGGATGGACGATTTCGCGCAAAGAATGCCGCAGGAGATCACGGGTTTCAGACTTGGCGACGGCGGAGTGGGAGACGCCGGTGAAGAGGCGGCGGATGCGCATCAGCATGTGGCCGATGAGCCAGAGGAGGTCTGCGGCGATCATGCCCAGATAGCCGAAGTGTTTGCGGTAATAACGGTGGCGCGATTCGAACCAGTAGCTGGGGAGACGTTTGGCGGACCAGTTGGTGGTGACGCCTGATGACCCCCCTACCAGGTGCACGATGTGTGCGGAGGGATCGTACCACGTTTGGAAACCGCGTTTGCGTGCGCGGCGGAAGTAGTCAACTTCTTCGAAATACATGAAGTAACGGTCATCGAGGAGGCCGACTTTCTGGATAACTTCATCGCGGATCATGACGCAGGCGCCGGCGACCCAGTCTGCGGGGTGGGGTTGGTCTTGGATGGTGCCGTAGACTTCCCATTTTTTAAGCAGACGCGAGAGGAAGCCGATGTTGGCGCCGCGGACGAGTTCTGAGAGGGGCGTGGGGTCGCCGAAGGCGGAGAGCTGCGGGGTGCCATCGGGGTATTCGAGCCGCGGACCGACGCAGGCGGCATCAGGATGGTGATCGAGGAAGTTCTGCAAGGTAGCGAAGGCACCGGGGCGCACAAGCGTGTCCGCATTGAGAAGTATCCAGTATTGGGCGCCGCCGGTCGCGAGAAGATCCCGGATACCGACGTTATTTCCGCCCGCAAAACCGGCGTTTTGCGGGTGAGCAAGCAGGGTGACCAAACCGTTACCAGAGGGATCAGCCAGGGGCGAAATCTGACGTAGCGACTCTTCTCCGGAGGCGTTGTCCACGATGACGACTTCATCCTGCGCGGGGTCGAGTTCCGGAAGCAGCGTCGCAAGGCAGTCCTTGAGCATCCCGGGCGTCTTATAGTGCACAATAATGACCGCATAACGGCGGCGTGCCCTGGTCATGACATGACCTCCGGCACCATCTGCAGCTCATCGGCGGGCCAGCCGGTGGACATGGGCATCCCCATCGGCATGGGCTTATAGAAGCGCAGCGTGGCGAGGAGACCCATGTTCAACATAAAGAGGAAGGGAGAAGGGAAGGCATTAAACAGAAAATCGATGAATTGCGCGCCGAGCATCAGGGCGACAGCTGCCGCCAGGGTTTGCAGATCGGGCGTCATGTCATGCCAGCGGCGGAAGGCTTCGATGATGCCGGAGCCCCAGATGATATACCAGCCGACGACACCGACGAGACCGAAGAAGGTGATCTGGATCAGCCACCATGCGTCGACATCACGGACATTGCTGCCCCCCTCATCCTTCGCGATGCCGTTAGCGCCTTTGCCCAGGAGCAGATGCTGCGAGGCGTCCGCAATATTCACACGTTCGGCTTCGAGTCGATAGCTAAGGGAATCAGAGCGGTCAGCGCCGAAATAGCTTGCGGCCTGGAGGAGTGCGGAAGCGTCGATCTGGTTGGTGTAGCGGCCGGTCATCCAGACGATCGCCAGAATCGGAAGCACCACGAGAATCCATCGCGTACGCATGATCACCAGCAGGGCGAGCAATGCCGTGATGAGGAGAAACGCGGCGTAGCCGGAATAGGTCATTGTCAATGCGAGACCGCTGACAAGCGTCAGGACCGTCGCCCATGCGGGGATGATGCCCCACAGAGGCTTGAGGAGTTTGCGATACCAGAGCCAGCCTGCGAGGGCACTGGCCGTTCCCAGGAGCGAAGACACTTCCAGTGCGTGGCGCAAAAATCCCATTGGCCGAAAGTGGCTATAGCGCAGCACCTGGTCGAAGGAGTGCTGAAAATAACCATAAAGCGCGGTGTGAAAGAACGGAGAAAAACGGAATTCGACGGCAGCAATAAAGGCGTAGACGAAACCGCCGCCGATGATGGCGCGCATGGCTTCATAAAGGCTGTCTGCCGTGGTGAGGTGGATGCGGGCGAGGAGCATCAGGGGGTAAAACTGCCGGAGAACTTCCACGCCCTGGGAGATGCCGTCCTTTGCGCCCAGCCCGTTGACGATGGACGTGAGGAAGACGCCAGCGGTGACAAAAAGGAAGGCGAGATCGACCCAGTGAAATCGGAAGCGCGCCAGAAGGTGCGGGGCGAACATCAGGGTGCCCAAAAGTGCGCCGATATTGCATGCGGTGAGCTTGTCGATGCGGACGGACTGGCTGATCACGATGGAGCCGGTGAAGTTGTTGTTGGTGGCGACTTCGACCGGGAGAAGGAGGTACCCGACGACATAGGTCAGCACGAAGGCGCGGGCCGGGGAGAACACGGCAAACATGCCAACGGCGATGCAAATCCAGAGAAGCAGGGCGACCTGAGCTATCACAACTATCTCCGGCTGCGAAATTCGCGAACGGCTGAGGTATCGACATTCTGTCAGAAGGCGTCACGCGCGGTCGCCAGAATGTCACCGGACGAGCACGCTCGCACCGGGGCACAGCCGACGCAAGCCACTACGCATGTCAGCAGCAGTTGGCTTGCTGAAAGAACGACGGGTATCGCGGGAAGGGTGAAATTCGCAGGCACATTTCCACCTTTGAGTGGTTTGATGAGGTGAATCCTGCGGGGGCCGAGGTGGGTACAGCGTTTGCCAGTGGAGAGCATGGCTGAAGAAGCATGTTGCTCCGCTGGGCCGTGGGGCCCTGCAAGGCGCAGCGAGGAATGTTGTTTCCGGCAATGTGCTCATTTCAGTGGGAGTTTGTTCGATGAAAGCTGTGGTGTTAGCAGGCGGATTAAGATCCGGTTTGGAGATTGCCGGATCGGGGCTTCCGCGAGCCTTATGGCCGTTTCCCGGGCAGCCGCTGATTGCGAATGTGATTGCGTTTTTAAAGCGTTCGGGGGTCACTGAGATTGCGATTTGTGCCAATGGGAAGACGCGTTTGATCGCGGCGGAATTGTCGAGCGGCGCTTACCCGTGGAAAGATTTGCATTATTCGGAAGACCCGCTGCCTCGTGGGCCGGCGGGTTGCCTGCGCGATCTGCAGGAGTGGCTGGGGAATGAGACGTTTGTCGCGATTCAGGGGACCGCCTGCTATGACTTTGACCTGAATGCGATGGTGGAAGAACACCGGCGGATGGAGGCAGCGATTACGGTGGGCGCGCGGCGGTGCCCGGATGATGTCGATCTGCTGGAACCGGCGGGTGTTTACCTGGTGGAACCCAAGACGCTGGCGTTCATTCAGCCGCAGGGGTATCAGGATTTTAAAGAACAGTTGTTGCCAAAGGTGATTGCCGCTGGGATGCGGGTGCGGTGTCATTCGCTGAAGGGAACGGCCACCCTGATTCACAGCCCGGGGCATTATCTGTCGGCGATGGGGGATGCGATCGTACGTTCGGCAACTGAACTGCCGGCGGGATATCGGCTGCTCGGGGAGAATGCCGTGGTGCATGAAACGGCGACCATCGATCCAAGCGCCCGGCTAACCGGGCCGGTATGGGTGGATGCCGGGGTGGTGATTGAAGCGCGGGCGGTGATCGCGGGGCCGGCGATCATCGGCGCGAGGTCGCGCATTGGAAGCGGTGCTCTGCTGCACCGAACAGTCATCATGCATGATTCGACGGTGGAATCGGGGGCCGAGTTGTTTTCGACCATCTTGCCGCCGCGCTCCACGAAGGCCGCGCGTGCGCGGAAAGTGGCAGCCCCTGCCGCGGCCTCCACGGGAGGGCGTGAACGGGAAGCGGGGTGGCCCGGCGTTCGGGGCAGATTTGACCGGCTGATGAACCTGTTTGAGCCGGCACGTCCCGGCGCGGCAGCGCGTTAAACAGTCGTTGCACATTCATTACAAAGAACGCAATCGCAAATCCCGGCGCCAGCGTTCTGCGCCCGTTGGGCAGCGCTTCAAAGCTGAGTTCCGCGGCTAGCCGATCCATCTATTGTGCGGAGGTTTTCGTACTGGCTGAAGTGAACGCGCGCGAAAGAGCGCCAGTGCATCGACCAAGACGAGGTCCCACCCCATGAATACTTCCGCCCTGGTTTCCAGACTTGATCATAAGAACCTTCCGCAGTGGACCCCGGCGTCGCCGGGTTATATCGGGATGCAATCATCGGCGGACAGCGATGCGGCAAGACAAGCGTCGCGGATGTCGATGGGGTTGCGGCGTTACTGGTGGGTGGCCGCGTTGATCTGGGCGGTGATCGCAATCCCGGCGACGTTTGCAATTTTCAAAATGGTTGCGCCTCAATATGTGGCAATGGGCTCAATTAACGTTCAGCCCTACCGGACGAATCTGCTGACCAACGAAGACAGGCCAACGCCGTTCTACATGGAATACCTCCGCACGCAGGCGGACCTGATGAAGAACCCGAACATTCTTCATGAAGCCGCCAAGAAGCCGGCGCTCAACTCATTTGACTGGTTCCGCAACCTGCCCGATCAGGTGGGGTATCTGATGGACAACGTGCAGGTGGAAGCGATTCCTTCGACGCAGAACATCCGGATCAGCATGACGCACAAGGATCCGGCAGCGGCAAAAGCAATCGTCAATGCCGTGATGGATGCGTACATGGAAGACACGGATACCCGGCAGAAGAAGCGGAACGAAGACGCATTGAAGCAGCTCCTGGACCTGCAGAAGACGCAGGTGGAGGCACAACGGCGCGCGCAGGCGGACCTGGACAACGTGATGAAGGAGGGGGATGTCTCGTGGAACGAAGGGTTCTTGAAGTCTGTGGGAGAAACGATCGCCAACACGCAGATCACGCTGGCGAAGCTGCAGAGCGACAAATTCGCGCTGGATAACCAGTTGAAGAACATCCAGGAGAAAGAACTGGATGATGAGGAGACGTACCGGGCGAGTGTACCGGTGGACCAGGATCAGCAGATCATGCAGTGGTCAACGGAGCTGATTCGGGTGCAGACGTCAGACAGCATTGCGGAATCGAAGAAGCAGACGGCATCTCACCCGGATCGCGTCTCCAACCGCAAGCAGATCAAGGACCTGCAGAAGCAGATTACCGACCGGAAGAAGGCGATTCAGGACAACGCCTGGAAGATTTACAAGGCAGGCTTTGAGCTGGACAAGTCGCACAAGGTCAACTCGCTGCAGTCGGACGTGGACGCCATCAATAAGCAGATCGCGAAGTACGGGGAAGACCTGAAGACGTTGACTGCCTCCGCGCGGGACATGGGTAGCAAGTCGCAACCAATAGCGACGTTTAAGGCTCAGATCGAAACCTCCAAAGACATGCTGAAGCATTATGAAGCGCGCATCGATGAAGTGACCAAGCAGAACAGCCCCCTGGGCAAACTCGATCCATATGCGGCGGTACTGCCTTTGACGCCGACGGTGGACAAGCGGCCGAAGCTGGCGGCTGCGGTGAACGGGGCGGGGTTCATGCTGGGGATGGCGGTGCTGGTGCTGTTGATCAAGCTGCGTGACAAGATTGATCATACGGAGGACCTGCCCCACACGTTCCAGCCGCTGGTGGTGGGGACCGTATCGCATGCGGGCTCTGCCGCGCGTGGGTTGCAGGGGCGGATGAGCAAGAAGATTCTGGGGGAAGAGATGCGGCTGTTGCATGCGAATCTGCTGCCGCCGGGGCCGATGCAGCGGCGGATCATGATGATCACGAGCCCAACGCCATCGAATGGGAAGACTTCTATCGCTTCGCAGTTGGCGCTATCGCTGGCGAAGAGCGGGCTGGATGTGCTGTTGATTGATGCGGACCTCCGCAAGCGGGATCTGTCGACGATGTTTGATGTGGGATTCCGACCGGGGCTGGCGGACCTGCTGCAGGGGCGGCCGCCAGAGCTGATCCGTCCGGTGGAATTGCTGCCGAACCTGCGCCTGATGGGCGCGGGGACGAAGCTGGATCGCAACCCGGTGGAGCTGTTCCAGCGGAAGCATTTCCACGAGAGCCTGAACCTGCTGCAGGAGAAGTTTGACTGCATCGTGGTCGACACGCCACCGACGCTGGTGGTTGCCGACGCCCGGCTGATCGCCCGGTCGGCGGATGAAGTGCTGTGCGTGGTGCGGGCGCAGGTGTCGAGCCCGAAGGACGTGAACCAGACGATCGATGCGTTGTCGCGGATTACGGGCAAGACGCCGAAGATTATTCTCAACGGCGTGGCGCATAAGCAAAGCTACTACAAGTACAAGTTTGCGTATTCCAGCGAAGAGCACGACGCGGCCGAAGCGGCGGCATCGGCGGATTCGCTGGATTGAAGGCGGATTGCTGTGGCCAGAACGACCACCGGCATCACTAAAGAAAGTCTGCGCAACGAGAGAAGATTAACAGTTGATGAAGAGATCGATGGAAGCGAACAGCGGTGGTTTTCGGGTGTGCACTTTGCACAGGAATAAGTCGAAAGGTCCGCGCCTTGGAATGGGCGACGGTGTGACAGTCATGACGACGATCGATCGATCTCGAAGCCAGTTGCTCTCCGATGAACGCACTGCCGATCCGCTGCAGGAATCGGGCATTTTGCCCGCAACACGCCCCCTGCACTCAGCGGGGACATGCTGCGAGCTTTCCGACAGCTGGCTGCTGGCCTGGTCGATCGGGCGATCCGGATTTCCATGCGTGGTGTCGCTTGGGAAGGGGGCACCGGCCTTTCCGAAGGGGGCAATCGTCACCGGCCCGCGGTTTGGGCTGCATCTTTCCAGTTCGTTGCCAATCAAGACATTGCTGCAGGCGTTTTCGGCACTCCGAGGCAAGCGGTCGCCGCGCGCGGTGTTGCTGGTGGCGGATCCGCCGCATCCGCGGAAGTCGACTTATCGGGAACATTTGCACCTGGACGAGCAACAGCATGTGATTTCGATTCGGCGGACGTTCCGGAAACGCTATCGGGCAGAGCCGCGGCCGATGCTGGTGGGGGTTGTGTGGAAACTGAATGAGGACCCGGCGACGCCGGCGGAACCTTTGGCAGGTATGCCTTGGCGGACGGTGCGGGCGCTGTTCCGGCAGTCGCGGGCGGGGATCTTCAGGCACGTGGTGGCGCATGAGTCCTTGACCCGGACGACGTCGTTCCGGAGCAACCTGCTGTCGCAATTGACCCCGGGATCGTTACGGGCGCTGGCGGCAGACCTGAATTACCGGGCGGTGCATCCGGCGCGCGGCGATTTTGTTTTTGCGCATGCGGAATCACACATTGATGATCGAGCCCTGTTGCGCGGGCCGTTGTTCATCGACGCGGGGGTGAAGGTTACGGATGATCACCTGCACGTGGGGCCGGGCTGGATCACGCCGGAATCGCCTGGCGTGACGCTGCCCGATGAGCGGGATTTGCCGGGGAACGCCGAGTTCGGGGGTGCCGAGTCCGTATTGGCGGCGCGGCATGATGGGGATGCGTATTTTGTGGCGCCACGTGCGCAGCACCAGCCGGTCTATGAAGCGGCGAAGCGGGCGTTTGATATTGTCTTTTCGCTGTTTGCACTGTTGATCACGCTGCCGATCTGCGTGGTGGCGGCGATTGCCGTCAAGCTGTATGACCGGGGGCCGATTTTCTTCAGCCACACGCGGGAAAGCGTGCATGGCAGGCCCTTCAACTGCCTGAAATTCCGCACGATGGTGCTTAATGCGGAGGCGATGAAGAAGAAACTGCGGGAAGAGAACCAGGTGGACGGACCGCAATTCAAGATAGCGCGGGATCCGCGGATCACGCCGATCGGGCAGTTTTTACGAAAGACAAACATTGATGAACTGCCGCAGTTTATCAATGTGCTCATGGGGGAGATGTCGGTGGTGGGGCCGCGGCCGAGTCCATTTGAAGAGAACCAGTTGTGCCCGGCGTGGCGGGAAGCGCGGCTGTCGGTGAAGCCGGGGATTACAGGGCTATGGCAGGTGTCGCGGTCGCGGAAGCGCGGGGCGGCGGACTTCCAGGAATGGATTCATTACGACACGCAGTATGTAGATCGGCGGAATTTTGTGCTGGATATGCGGATTATTCTGCTGACGATCAAGGAGATGTTCGGGCAAGGGCAGTAGAAGAATAGAGAATTGAAAATAAATAGACCATAGAAAAAGGACGCTGTCGCGTTGGCGAGAGCGCCCTTTTTTATTTGCTGCCTGGTTGCGCGCGGCTGCGTCGCTAAGTGTTTAGCGGCAGGCGCGGCAGTGGTAGACGCCACCGGGGGGCATGTTTTTCATGACGAAGTCGAAGGAGACCTGCTTGAAGAACTTTTTGTAGTATTTCCAGTAGATGAAGGGGATCTCGGTGATGTTGGAGTAGACGCCGCCATCGACGAGGTAGCGGCGGACGGAGGCGAGCATGCGGTTGCGGACGGGAGGCGGAAGCGTGGGGGTGGGGAGGCCGGAGACGAAGGCGTCCACGTGCTTGATGCCGCGGGCTTTGAGGACTTTTTCGAGGTCGCGGACGTCGGATTGAACGATCTCGACGTTTTTGTGCATGCTGAAGCGGCGTTTGAGGATCTTGGCGAAATCGGCATCGCGTTCGATGGCGATCAGGGTGGTGTGGGGCTTCAGGCGGCGGATGATTTGATCGGTGATGGGGCCGGTGCCGGCGCCCAGTTCGACGACGACCTTGGCGTGGTTCCAATCGATTTCTTTGATGGTGGCGCGGGCGAGGTGGGTGGAGGAGGGCCAGACGGAGGCGATGGTGGTGCCATGGCGCAGGAACTTGCCCAGGAAGAGGAAGTTTTCGCCGATACGGGACTTCCCGTCGTTGTGCCCGTGGTCAATCGACTTGGTCGACCGCGGAGAATGCGAGGGGGGGGCAGCATGCGACATATCCCGGAACCTCCGAAGACGGCGGGGAAGGGGTCAGCGTGGGGAAGGAACGCCGGAACGAGCAAGGATAATACTTGGGCTGCTCTGTCCATACCAGCGTTCCTGCTGGTTTTCGTGGATCGCCCCCTGTTTCTGACAAGGTGAAGGGCGAACAATTAGCTTATATAAAACTGCGGCCAGCGATGGAGGCCGGCCGCAGAGGATGCATTACGAGAAGCAATTGCCTGGGGTTACCCGGGGATCGGCACCGGGACCGCCGGGGAGCCGGGGGTCGTGGGCCGGGTGGGGAAAG
>JADMIO011606058.1_pt1 | contig 18545 bp, 14 predicted proteins | sample 8958161 | NCBI WGS metagenome assembly JADMIO01 (sample SAMN16585339, study PRJNA669376) | soil metagenome | isolation source: Crop rotation soil | place: USA: Cullars Rotation, Alabama | collected 2011 | reverse complement strand
CGCGTACGACCCCCCCGAAGAAAACCCTCACTCCGAAAGCCCGTTCGGCGCCAACCAGGACTTCGGCCACTCCCACTGGCACAACTCCTTCCTCTGGGGCGAAAATCTCCACGATATCGCCATCCTCGGCCCCGGCACTATCGACGGCAACGGCCTGGCCTACAACCCGCCAGCCAACGGCATCGGAATCGGTAACAAAGCCCTCGCCCTCAAACTCTGCCGCAATGTCACCCTCAAGGATTTCACCTTCTATCGCGGCGGACACTTCTGCATTCTCGCCACCGCCGCCGACAACTTCACCATCGACAACGTCAAGTTCGACACCATCCGCGATGCCATTGACGTTGTCTCCTGCAAAAATGTCCGCATCTCCAACTGCACCGTCAATTCCCCCATCGACGACGGCATCTGCCTCAAGGCTGACTATTCCCTGGGCCAGCCGCGCGACTGCGAAAACATCACCATCACCAACTGCCAGGTCTCTGGCTACCGCATGGGCACGCTGCTCAACGGCGCTTACGAACGCACCTTCCAGGGCAATACCCCCTCGCCCACCGGCCGCATCAAGTTCGGCACCGAATCCAACGGCGGCTTCAAAAACATCACCATCTCCAACTGCGTCTTCGACTTCTGCCGCGGCCTGGCCATTGAATCCGTCGACGGCGGCGTGATCGAAGACGTCACCGTCTCCAACATCACCATGCGCAACTTAAATATGTCCCCGATCTTCATCCGCCTCGGCAACCGCCATCGCAGCCCGCTGGGCGAAAACACCCCCGTCGCACAAATCCGCCGCGTCAACATCTCCAACATCAGCGCCTCGGGCGTCGATCCACGCTATCCCGTCAACATCTCCGGCATCCCCGGCCACCCCATCGAAGACCTCCGCCTCTCCAACATCCGCATCGCCTACATCGGCGGCGGCACGCAACAACAGGCCGACCGCGTCGTCCCCGAAAACGAGATCGGCTATCCCGAACCCAGCATGTTCGGCGTCCTCAACGCCTCGGGCTTCTTCATCCGCCACGTCAAAAATCTCGAAATGCACCACATCGATGTCACCTATGACAAGCCCGACGCGCGTCCCGCTTTCTGGATGAATGACGTCGCCGGAGCCGATTTTCAGCACATGAAGATTCAGCGTTTCGATGGTGTCCCGCTATTCCGACTCAACTCTGTGACCGATTTTTCGACGCAATTTGTGCGATCGGTGGCCGACATGAAGCGGGAAAATGCTGATAAGGAAGACATTAAGTGATTGTTAGACAAAGAGTTAAAAAAGCTCTTGCCGGAAACCACAAGCCGCGCGATACTTCCCCCATCGATTGATTCCTTGCACGGGGACTTGCTTTATGGCCAAGAAGAAAAAGAAATCCAAAGCCAAGAAATCCGCACCGAAGAAAAACAAGAAGCGCGCCGCGAAGAAGCCGATGAAAAAACGCGCCGCGAAAAAGCCCGCAAAGCGCAAGGCTGCCCCGAAAAAGAAGGCCGCTCGCAAGTCCGCGCCACGCAAGCCCGCCGCGCGCAAACCGGCTCCCCCTCCCACCCCAATTGAGCAGCCCGCCGCCGGCCCCGCGGTCGTCGCCGCTGAGCCTGTCAGTGAGCCGGTAAGCACCCCCACGGAACCGGCCGCCGACTCCATGGGCGCCGCCGAGGATGCCGCCAACGCCGGAGGCGCCGCGCCGGACCAGGACACGAACGCCACATAAGTGTCTACTCACCGGCAGCGCAAAGCTAAATCCATCCGGTTCCCCAGCGTCGCAAACACGCGCCGCACCAATTCCGGATTTCCCCCAGCCCATTCCATGAATTTCCGAAACTCAGCGCCCGCATCCCCGCCCACCGCCAGCACGCCCAGCCCAAACGAGTGGTGAAACTCGAACGACGGATATTGCCCCGAAACTTCCGCCCACAATTTCCAAACCCCGAAATCCGGCCGTCGCACCTGCGTGTCGTGAAACAACACCACCCCGCGGGCGGACACCTTGGGCAGCCACGTCTGGAAATCATGCCGCACCGCTTCATAGGTATGCAGCCCGTCAATATGCAAGAGATCGATGCTCGCATCCGCAAATTGCATTACCGCGTCGTCGAATGTCTTTTGCAGCAACCGCGAGAACCCGCCATACAAGGGATCGTGATAATTCCGCAGCACGCGCAGCACCTCCGGCCCGTAGATGCCCGCCTGCGCATCGCCCTGCCAGGTATCGACGGCCGTGCATTGTGTACCCGCGCGGCTGCGCACTACCGCCTGGCAGAGTGCACAATAGGAATCTCCAAAGTGTGCTCCCAATTCAACCAGCGTCCGGGGCCGAAGCATATCGACCAGTGCCATTCCGAACGGAATATGGCCCATCCACGCGGAACGGCCGGACAGGTACTGCGGGTCTTCAAATGCTAAGGCCAAATGGCGGACATCCATGCATATCTCCGAAGGATCTTCGCAGTATATCTGCTCTCGCGGCGTTATGTGTATCATGTCATTTCCGGGCGAACGGTGTGTAGGCGTGTCTACCACCGGCGAGCCATTTCGCCCCGGGGAAAAATAGAGGACACAACTATGAAACGTTCGGTTCTGGCAATTGCCTTGGGCTTCCTGGTTGCAGGCGCGAGCATCGCTTCACGGGTCATCGCCGATGACAGCGCAGCCGCGAAACCAGCCGCCTTGAATTTCACCATGAAAGACATCGATGGCAAAGATGTTGACCTCTCCTCCTACAAGGGGAAGGTCATCATGATGCTCAATGTCGCCAGCAAGTGCGGCAACACGCCGCAGTACACCGCCCTCGAAAAAGTCTACGAAAAGTACAAGGACAAGGGCCTCGTGATCATCGGCTTCCCCGCCAATAACTTCGGCGGCCAGGAACCCGGAACCGACGAGCAGATCAAGGAATTCTGCACCGGCGCCGACAGCCAGTACCACGTGAAATTCCCCCTCATGTCCAAAGTGAGCGTCAAGGGCGACGACATCGCTCCCCTGTTCAAGTATCTCACCAGCCAGGACAGCAAGCCGCTTTCAAAGGGCGACATCAAGTGGAACTTTGAAAAGTTCCTCATCGGCCGCGACGGCAAGCTCGTGGGCCGCTTCGGAAACCGGACCCAGCCGGAAGATGCAACAGTCATTGCGGCCATTGAAAAGGCGTTGGCTGAGAAATAAACAGCGTTCTCAAGCGAAAGCCCCGCATGAAAATGCGGGGCTTTTTGCTTTCGCCGCCGAGGAAGCGCTGCCGATAAAGTACTCAGGAGCCCGCGCATGGATGTGTTGGCGGATGGAGCATTTGCATTGACTTCGGGGCAGATCGCCCTGCTTATCAGTGCCGCCGCTTTGCTTTTTGCCATCAACCATTGGCGCCGGAACGCGCTCGCTAAACGCAATTCCCATGAAAGCACCCCACCCATGCCCGTCGGCAACCCGCTGAGTATGCGCGAGATCACCGCCGAAGTGCAGGCGCTCCTCGCCGACCTCGAAGAAACCTCACGCCGGCTCACAGCACAACTGGATAACCGCTACACGCGCCTCGAGCAGCTTATGGCCGAAGCCGATGAGCGCATTCGCAAACTCGAGGGGTTGAGCCGCCCGACCGGCAACCCACAGTCGCCGCCCGTCGCGGGGGTGGTGGCCGATGCCCGGCAGACACTCGCCCGCTTGCGCCACGAGCGCGGCGCGCCGCCCGCAACCGATGATCCCGCCTATCAGCCCGTCTATTCCCTCGCCGACCGCGGCAAATCGCCTCGCGAGATCGCCCAGGAACTGGGCCGCCAGCCCGGCGAAATTGAGCTCATCCTCGCCCTGCGCCAAAAAGTGTAATTATTGATCGGCAGCCGCGGACAGCGAAGCCAGCGTCAGCTGCGCCGCCGTCTGCCACGTGAATAAACCCGCCCGGTAGATGCCGCGATACTTCAGCTGCCGCCGATACTCCGCATCCTCCAGCAGCCCCGCAATCGTCTGCCCCATCGCTTCCGAATCATCATGCGGGAAATACACCGCCGCATCCTCCGCAACTTCCCGCAGCGACCGCATATCCGAACACGCCACCGCCGCCCCGCACGCCATGGACTCCAGCACCGACAGGCCAAACCCTTCAAACGACGACGCGCAGCACGTCAGCGTCGCCCCACGGTACAGGTCCGCCAGTTGATCATTGCTGGGCGCCGATACAAATCGCATCCGCGGCAACACCCCGGCAGCCTGGGCGGCCCCATAAATCGCCGATTGCTCCCACCGGTCGCGCCCGGCGATCACCCACAGCGTCCGCGCCGCATCAGGCGTCCCCGTCGATGCCCACACCGCCTGCATCGCCGGCAGCATGCGCGCGTAATTGCGCCGCGGAATATCCGCCCCGACCGCCAGCACATAAGGCGGGCGAATGTGGTTCTCAGTGTGCACGGGCTTGAGCGTTGGCAGTGCATCCGGCGGAGAAGGCGAAAAAGCGCTGTCGATGCCGTTGTAAACCACGTCGATACGCTCCGGCGGAAGACGATAGATCGACGCAATGTCGTATTTCGTCTGCGAAGACACGGCAATCAGCCGCTTCGCGTGCCGCGCGCTCTGCGCCATCACATGGTGCATCACCCGCCCCGCGGCCGTCCGGCGGACAACCGGGTCCAGTTCAAAAGACAGGTCGTGAATCGTCGGAACCACCGGGCACGTCTTGATCCGCGGCACATCCGGCGTAAACGAGTGGTAAACGTCCGCCTTCAGCCGCGAAATCGAGCGGGCCAGCGCATTCAAAATGCGCGGCGTCGCGCGGATGTTCGAAGGCAGATTGTAAGAAGAAATCTCAAGCGGATGAAAATTCGCCGGCAGCTCCTTCAGCACCGATTCGTCGAATCGACCGCCCTCTTCCTCATAGCCCTCCGCCGGCCGGGGGTAGATCAGATGAAACTGATGCTCCGCAGCCATCTTCTTCCACGCCGCGAGAATGTTCCGGGCGCGCTGCTCCGCCCCTGCAACCTGTTCGCGAACCAGAGGACGGGCATCCACGGCAATGATCATCCAGATAGCGTACACGCTCGGCCGCGAGTCACAACCCCATGGCCACCGCGCGGACGCCGTTTGTCAGCCGTGTTATCATGCGCCCCATGCGACGCTCCATTCAGATTTTGCCCGATAGCCTCATCAACAAGATCGCCGCCGGCGAAGTCGTGGAGCGCCCGGCCTCGGTGGTCAAAGAACTCCTGGAAAACTCCCTGGATGCCGGCGCGACCCGGATTCACGTCTCCGTCGAGGACGGCGGCCGCACGCTCATCCGCGTCTCCGACGACGGCTGCGGAATCCCTGCCGACGAAGCCCCACTCGCCTTCGCGCAGCATGCCACCTCAAAGATTCAGACCGCCGATGACCTCTTTGCCATCGGAACCATGGGCTTTCGCGGCGAGGCCCTGGCGTCCATCGCGTCGGTCTCCCACGCGACAATGGTAACCCGCACGGGCGATTCACCGCAGGGGGTGCGGATCGAGGTCAAGGATTCCGTGCTCTCCCCGCCTATACCCTGCGCCGCTCCCGTGGGCACCACCATCGAGGTGCGCGACCTTTTCTACAGCGTCCCCGCCCGCCGAAAGTTCATGCGAACCGATTCCACGGAGTTTTCCCACATCCACGAGATGGTCCTGCGCTGCGCCCTGCCCAATCCGCAGGTCGCCTTCTCCCTGACGCACAACGGACGCCGCGTCCTGGAACTGCCCATCACCCAGGACCGCCAGATGCGCGCCGCCGAAGCCCTCGGCTCCAGCCGCGAGGAGACGGGCGACCTCTACGAAAAGTTCCTGCCCGTCGATTTTGAAGAGCGCGGAATGAAGGTCCACGGCTTCGCCGGTCAGCCCGCCATGGCGCGCCCCACCGCCCGCTTTCAGTATCTCTTCCTGAACGGTCGCTACATCCGCGACCGCTCCCTCCTCCACGCCACCAAGGAAGCCTATCGCGGCCTCATCGAGCCCAGCTCCCAGCCCGTGGCCATCCTCATGATCGAAATGGACCCCGCCGCCTTCGATGTAAACGTCCATCCCCAGAAAACCGAGGTCCGCTTCCGCGATTCCGGCCAGACCTACCGCGCCGTGCTCGCCGCCCTCCGCGAAAAGCTCCTCGGCAGCGACCTCACGCCTCTGGTGCGCACCGCCAATCGCTTTGACGCCCCTCCCGTCGCCCCCAATCAAGAGCAGCGCGAACTCTCACCCATTTCCCCCACCGAAACGCGCGAAGTCATTGCCGAATTCTTCAAGCAGGCCTCCCCCGTCCAGCCCCGCCTGCATTTCGGCGTCGAAACCCGCCCATCGCCCATCGATGATCCATCGCGGGTGACCGTAGGGACGGAGGGTACAGGGTCCACGGTTCAGGGTAAAAAGGCGGAGGGCTCGTGCGATGAAGTGTGTGCGGGCGAAGCTACAATCAACGTGACAAGTCAAACGAGCCACCCTGTACCCGGTACCCTGTACCCTGTACCCTCTACCCACTTCGTCCAACTCCACAACACCTACATCGTCGCCGAAACCGACGAAGGCGTCGTCATCATCGATCAGCACGCCCTTCACGAACGCATCATCTATGAAGAGCTCTTCGCCCGCGCCACACGCGGCCCGCTTGAGGGCCAGCGCCTCCTCATTCCAGAAGTCCTCCCGCTACACCCGCGCCAAGCCGCGGCACTCGAAACTGTCAAACCCCTCCTCGCCAAACTCGGCATCGACATCGCCGACTTTGACGCCTCATCCGTGGCCGTGCATTCCTTCCCTTCCCTGTTGTCAAAGGTCTCCCCGCGCGAATTCCTCCAGGATCTTCTGGATCGCCTGCTCGACTACGGCGGCGCAGGCTCCGCGAAACTTTCCCCCGAACAACTGCTCCACGAAGTCCTCGACATGGCCAGTTGCAAGGCCGCCGTCAAAGCCGGCTATCCCCTCTCCCAGGATGAAATCTCCGCCCTCCTCGCCCGAAAGCAACAGGTCGAACGCTCCTCCAATTGCCCCCACGGCCGCCCCACAACGCTCCGGCTAACCCTTTCCGACCTGGAACGGCAATTCAAACGAAAGTAAGGGTTCAGGGTTCAGGGTATAGGAACGAATCGTGAAAACTTCAAACCTATACCCTAAACCCTGCACCCTATACCCTTTTATCGCATTGGTCTGCGTGCTGCTCGTCGGGTGCAAGCGGGAATCAGCCAGTGTCAGCGATCTCGAAATCTTCATCGTCTCCCCCCAAGGCGCCGAAATCCGCCGTGAATTCTCCGAAGCCTTCTCCAAATGGCATGAAACGCATTTCGGCAAACCCGTCAAACTGAATTTCCTCGACATCGCCAGCGGCGGCACAGGCAACGTCTCCCAGTTTCTGGAAAAAGCCTTCGCCTATCGCGATTCCGCCGGATGCGACATCGTCTGGGGTGGCGGCACGGGCGCGTTCAACAGTTATTTGTCCCACAACTTCCTGGCCAAGATCCCACCCCAAGCCGCAGGCGAGCCCGACCAGATCGACGCCGTCCCCCCGGACGTCTTCGGCAGTCCCCTCCACGGAAAAGATGGCCTCTGGATCGCCTCCGCGCTCTCAAACTTCGGCATCGTGATCAACAAAGACCGCATCCAGGAACTCACGCTACCCACCCCGCGCGCCTGGGCGGATATCGCCGACCCACGCTGGCTGGGCCATCTGAGCCTGACCGATCCCTCCAAATCCGGCTCCGTCCGCACCAGTTACGAATTCATCCTGCAGCAATATGGTTGGGAACGCGGCTGGGGAATTCTCACGCTGCTCTTTGCCAACGCCCGCGCCATCCGCGAGGGCGGCGCCAATCCCGCAGAAGACGTCGGCTCCGCCGATGCCGCCGCCGGCATCGTGATCGACCTCTACGGCCGCGTGCAAGTCCTGCGAACCGGCCGCGAATTGGTCGGCTTCGTCGTCCCCGAAGGCGGCAACGCCCCGGACTGCGACCCCATCGCCCTGCTCAAAGGCGCACCCCACGCCGAACTCGCCGCCCGCTTCATCCGCTTTGTGGTCTCAGAAAACGGCCAGCGCCTCTGGACCCATCGCGCGGGAGCCACCGCCCAGGGCGCGCCCGGCGCGCCCCGCCGAAGCACCCTGGGCCGCATGGCTATCCTCCCCTCCCTCTATGAAAAAGAATCCCAATGGATGTTTGACGCCACCAACCCCTATGCCACCCACGACCCGCTCCGCATCGACGGCCAGTTGCAGACCCTGCGCGAACGCTTCCTCGGCGACCTGGTCAAAGCCGCCCTGATCGACAATCACGTCGCCCTCGTGCGCGCCCGGCGCGCGATCCTGTCACGTGGCGACCCGCAGGAAGACCTGGAAAAATTGTGCGCCCTGCCGACGTATATTCTCGCCGAAGTCGCCGCGGATCAGCTGCACTTCCGCGAACCCCAACCGCTCACCTCCGACGCCATCCGCACCGTCAACCAACAATTCGCCCCCCCAAAAGACGACCCCCGAGCCCCCTACGCCGAACGCATGCAAACCGAACTCAAAACCCACTGGCGGCAATCCTTCGCACAGCGCTTCAAGCAACTCGGCGGATGACTCAGTCGCCGCTCCGCCTTTTCCCCAATGTACTCTTAAGCCCTATCATTATTCGACAACGACGATGCGATCCACCCATTCTTCCGTCGTGCTGGCGTGAGTCACCGTCGCGAGATATTCAGCGATAAATGGGAGTGAATGCCGCAGTTTGAATAGAAAGATTCCCGGGACGTGGCCGCCCGCCATAAGATGCGCGGCAAAGTGTGCTGGTAGTGTTCTCTTGTCGTAAGAAGCCAGGACTCGCCCCACTTTCTCCATCCAGATAAGCAGATCAGCATCAAGCGTTCCAAAAGGGGGAGCATCTCCCTCTCCAACCTTGTTGGCATCAATCCGAAACAACCCCTTTTGATTGTGCCGCGCCACTGTGCGTGGCAGCGCACCGGGCATGCTTTCATCGATCAAAAATCGAATGGCCATGATTCAAGCAGATAACGGGCGGGTCGTTGAAAGCCGTTTGCGCATTTCGGCGAGCGTCACATGATCCGGCGAAGCCGCTCGCATACGGTCGATTTCAGCCGCTTCGACGGCGGCCAAGGCATCGATCTCCGCCGCATTCTCAATGTAAAAGGCCAGAAATTTGTGGACTACTTGGAGGCTCACCGACGGAAATTCCATGGCCAGCATCTCCGCCGAATATCCCAAGGTATTGTAGAAGTGCAGCAACACCCAAGGTGTAACGCGCGAACCGGCGAATCGCCGTTCTCCATCTACCTCAAGCAAAAAATCAGGCCAAACCAAGGCCATGCTGTCTCCTTAGAATCATCAGATTATACCATCGGAATTCCGGTGATGCGCCTAAAGCCCAATGAACTTCGCGTTGGCACCCGTTTCCCCTGCTCTCGCGGGATTTTGCTTGCAAACTCGGCCATTGGTCGATGTATAATACCGCCGGCAGGAGAAATGCCCTCCGGGGCATCGAAATTCGGGGTTTTCCATTTGTCGGGAGGTTTCCCATGAATCTCGGGCGTTGGTCGGAGCGGGGTAAGGGTGCGCTTATCGTGGCAGTCTTGGCGGCGGCCGTCTGGGTCGCGCCGGCATCAGGCGAGCCGCAATCCTCAGCCGTAAACGCCAAGCGCGCCTTGGCCATGCCGATGCGGGAGTTGACCGTCGAAGCCCAGCCCCTCTCCAAAGTGCTGGATTATTTCCGCAGCGTCACAGGCGCGAACATCGTCGTCAACTGGACCGTCCTTGAGACGGCAAACGTCACCCGCGACACCCCCATCACCCTCCAGGTGCGCGACCTTTCCATGGCCAAAATGATGCAGCTCGTGCTCAACCAGGCCTCTCCGCAGACCGCCCTGGTCGCCAGCGTTGAAGACAACGTCATCGAAATCACATCCCAGGATGAGGCCGACAAGCAACTCGTCACTAAAGTTTATATCGTCGACGACCTCATGGTCACGCCCAATCCCTGGGGCCTCAAAGCCCCGCAGATCAGCCTCTCCAGTGCCCTGAGCTCCGGCGGTGGTGGCGGTGGCGGTAGCGGATTCGGCGGCGGCGGGGGCGGTAGTGGATTCGGTGGCGGCGGAGGCGGCGGTGGTTTCGGCGGAAGCGGCGGCGGTGGGGGCCTCTTCGGCAACACACAGGGCAACGCCACCAATACCCAATCCAGCAAGGAAACCATGGACAAACAAGGCGACGACCTCGTCCAGTTGATCCGCGAAGTGGTCCGCCCCAATATCTGGCGCGAAAACAACGGCCCCGCCACCATCCGCTACTTCAACGGCAAACTCATCGTCACCGCCCCGATCTCCGTCCACGAAGCCATCGGCGGCCCCATTAACTCCAGCAGCGGAATACGGTTCGGCGAATAACTGGACCACACATTGTACGGATTTTTTGAGGGGTGCCGGGTATGCGAGTCGTGATGGCCGTGGCAACGCTGTTCTTTGCCCCCGCGATGGGCTTTGCGCAGTTCCAGAATCAAGGCAACGCAACCGGCACCTCCGTAACCGTCGGCACACTTTCCACCGGCACCGTCCTGGATGTGCGCGCCAGCGCCTCCGCCGATCGCCGTTACGTCACCGCCAACGTGCACACGACCTCAGCCTCACTGGACGGCCTGGATACGGTCACCATTCCCAACGGCCCGAACGCGGGCCTCGTACAGGCCGTCGGCGGCCGGCGAATCCCCTTCCGCCAGGCCGTCGTCGATAACGTCACCTTCGTCGATACCGACAAAAAGCTCCTCGCCGCTGTTGTTGGCGATGCCGACATGAAGGCCATCTCCACCCAGGCCGCCATCCGCAAAATCGCCGATCTCGCCAAAGAAAATATCGTCCTGGGTATCCGCGGCCTCGAAGAGGCCAACATCGAAGTCCGCGAAAAGCACGACTTCGCCATCAAACGCGGTACCGTCAAGGATGCGCTGCTGGAGATCGTCCACACCGCCATGCCCGACACGCCCCTCGTCGTCACCGCCGAAGACAACGTGATCGAAATCGCCACCCAGGCCCAGGCCGATCAGCAAATGGTCACGAAGATTTACTATCTGGACGATCTGCTGGCGAATATCCCGCGATTCATGCCCGCCGACACCAACCTCAATGACATCGGCGCCAGGCCCGACCTCCCGCCGCTCACCGTCCGCTCCGACCAGCCATTGTCCATCGCCTCAAATTACACCGCCTCCGGCGAACCCATCAAAAAACCCCCCCCAAAACCCGTCCGCCGCCCCTCCACCAACCTCGCCGAATTGATCAGCGAAACCGTCCGCCCCGAAATCTGGCGAAACCACGGCGGCAAAGGCGAAATCTCCATCGTCAACGACCGCGTCCACGTCACTGCCCCCAAATCCGTGCACGCTCTCCTCGAAGGTCCCTCACATGTCAATCCCAACCAGGGCCCCCTCTATTTGATGTACTCCCGCTAACCGTGCAGGCCCATTTCAGCCAACGCACCACTCCCAAATAAAGCCCGCCGTCTGCGACGGCGGGGGCAAGAAACCTTGCGATTCGCGCCACACATGGAATAGTACCCCGGCTTGAAAACCGCGCGAGCCTGAAAAGGTCTAGCTATGCCGGCAACCTCCCATGGTCATCACCGCCTCGCGCAAAGCGTTTAACAATCGAGGAGCTCACCCGAAATGCCCCACCACAATTACATCCCGTCACTGGCCGCACTATTTGCCTTGCTAGTCATCCCAACCCTGGCCGCTGACCAAGCCCACCCCCTCGGCCCTCCCGAAAATGTGATCGTCGAAGGCGTGCCTCCCATCCCGCCCGATCTCGCCGAAGCCGTCGACCGCTACACCAACTTCCGCTCCGCCTCGCTGGCCGGCTGGCATCCCATCAACCGCGAGATGCTCATCGAAACCCGCTTCGCGGAAACGCTGCAGGTCCATCGCGTGAAAATGCCCGGCGGATCGCGCGAGCAGCTCACCTTTTTCAAGGACAACGTCGAGAACGCCTGGATCCAGCCTACCCGCGGTGATTACTTCGTCCTCAGCAAAGACGTCGGCGGCGATGAAAACTACCAGCGCTATCGTTTCGACCTGGCCGACGGCCGGATCACCCTCCTCACCGACGGCAAATCCCGAAACACCGACGGCGTATGGTCCAATGCCGGCGACCAGTTCGTCTACGGCTCCACGCGCCGCAACGGCAAGGATGTCGATCTCTGCGTCATGAACCCCGCCGAACCCGCATTCAACCGCATGCTCATCCAGCTCGATGGCGGCGGCTGGACGCCCCTGGGATTCTCGCCCGACGACCGCACACTCCTCATCGGCGAGTACATCTCCGCCAACGAAGAATACCTGTGGCTCGTTGACGCGAGCACCGGCCAGAAGACACTCTTCACGCCGCGCACTCAGGAAAAGGTCCTGTACAGTTACGCGCAATTCAGCCGCGACGGCAAAGGCATCTACGCCATGACCGACAAAGACTCGGAATTTGGAAGACTCGCGTATATCGACCTGGCCACCGGAAAACACACCTATCTCACCGATCACATCCACTGGGACGTCGAAGATTTTGCCCTCTCGTGGGACGGCAAAACCATCGTCTTCACCACCAACGAGGACGGCCGCTCCATCATGCGCTTCCTCGACACCGCCACCGGCAAGGAAACGCCCGCGCCCAAGCTCCCCGTGGGCCTCATCGGCGGCCTCCAATGGCATAAAAATAATCGCGACCTTGGCTTCTGGCTGGTCACGCCGCGCACCACCCTCGATACCTATTCCCTGGACATCCAGACCGGCAAAATCGAGCGCTGGACCTTCAGCGAATCCGGCGGGTTGAATACCGAAGCATTCGCCGATCCCGAGCTGGCGCGCTGGAAAAGTTTCGACGGCCGCATGATCTCCGGCTGGCTATACAAACCCCCCGCAAAATTCACCGGCAAGCGCCCCGTGATCATCGAAATCCACGGCGGTCCCGAAGGTCAGAGCCGCGCAGCGCCCCTGGGCGCTTGGAACTACTTCGTCCAGGAACTCGGCATTGCCATCATTCACCCCAACGTCCGCGGCTCCACCGGCTACGGCAAAACGTTTCTCGCCTTGGACAACGGCCTCCTGCGCGAGGATTCCTACAAGGACATTGCCGCGCTCTTCGACTGGATCAAGGATCAGCCCGACCTCGATCCAGAGCGCATCATGGTCACCGGCGGCAGCTACGGCGGCTTCATGACCCTCGCCGTCGCCACCCACTATGCCGACCGTATCCGCTGCGCAGTCGATCTCGTCGGCCCGTCCAATCTCGTGACCTTTCTTAAAAACACCTCCGCCTACCGGCAGGACCTGCGGCGCGCCGAGTACGGCGACGAGCGCGACCCCAAAATCCTCGAATTCCTCAGCCGCATCGCACCCCTCAACCACGTCGAGAAGCTTACCAAGCCCCTCTTCGTCCTTCAGGGCGGAAACGACCCGCGCGTGCCACTTTCCGAATCCGTCCAGATGGTCGACGCCGTCCGAAAGCACGGCACGCCCGTCTGGTATCTCCTCGCCAAAGACGAAGGCCACGGCTTCACAAAGAAAAAGAACCGCGACTACCAGATGATGTCCACCGTCCAGTTCGTCAAACAGTATCTTCTCAAATGATGTTTCCCACCTAGCCCAGCCTGGAAAGGCAGGGCAAAACATGCACCTACAATCACACCTTCCCTTCGCGATCACTTACTCCTACTTGCCGCTAATTCGCGGCTGCTATATCAAAGACTGGAACTGGAACATGATGGGCCCATTCTTAGGCCCGCACGACCGGCACCAATACTGTGCCCGTTTATGCGGCCGGCGATGGCGCGAGTACGCCTTGCCGCAATTCGGGCACGAAGCCGTCCACCGCCCGCCTGGCATGACCGCGACCCCCTTATCACACCGCTCGGGCTTAGCCCCAATCTGCAGGCATATCTTTTTCCACGCAGCGCCATGCCCCGCCTTCTCCCCCGCAATCGCATGAGCAATTTCGTGAAGAATCGTCTCACGAATCTGCGCCTCATCGTTCGCCAGCACAAAATGAAGTGAAAGCTCAATGCGCTTTTCCCGATACCGGCACAGCCCCAGCGACCGCTTCCGGCGATTCCAGGCGAACCGCCACGATTCAAGACTGTGGGCTGCCAGAAGTGCGGTCGCCAGCGAATGGGCGTCGTTCAGGTTCATCCGAAGTTCGTCATTCCTGCTTCGAAGGTTGCCGGAAAAGCGCCAGCGCCGCCGTGTGACCGTGAATAAAATTCTTCTCCCCCACAGGCCCCAGCTCCCCGGCCGCGAAGAAGCCCGCAATCGGGATCGACCCCAGAATCTGCCGCGTCAGCGAAATGTCATGGTGCGGCATATCGAACATCCGCGTCCCGCGCCCATTGCACGTCACCAACATCGCCCCCAGCGGCTGGTTATTCGTCGGCGCAAGAAGCGTCTCGCCCTCCAGCAGCAACCGCATTTCTTCGTCGGCCGTCTTGGCGTCGCGCACATGAAACTGAATCGTCTCCCCCGGCCGGATCAGATCGCCCACGAGGATCGCTCCCGAATCGCGCTTCACCCCCACCAGCGACCGGATCAGAAAATCCCCCCGCCCGTAGTTCCCCTTCCCCTGATCGATCACCCGCCCAATGTGCAGGCCCCCCACGTGCAGAAGCTGCTGGTCATGGATCGGCAGGTGCTGCACCATCTCCTCAATGGCCGCCAGCGCCGGCTTGCCGTCCAGTTGTTCAATGACGTTTTCATGCGCCTTGGTCACCGCAAACGTCTCGCCAATCGGCCGGCACCCCTGCGACACCACGCAATCAATCTCAATATTCCCCGAGATCGCCACCCCGATCAGCCCCGACGTGTGAATCTCATCGTCCAGCGCCAGCCGCGTCTCCCCCGGCCCCTGCATGCCCGAAGCCATCCCCCCCAGGATCGGCGCCCCGGGAAAACGCCGCGTCGCCGCATCCAGCAGCTGCACAATCGGCGTGGTAAACGGATCCGCAAAGAGAAAAAACGCCCGCAAATCCTCCGGCTCGTCCCCCGCAATTTCATGGGCAAAAATCGCTTCGTCCGTCAGCAGGTCCGCCCACTGATCCTCAGCGAGGTGAAACGAATGAATCTGAATATCCGATGCTGACAGCGCCAGCGCCGAGACCGCCGCCGTCCGCTCCAGTTCCTGATCCGGCCCAATGATGGATTCCCCCAAAACCGCCAGCAAATGCCGCGGCCGCAGCGAATCCTTGAGTAACTGCACAATCTGCGTGAACTCGTCCGACAGCTTGGAACTGATAAATATCAGAAGCAGATCGGGTCGCGGCACGTTCGGCTTGATCTGCGCTTCAAGGTCCTGCGAAATGGCCGGCGGCGACGAGAGCGTGGACAGGGCGGAAGCAATGTGCATCAGGGAAGTATAGGCGGGTTGGACCGGGTTAAGTAGTTCAAGTTAGCGGCGGGGTTTACCCCGCGTTTGATCTTCCACTGGTGGGGCACGGTGAATTGCGCGAAACCTCGCCGCTAACAGACAATTTGCAGCTTTTTGGCATAACCCGTGAGATCGTCCGGCAGCGGGGACTCAAAATGCACCCACTTCCCCAGCGACGGATGCTTAAATCCCAACCGCGTAGCATGCAGGCACAGCCGCGGCGGCCGCGGATACGATTGGATTCGGAACGCCGGCTCGGCCCGCCTGTACAAGTCATCCCCCAGCACCTGGCAATTCAAAAACAGCATATGCGCCCGAATCTGATGCAGCCGCCCTGTCTTGATGGTTAACCGGAGCAGCGCGGCCGGCGTTCTCGCGTCGGCGTTCTTGGACACAGTTTTGTAAGCCGTGATCGCCTCCTGCCCCTGCCGCGAAATCACCACTTTCTTAATCGTCCCATACCCATCCTCATTTGGCGTCGTAATTTCCTTCAGCCGCGCCTGAATCACCCCCTGCCCCGGCTGCGGTATCCCGGCAACAACCGCCAGGTAATCCTTATCCACCCGCCGCGCCTCAAAATCCCGCCGAAGCTGGTCATACGCATTCGGCGTCTTCGCCACGACCAGCAACCCCGAAGTCTCCTTATCCAGCCGATGCAGCAACCCAAAATCCCGCCGAACCCCAAGGTTCTGCAGCAGCTTCCCATAAACGGCAAACAGCCCATTGAGAAGCGAATCCGACGCATGCCCCTTCCCCGGCTGCGTCACAAGCCCCGCGGGCTTGTCGACAATGATCAAATCCCCATCTTCATGGACGATATTCAATGCGATGGTGGAATTCGGGGTAACTGCCATGCACGCTTGTTAACTAGCCTGGCGTGGAAACGCAAGGCAATGCGCCTAGCCCAGCCTGGAAAGGCGGGGCAAAACGTGCACCCACGACCCAACGTCCCAATCGCGCCGCATACTTCGCCTCAATCGGGCAAGTCGCCGAGCTTTTGTTGCAGTAGTGCCATCAGCGGTTGCAGCGTTTCTCGAGTAAAGTCGAATTTCAGATGGGCAGCCGCAAAAAGCTCTGGCAGCGGCTTCGACCCTCCCAACGACAACGCCCGCTTGTACGCGGCAAGCGCAGCGCGCGGGTCCTTTAGCGAATTCGCCCAAAGCTGCAGCGCCCCCAATTGCGCAATCCCATATTCAATGTAATAAAACGGATTCCCCCAAAGATGCCGCTGCGCCTGCCACCGCAGCGCCCGCGCCTGTTCATACCCCGACCAGTCCGTAATCCCGGAAAACCGCTCCATCAGCGAAAGCCAGAACCCATTCCGCTCCTCATGCGTGTGCTGCGGATGCGTATACATCCAATGCTGAAACGCATCAATCTGCGCGATCCACGGCAAAATCCCGACAATCCCCTCGAGATGCTTGCGCACCGCCCGCGCATGCTCCTCCGCCGAATACACCTCGCGCAACGCCGGCCCCGCAAGCAGCTCCATCCCCATCGACGCCACCTCGCAAAACTCAATGGGCGTCCCGGAGCGATACATCAGCAACGGATCGTTCTTCGAAGCGTTCGCATGAAACGCGTGCCCCGCCTCGTGCAGCAGCGTCTGCAAGTCGTCATGAAGCCCCGCGGCATTCATGAAAATAAACGGAACCCGCCGCTCATCCAGCGTCGACTGATACCCCCCAGGCGCCTTATGCGGCCGCGATTCAAGATCGAGAAGCTCCTGCGCCGCCAGCTCCGAGAATTCCCGCGACAGCTCCTTGTCGATCTGGTCAAAAATCTTCCCGCTGATCGCAATAAGCTCCGCGCCATTCTGAAACGGCCGCAGCGGCGCCCGGTTTTTCGGATCAACACTCGTGTCCCACGGCCTCAAACTCTCCAGCCGCATCTGCTCCTTGCGCCGCGCCTGAATCTGCCGCAGCACCGGCACGCACGTCTTCTCAATCGCCTCATGAAACGCAAAACAGTCCGCAGGCGTATAGTCAAACCGCCGATACATCCTGAACGCATACGCCACGTAATCCGGCAAGTCCGCGTTCTTCGCCATCTGATCGCGCAGCCCGATCTGCTTGTCCAAAAGCTCGTCAAACTCCCTCTCATGCACCAGCCGCCGCGTCGTCATCGCCTCCCACGCATACTGCCGCACCTGCCGGTCCGGCTCCTCCAAAAACCGCCCCATCTGCGGCATCGTGCGCAGCCCCCCGTCAAAATACAGCGTCATCGCCCCCGCGATCTTGTTGTACTGCTGATCCAGCCGCGCCTCCTCCGTCTGCAGCGCGATGTTCTTCTCGCGAAAAAGCGCCGCGTCGTTAGCCGTATTCCGGTCATAAACCGCATAGCGCCCCTTCGGCAGCGCCCCGCGCGCGGAACACGCCAGAAACTTCTCATCCAGCTTCTGCCAGTGCGGCTTGCACGCCGGCTGAATTTTCTCAATCCACTCCAGATACGCCTTCTCCGCCGCCTCGTCATTCGTCCGGCACGTCATGTCGATGTAACGCTGCGAACCAATCTCCGAAAGCACCGCCCCCAGCTCCGAACAATCAATCATCCATCGCTCCAGCTCCTCCGCCGAATGAATCGCCCGCGATTCCAGTGAAACAAACAGCGGCTCAATCGCCCCAAACGAGCTGGTATCCAGATCCACCGGAACAAACGCCCGGGGAAAAGCGGCTTGGCTCTTTGTCTTTCGATCTTCCATTGCAGGCATGGCGGCTCCAGTCACCAGTTCACGGGCGATGCACACATCACCCACCATGCCCTCTCACTTCGGAATCGTCAACTTCATCCCGTCCCGAATCACATCCGGATCCTTCAACACCCCCCGATTCGCCGCGAATATCTTCCGGTATTGCCCCCCATCCCCATAAAACATCCGCGCAATACCCGACAGCGTCCCCCCATCATCCAGGCTCCCCACCGTATACACCACCGGCCGCCGCGCCGACGTGATCCGCCGCCTCTCCGCTTCCGTCACCCCCTTCAAAATCCCCTTTACCTTCCCCCTCGCCGCCTCCGAAACCACGTACATCCCCTTCGGCAAATACGCCAGCCCGCAATCCGGCGTAAAACCCATCTCAAACGCCTCTCCCTCCGGCGGCTTCACCCTCACCCACACCGATGCCGGCGGATACAGCACGCACATCACATTCTCCGGCCACGGCGGCGGCACCGTCAGATTCCCTCGCAACGCCGCCAACAAC
>JADMIO011875222.1_pt1 | contig 18546 bp, 22 predicted proteins | sample 8958161 | NCBI WGS metagenome assembly JADMIO01 (sample SAMN16585339, study PRJNA669376) | soil metagenome | isolation source: Crop rotation soil | place: USA: Cullars Rotation, Alabama | collected 2011 | reverse complement strand
GGCCGCGACTTCAAGTCACGTGAATTCCAAGCTTCGGATCCCACTGTGCTGGAAAGCGATCACCGCCGACGCCGCGTTCTCGACCAGCCGCGCTTTCACCGCGGCATAGTTCTCCAGGCTGCCATGGCGGTCGATATGATCGGGCGTGATGTTGGAGAGCACGCCGACGTCCGCCTTCAGGCTGGGCGTCAGGTCGATCTGATAGGACGAGACCTCCAGCACATAGATCGTCTTCGGGCCCGGCGGCGACAGCTCCAGCACGGGCTTGCCGATATTGCCGCCGATCTGCGCGTCGAACCCCGACGCTTCCAGGATATGGCCGGTCAGCGCCGTCGTCGTCGACTTGCCGTTGGTGCCGGTGATGGCGATGACGGGCGCTTTACCTTTTATCTCGCGCGCGAAGAGCTCGACGTCGCCGATCACTTCGACGTTGTTCTCCTGCGCCTTGACGACGATGTCGTGAGGCTTGGGATGCGTCAGCGCCACGCCCGGGCTTAATATAAGAGCCTTGAGCTTGCCCCACGGCCAGTCGCGCCAGGGGAGCACGGTGGCACCCTCCGCCTCCGCCGCGATGCGCGCGCTTTCCTTGTCGTCCCAGGCATAGACCCGCGCGCCGCCCGCTTTCAGCGCGCGCACCGAGGCGAGCCCCGACCTGGCGAGGCCGAAGACGCCGGTGTCCTGATGCGCGTGGGAGCGGGCTGCGATCATCCTCACCTCAGTTTCAAGGTGGAGAGGCCGATGAGCGCGAGCACGACCGCGACGATCCAGAAGCGGATGACGATGGTCGGCTCTTTCCAGCCGAGCTGCTCGTAATGATGATGGATCGGCGCCATCTTGAAGACGCGCTTGCCGGTCAGCTTGAACGACACGACCTGCACCACCACCGACACGGTCTCGAGCACGAAGAGGCCGCCGACGATGGCGAGCACGATCTCGTGCTTGACCGCGACCGCGACGGCGCCGAGCGCTCCGCCCAAGGGCAGCGATCCGGTGTCGCCCATGAAGACCATGGCGGGCGGGGCGTTGTACCAAAGGAACCCGAGGCCCGCGCCGACCAGCGAGGCCAGGAAGATGGTCAGCTCGCCGGTGCCCGCGACGTAGTGGAGCTGGAGGTAATCGGCGAACTTCACGTTGCCGACCAGATAGGCGAAGAGCACGAAGGCGCTGGCGGCGATCATCACCGGCACGATGGCGAGCCCGTCGAGCCCGTCGGTGAAGTTCACCGCATTGGCCGCGCCCGCGATCACAACGCCGCCGATCAGGATGAAGAAGGTGCCGAACGGGACCAGCGCGTATTTCAGGAACGGCACCGCGAGCGCGCCGCTGAGCTCCGGCGCTTCCAGCTTCATCATCCACCAGGTGGCGACGAAGGCGACGCCGAACTCGACGGCGAGCCTGACCCAGCCCGACACGCCGCCGGTCGAGCGCTTGGAGACTTTAAGGTAGTCGTCGGCGAAGCCGAGCAACCCGTAGCTGACCGTCACCAGGAGCACGATCCACACATATTGATTGGCGAGATCGGCCCAGAACAGCGTCGAGACGATGGTGGGCAGCAGGATCAACAGCCCGCCCATGGTCGGCGTGCCCTGCTTCTCGACGATGTGGCGCTGCGGGCCGTCGGCGCGAATCGGCTGACCCTTGCCCTGGCGCATCTTGAGCCAGGCGATCAGGCGCGGCCCGATCACGAAGGCCACGAACAAGGCGGTGAGGACCGCGCCGCCGCCGCGGAACGACAGGTACTTGAACAGGCGGAAGAAGGCGATCTGGTCCGCATGCGGCAACAGAGAAAGGAATTGGAACATCTAAGCCGAGGCCCCCCTCTTCGCTGCGCCGTCCCTTAACGCATCGATCACGACCGACAGCCTGGTGCCGTTCGATCCCTTCACCAGCACGACGTCGCCCGGATGCAGCGCCTGCTTCAGCGCCGGCACCAGATCGGCCGACGTGGCCGCCCAACCGCCGCGCCGCGAGGCCGGCAGCTTCTCCCACAAGGCCTTCATGTGCTCGCCGCACAGGAAGACGAGATCGGTCCTGGCGTCCTCGATCGGCTTCGCCAGCCCTGCGTGATGCGCGTCGGCGTCGTCGCCCATCTCGCGCATGTCGCCGAGCACGGCGATGCGGCGGCCCTTGGATGCGCCCAGCAAGGCCAGCGCCGCCGCCATCGAAGCCGGATTGGCGTTATAACTTTCGTCGATCACCTCGATGCCGCCGGCGCCGAACCGCAGCCCCCGGCCCTTCAGCGGTGCGAAACCCCTGAGCGCCGCCGCCGCGTTCAGCACGTCGCCGTCGAGGCTTGCGACCGCGAGCAGCGCGCCCAGCGCATTGTTGGCGATATGCCGGCCCGGCGCGCCGGTGTGGAACTCGACCGGCCGGCCCAGGATCTCGCACCTCACATGCCCGTCGTCATAAGAAAGAAGTCGCGCGTCGCCGGCCTCGCCGAAGGTCAGCACCCGGGCGGCATGGCTCTGCTTCGCGCGCGCGATCAGCCGCGGGGCATAAGGAGAGTCCGACGGGATCAGCGCCGCGCCGCCGGGCGCCAGGCCTTCGAAGATCTCGGATTTGGCATCGGCGATGGCCTCGCAGGTGCCGAAGAACTCCAGATGCGCCGGCGCGATGGTGGTGACCAGCGCCACGTGCGGCCTGACGAAGCCGACCAGCGCGCGGATTTCGCCGAAATGGTTCATGCCGATCTCGAACACGGCATAGCGGGCGCTCTTCGGCATCGAGGCGAGCGACAGCGGCACGCCCCAATGGTTGTTGAAGCTCGCCGCCGAGCAATGCGTGGTGCCCAGCGCGCTCAAAGCGAGGCGCAGGATCTCCTTGGTCGTGGTCTTGCCGGCGCTGCCGGTGACCGCGACGATCTTCGCATCGCTGCGCGCGCGCGCGGCGCGGGCGAGGTCTTCCAGGCCGCGCAGCGTATTGGCCACCTTCAGCAGCGGACCCTTGGCCTCGACGTCGCGCGAGACCAGCGCGGCGGCGGCCTGCTTCTCGAAAGCGGCGGCGACGAAGTCGTGACCGTCGCGCACGTCCTTCAGCGCGACGAACAGGTCGCCGGGCTTCAAGCTGCGCGTGTCGATGGAAAGGCCGCTCGCGTCGAAGCCGGACGCCAGCTCGCTCCCAACCACTTCCCCAAGCGTCGCCGCCACCGCATCGTCGGAGGTCCACAAGGCGCTCATGCCCAGCGCCTCGCTTCGTCGCGGTCGGAGAAGGGACGCGTTTCCGCGCCGACGGTCTGGCCGCTCTCGTGGCCTTTGCCCGCGATGACCAGCACGTCGCCTTTCTTCAAGCCTTGGATGGCGGCGCGGATCGCTTCGGCGCGGTCTCCGATCTCGGTCGCGTTGGGGCAGCCGACGAGGATCTCGCGGCGGATCTCGGCAGGCACCTCGCTGCGCGGGTTGTCGTCGGTGACGATCACCTTGTCGGCGAGGCGGCACGCGGCGTCGCCCATCAGCGGACGCTTGCCCTTGTCGCGGTCGCCGCCGCAACCGAACACGACGATCAGCCGTCCCGCGGTGTGCGGCCGCATCGCCTTGAGCACCGTCTCCAGCGCGTCGGGCGTATGGGCGTAATCGACATAGACCTGCGGCGCGACGCGCTCCAGCCGCCCTGGCGCGCCTTCGAGATGCTCGAGCGCGGCGTACACTTTGGCTGCATCGTCGCCCAGTCCGATGGCGAGCGCGGCGGCGACCAGCGCGTTCGAGGCCTGGAAGCGACCGGCCAAGGCTAAGTTCACGCGCCGCCCATCGACATCGAGCACCTGGCCGTCGCCATGCGGCGCGGCTCTGGTCGTGACCTCGATCAGCTTCAGCCCGCGGCGCCTGGCGACCGCGATGAAACGCTCGGCGTATTCCGCTTCGGCGTTCACCACCGCGACCTCGCGCGCCAGCTCGAACAGGCGCAGCTTGGCTTCGAGATAGGCCTCGATGCTCGGGTGATAATCCAGATGGTCGCGCGTCAGGTTGGTGAAGGCGCAGGCGGCGATGTCGACTCCGTCGAGGCGGTATTGGTCGAGGCCGTGGCTCGAGGCTTCCAGCGCCAGACGGTCGACGCCGTCCGCCGCCATCTCGGCCAGCATGCGGTGCAGCTGCACGGGATCGGGCGTGGTATGCGCGAGCGCGATCTCGCCCTTGGGCGTCACCGCGCCGATGGTGCCGAGGCTCGCGGCTTGATGGCCGAGCTCGGTCCAGATCTGGCGCAGGAACACCGCGACGGATGTCTTTCCGTTGGTGCCGGTGACCGCAGCAACGGTCTTGGGCTGCGACCCGTAAAACGCGGCGGCTTCCTTCGCCAGCGCCAGGCGCGGATTGTCCGATGGAATGAAGCGCACGCCTTTGGCTTCGACGGTGCCGCGCAGCGACGGCAGACCGAGCACCGCGCTCGCGCCGCGCGCGATCGCGTCGGCGACGAACCCACCGCCGTCGGCTTTCGTGCCCGGGATCGCCGCAAACAAAAAACCCGCTCTTACATCGCGGCTGTCGGCCGCGATGCCGGCGTAGTCTTTATCCTCCACCATGGCGCTCATTTTTGCGCTCGATTGTGGTGCCATTATGTATTGCTCCGGGCCGGAGCAACAGGCGGAAGCTTCTGCGGCACGCCCAGGATCGGCGCGATGCGCGAGATGACGCGGCCGGCGAGCGGCGCCGCCGTATAGCCGGCCAGCGCGAAACCGAAGGTCGCCTTGGTGCCGTGCGGCTCGTCGAGCACGACGAAAACCAGATAGCGCGGATCGTCGATCGGGAAGGCGGCGCAGAACGAGGTGACCAGCTTGTGCTGGTAACCATGCGGGCCCGGCTTCTGCGCCGAGCCGGTCTTGCCCCCGACGTCATAGCCCAGGATATCGGCCTTCTTGCCGGTGCCGTTGGTGACGACATAGCGCAAGAGCTCGCGCATCTTCACGCTGGTCTCGGGCTTCAACACCTGTTCGCCGCGCGCATCCTCAGGATGCCTCAGGAAGGTCGGCACGATGCGGCGACCGCCGTTCACCACGGTCGCGGCGGCGGCGGCAAACGAGAGCGGGCTGACCGAGATGCCGTGGCCGAAGCTCACCGTCGCGGTCTCGATCGTTCCCCAATGCGACGGGAACAGCGGCTTGCGCGCCTCGGGAAGCTCGGTATGCAGCGCCGACAGCAGGCCGAGGCTGGTCAGGAACTCGCGCTGGCGCACCGGGCCGGAGCGCAACGCGATCTGCGTCGTGCCGATGTTCGACGACTGCGCCAGCACGTCGCGCGCCGCCAGCACCGCCGGCATGTGCTCGGCTTCGTGGATCGTGTACTTGCCGATCTTGTAGCCGTTGCCGATGGGCAGGATCTCGTCGGGCCGCATCGTGTGGTCTTCGGTGGCGAGCGCGAAGGAGAAGATCTTGAACACCGAGCCGAGCTCGTAGACGTCCTGGCCGATGACGTTGTGCGCGGTGTCGCCCTCTTCCATCACCCGCATGTTGGGATCGAAATCGGGCAGCGAGACCATGCCCAGGACTTCACCGGTGCGCACGTCGAGCACCAGCCCGCCGGCCTGCTTGGCGCTGAACTCCTTGCGGCTGGCCGCGACCTCGGCGGCGAGGATGTACTGCACGCGCATGTCGATGGAGAGCTCCACCGGATGGCCGGTGTCGCGCAACCGCTTGTCGAGGCCAAGCTCCAGGCCGCTGACGCCCTCGGCGCGACCGTCGTCGTCGACGCCGGTGACGCCCAAGACCTGGGCTGCGGCGCGGCCGTCGGGATAGTAGCGCTTCGACGACGGCTGGAAGTCGAGGCCCGGCAGGCCCAGATGCATCACGCGGTCCTTGGCGTCGGGCGTCAGCTGCCGCGCGATCAGCACATAGGGCCGCTTGCTTGAAAACATCTGCGTGAGGCGCGCTTCGCTTGTGCCGGTGGCTTGCGCAAGGTCGTGCGCCGCCTCGCCGCGATCCCAGAAGGCATGCGGCCGCGCATAAAGGTCCTCGACGGGAATGTCGCGCGCCAGCAGCTCGCCGTTGCGGTCGACGAGATCGGCGCGCGCCGCAAGCGCCGCCGCGCGCAACGCCGCGCGGTCGTGATCGCGGAACAGGGTGACGTCGACGAGGCGGATCACGACCAGGGCGAAGGCGGCCGCGCAGATCGCGGCTCCCACCAGGATGCGCCGTTGGAAGACGGTCGTGGCCTCCTTCATCGTTCCCCTCTATTGCGCCGGGGCTTCGGCGCTGGCGTTGCGCACCGGCTCGTCGGAGAGCGGCGCTTCGTCGCCGTTGCGCGGCAGAAGGGTGAGCGAGGAGAGCTGCACGGTGGCGGTGTTGTCGAGGCCGAGCTTGCTCTGCGCGAGCGTCGCGATGCGCGCGGGCGAGGCGGTGTGCTCCCATTCGGTCTCGAGCACGCTGATGCGCGAATGCTCATCGTCGATCTGGCGGTTGACCTGCGAGAGCTCGACGCGCGCGACGCGGGTCTTCTCGCTCACGTGATAGAGCGCCAGGATGGAAAGGCCCATCAGGGCCACGCAGAAGAAGTTCAGGACACGGATCATGACGACCTCCTGATGCGCTCGGCCGCGCGCAGATGCGCCGAGCGGGCTCTGGCATTGCGTTCGATCTCGGCCGCGCCCGCGCTGCGCGGACGCGTCGTGAGCAGGCGATAAAGCGGCGCACCGTGGCGGCGCTCGCCCTGCCCAAGGCCTGGCGGCGCATGGCGCGAGCCGCGCGGCGCGGACGTGGCGCGCTCGGCCAGATAGCGCTTGACCATGCGGTCCTCGAGCGAATGGAACGAGACGATGGCGAGACGGCCCTTGTCGGCGAGGACGTCCGTCGCCGCATCGAGGCCGCGCTCGAGCTCGCCGAGCTCGTCGTTCACCTGGATGCGCAGCGCCTGGAAGCTGCGCGTCGCGGGATGGATGGCGAAGCGCTGCGCGGCGGGCCCCAGCGCGTCGCTCACGACCTGCGCCAATTGCGCCGTGCGCGTGAGCGGACGCGCCGCGACGATGGCGCGCGCGATGCGGCGCGACTGGCGCTCTTCGCCGTAGCGCCACAAGACGTCCGCGATCGCCGCTTCGTCGGCGGTGTTGACGAAATCGGCAGCGCTCTCGCCCGCCTTCGACATGCGCATGTCGAGCGGCCCGTCGGCGCGGAACGAAAAGCCGCGCTCGGCCTGGTCGAACTGGAACGACGAGACGCCGAGATCGAGCACCACGCCGTCGACGCTTTCGCCCGCGATCTGCGCCATCTCGGAGAACTGGCCTTGCATCAGCGTCAAACGGCCTTCGAACCTGGCCACCATCGCCTGGCCGCGCGCGATGGCGTCGGGATCGCGGTCGATGCCGAGCACGCGGCACTGCGCGCTTTCGAGGATGGCGCGCGCATAGCCGCCGCCGCCGAAGGTGCCGTCGATGTAGCGCGCGCCGTCGCGCGGGCTGAGCGCCTCGATCACTTCGTCGAGCAGGACGGGGATGTGCTCGCTCACAGCGCGCCCCCGTCGCGCGACTGCGCACCAACGTCGCGCGACTGCGCGCCAACGAAATTCCTTTGCGCAAGCGCGCGCTTCAGGCGCTCGGCCTGCACCGGCGCGAAACGCTCGCTGTCCCAGATCTGGAACTTGCGGCCCATGCCGACGAAGGTCACGCGATCCTTCAAGCCCGCATGCGCGATGAACTCGTCGGGCAGGCGCACGCGGCCGTTCTCGTCGCGCGTGAGCAGCTGCGACATCGACAAAACCGCGAAGACCTTGTCGTCGGTCGCCTGAGAGAAGAACGGATCTTCCTGCGCCAGGCGCTGGTGGAAGTCCTGCAGCACCTCTTCGCCGAAGGCTTCCAGCGCCGGCTCCGCGAAGCTCGGACAGACGTAAACGCCGGTCGTGTTCTGCGCCGTCAGCACGTCGCGAAAGGACGCGGGGATGCAGACGCGGCCCTTGGCGTCGAGAGACCCGGTCATCGTGGAGATGAACGGCACAGACATCTGGCGGAATCCCCGGCCCTTTAGCGCCCTTAGGCCCACGGGGCCCGCTGGACCGCCAGGGGCACTCACCCGTTTTCGGGGCTATGGGATGCTATGGGATAATATGGGCCGTTCGTGACATCGCGTCAATCGAAAATGTCGTGTGAAATGAGGAGCTTGCGATCTACATCTGGGAAACTGGAGTCTAGCGCTTGCGAATCCCGGAACAAATCCGAAACATGGAAAGACTGCGGTAATAGCTGTAAACAATTGCTTAAGGATTGCCGGTCCTTTTGTTCTTACTATGTTCTTGGAGGCCCTATGAACGCTCCCAGCTCCGTCCCCATCTCCCTGCATCCGATCGGCCATGTCCGCTCGACGCGCGCCGAAGCCATCGACGATGCCTGGGACGGCGTCGAATCGCGCATCGAGCTGGACGCCGCCGTGCTGGGGCCCGACGCGGCTGCCGGCCTCGACGGGTTCAGTCATATCGAAGTGGTGTTCCACTTCGACCGCGTGGCGCCGTCGGACGTCAACACCGGCGCGCGCCGTCCGCGCGGGCGCGCCGACTGGCCGAAAGTCGGCATCCTGGCGCAGCGCGGCAAGGACCGGCCGAACCGCCTGGGCGTGACGGCATGCCGGCTTTTGTCCGTAGACGGATTGTCGGTCCGCGTGCGCGGGCTGGACGCCATCGACGGCACGCCGGTGCTCGACATAAAGCCGGTGATGAAGGGCTTTCTGCCGCGCGGCGAGATACGCGAGCCGGCTTGGGCGGCCGAGCTGATGCGGGATTACTGGTAGGTCCCCAAGCGGTAAACCCTTCCAGGCCAGATCCACGGCCTCGACCACGCGCCGCGCCTGGGCAATGAGCGCGCGGGCGCGCGCCCGCATAGCCGTGGCGCGGTGGGTCTGGAAGCCGTGCTTGAGGGCGTTGCGGTTGCCGCGGGGCGCTCCCAGCCGTGGCTGCCAGACCTGGTCGGGACGCAACATCTTGATCATTGAATTCCGTTCTCACTTCGCCTCGACGATCGTCTTGGCAACGGCATCGATGATCCGGCCCTGCGCCTCGGGGCCGACGCGGTCGGCGATGCGCAGCTTGGCGACGGCGCTGGCCACGTTGGCGCCCGTGTTCGCCAGGTCCACGGCATGGCCGAGGAAGGTGGCGCGCGTCTGCATCCAGTCCGTGCCGACGGCAGAAGGCAGCGCAACTTCCCGCATGAGGTAGTGACATTCGGCGATCAGGCCGTTCAGCAGGTCTTCGGTCTCGGCGGTCCGGCGGATGGCGGGCGCACCAACCGGGAACGGCGCTTTTTGCTTCGCCTCCTGCAGCGGGTGGACCTGGTCTTCCTCCAGCTCCGGCGGCTCCTCGACCCGCTGGGCGACACGGTTCACTTCGCCGGCGAAAGCCTGGATGTTGTCGGCATCGTCTTCATAGTCTTCATTGCGCATGGCGTCCCTCCGTCTCCAAAAGAAACGAAGTGGGAACAGAAAACGGTTGTTCAAGGGCATGGTGCAATTTTTAATTGAAAATTCATCTCCCCGTCAGCCGGCTTCCAGGAATTGCGGCGACGATCGTGCGGACTGCGGCGGCCCGGTTTTCCCACGCACCGTTCCGCACACATGATCCATGCGACCGTCGCCGGGGATGAAGACCGCGAGCGTGCTGCACATCGCCGATGTATATGTCCCCTGATGGAAAGCGCGCACGATCCGTCCGACACCCGCGACCCGTTCAACCTCGCGCGCTTCGTCGCGGCGCAGGCGCCCGTCATCGATCGCGTGCACGCCGAGCTTTCGCGCGGACGCAAGCAGAGCCATTGGATGTGGTTCGTCTTCCCGCAGCTCGCGGGGCTCGGGAAAAGTCCCACGGCGCAGGCTTACGCGCTCGCCTCGCTCGACGAGGCCAAGGCTTATGCCGCGCACCCGGTTTTGGGCGCGCGGCTCCGCGCGCTGACCGAGATCGTGCTCGGCGCCGCGGACGGTGCGACCGCGCGTGGAATTTTCGGCACGCCGGACGATCTCAAATTCCATTCCTGCATGACGCTGTTCGCGCGCGCCGCGCCCGATGGCGCGCCGTTTCACCTTGCGCTGGCGCGATTCTTCGACGGCCGCGAAGACGGCGCCACGCTTGCCTTACTCGCGGCCTGAAAATGGCGCTTTTGCGCCGAAACCATGGAGGGAAAAACGCCGTAAGCCATACTTTAGATAGTCGTCAGACAGGTCGTCATTTTTCGCTTCAAAAGATTCTCGAAACAAACCAATGGGTTGCCTCTGAAAAAAAATTTATGCAGCGACTTGCCAGCATGAAAAAAAAGAAAGAGCATCGTCGCCCGAGCAGGCAACCCTGCCTGCTTCTGTTAAAACCCTAGGGGAGTTCTTCAATGACGAAGATGACTACCATTCTGCTGGGTACCGTGGCGGCTCTGGCGATCGCGGGCACCGCGTCGGCCGGCGTCACGCTGACCCATCATGGCAAGGCTCCGGGCTTCCATCACGCCCCCGTGAACCGCGCCAACTCGGTTCTCTACGATCAGAACGACAGCGATGACGGCATCGGCATCGTGTCGCAGAACTTCGAGTCGAGCTTCGACCAATACGACGCGCAGGCTGCGGACGACTTCACCGTTCCGGGCGGCGCCAAGTGGAAGGTCAAGGAAGTCGACGTCACCGGCGTCTACTTCAATGGCTCGGGCCCGTCGCGCGATGAGAACGTGACGTTCTACAAGAGCAAGCACGGCCGTCCCGGCGCCGTGTTGGCCTCCTTCACCGCGGCCGGCGCGGACAGCTTCGGCTCGTACGTGATCGACCTCGGCAAGGGCACGACGCTCAAGGGCGGCAAGAACGGCAAGACCTACTGGGTCTCCGTCCAGGCCAACCTGGACTTCTTTGCCGGCGGCGAGTGGGGCTGGGAAAACCGCACCACCGACAACGGCAACCCGGCGCAGTGGCAGAACCCGGGCGGCGGCTTCGCCACCGGCTGCGACACGTGGGGCGACGAGAACGTGTGTATCCCGGACGGTCAGGGCGACCATATGTTCACGATCCGCGGCAAGGCCTCCTAAGCCTCTGTCGTCAGACTGGACTAAGGAGAGGGCGGCCGCTGGCCGCCCTCTTCGTTTTGGGGTACAGCGCAAGCCACGCATGAGCCAACAGCCCGACACCCTCACGCTCGCAGCCCGGCGCCTCGCCGCCGAGCGCCCGCTCCGGCACCGTCGCCTGCTCGAGGCCGCCGATCTCATCGCCGCAAACCGTTTCGCGCAGGCCGAAAGCGTGCTGGCCGAGCATCTCGCCAAGCGCGGCGACGACGTCGATGCATTGGCGCTGCTGGCGCGCGCTTTCGTGCGCCAGGGACGCAAGCGCGAAGCCGTCGCGGTGCTCGAGCGCGTCGCAGCGCTTGCTCCCGATTTCGCCGTGGCGCGGTTCAACTTGGCCAACCTGCTCGCCCAGACGAACCGTTTCGATGCGGCGCTTGCCGAGCTCGACGCGGTCCTCGGGCCCGATCCCGACAATGCGCTGTTCCTGCAGCTCAAGGCCTCGATCCTCGAGACCACCGGCGAGAGCGCGGCATCGCTCGCGATCTGCAAGAAGCTTGCGGAAGAGAATCCGAAACGCGCCGAATGCTGGGTATCGCTCGGCCATGCGCTGCGCGCGCTGGGCCACAAGGACGAAGCGGTCGCGGCCTATCGCAAGGCCATCGCGCTGGTCCCGCAATCGGGGCTTGCCTGGTGGAGTCTCGCCAACATGAAGACGGCGCGCTTCGGCGCGGCCGAGATCGAGCTGATGCGCCGCCAGCTCGCGCGCGGCGAGCTGGCGACCGAGGACCGCCTGCACCTGCAATTCGCGCTCGGCAAGGCATACGAAGACGCGCGCGAGTTCGACAAGAGCTTCGAGCAATATGCCAAGGCCAATGCCACCACGCGGCTGCGCATCGAATACGATCCCGCCACCTTGAGCGCCGGCGTCGCCGCCAACAAGCGCATCTTCACGCGCGAATTCTTCGCAAGCCGGCAGGGCCAGGGCTGCCCTGCGCCCGATCCGATCTTCGTGCTCGGCCGGCCGCGCTCGGGCTCGACCCTGATCGAGCAAATCCTGTCGAGCCATTCGGCGATCGAAGGCACGGCGGAGCTTCCCTATGTCACCGCCTTTGCCGCGCGGCTGGAAGGCCGCGAGGGCTCGTCCTATAACACCGGCTATCTCGACGCGCTCGCGCGCATGCCGGCGGAGGAGCTTGCGCGGCTGGGCGAGGAGTTCATGGCCGCCACGCGCGTGCATCGCAAGCAGGGCCGGCCGTTCTTCATCGACAAGAAGCCCGGCAACTTCCCTCATGTCGGCCTCATCCACCTGATCCTGCCCAATGCCAAGATCGTCGACGCGCGGCGCCATCCGGCGGCCTGCGGCCTGTCGATGTTCAAGCACTACAGCAGCAAGGGCCGCTTGCGCCTCTCCGAGCTCGGCCTGTTCTATCGCGACTATGTCGCGCTGATGGCGCATTTCGACGTCGTGCTGCCCGGCCGCGTGCATCGCGTGATCTATGAGGAGATGGTCGCCGATCCGGAACGCGAGGTGCGCCGGCTGCTCGACTATCTGGGCCTGCCCTTCGAGGAGTCGTGCCTGCGCTTCTACGAGACCGAGCGCACGGTGCTCACCCCCAGCTCCGAGCAGGTGCGCCGCCCGATCAGCGGCGAGGCGGTCGACTACTGGAAGAACTACGAGCCGCATCTTCAGCCGCTGATCCGCAGCCTGGGCAGCGTCTTCGACGAATATCCGCGCGTGCCGGCGGAGCTTCGATGAGCGCCTACGAGCGCGAGGCCCGCGCGCTCGTTCCCGAGCAGGCGCTCAAGCGCGTGCCGGAAGCGGCGGCGATGCTGAAGGCGGGACGCCCCGGCCTCGCGGTCAAGGCGCTGCGCGCGCATCTGAAGACCCATCCGCGCGACCAAGGCGCGCGCTTCCACCTCGTCGCGGCGCTCATCCAGGCCGGACGGCCCGAGCCTGCGCTCGCGGAAGCCGATGCGCTCGTCGCGCTCGCGCCGGACAATCCCGTGTATCGCGCGCAGAAGGCCGCGGCGCTGGAGGCGGTCGAGGACTATGCGGGCGCGGCCGCGCTGTGGCGCGGCATCGTGGAGACGGACGAGGCGCCGGCCGAATGCTGGCTGCGCTACGGCCATGCGCTGCGCGGCCTGGGCCGCACCGACGATGCCGTCGCGGCCTATCGCAGCGCGATCGCAGCCGACGAGAGCTTCGGCCGCGCCTGGTGGAGCCTGGCGGACCTCAAGACGTTTCGCTTCTCCGGCGACGACGTCGCGGCGATGGAACGCGCGCAGGGCGGCGCCTCCCAACCCGACCGCGTCGCGATCCATTTCGCGCTCGGCAAGGCGCTGGGGGATACGCAGCGTTACGAGCAGTCCTTCGCGCACTACGCCAAGGCCAATGCGCTGCATCGCATGAACGTGAGCCACGATCCCGCGGTGCTGGGCCGTTACGTCGCGCGCTGCCGCGAAGCTTTCACGCCGCAGATCCTGCAAAGGAACCTGGGCGATCCGAGCCGCGATCCGATCTTCATCGTCGGCATGGCGCGCGCGGGCTCGACCTTGCTGGAGCAGATGCTGGCAAGCCACAGCCGGATCGAAGGCACCAAGGAGCTGGGCGACCTCGCGCTGGTCGCGCGCGAGCTGCAGGCGAGGCTCGGGCCCGATTACCCGCGCGGTATCGACAGCGTCCCTGCCGAAGAGCTCGCGCGCCTCGGCGCACGCTATATCGAGAGCACGCGCCCGCACCGCAAGACCGCCCGCCCGCGCTTCCTGGACAAGATGGGCGCGAACTTCGCGCATGTCGGACTGATCGCGACGATCCTGCCCAATGCCAAGATCGTCGACATGCGCCGGCATCCGATGGCCTGCGGCTTCTCGAACTTCGTGCAGCATTTCGCGGCCGGCCAGAACAACGCCTATCGCCTGTCGGACATCGGCCTGCTCTACCGCGACTACGTCGCGCTGATGGCGCATTTCGACCGCGCCATGCCGGGCAAGGTGCACCGCGTGTTCTACGAACGCCTGGTCGCCGAGCCGGAAGCCGAGCTGCGCCGCCTGCTCGACACCCTGGAGCTTCCCTTCGAGCCGCAATGCCTCGACTTCCACAAGACTGCGCGCGTGATCACCACGGCCAGCTCCGAGCAGGTCCGCCGCCCGATCCACAAGGACGCCGTCGAGCAGTGGCGGAATTACGAGCCCTGGCTCGACCCGCTCAAGCAGGCGCTGGGCCCCGTGCTCGAGGCCTATCCGGACGTGCCGGATTTGGGATAGAATGCGGATATGACCGTGGAAGAACTGCAAAAAGGCATTGCCAAACTAGCGCCCGACGAACTCGCCAGATTTCGCAGCTGGTACGAGCGGTTCGACGCCGCCCTGTTCGATGCCAAGATCGAGGGGGACGCCGAGAATGGCGCATTGGATCGTGCGTTGGCGGGTTCCGAGGAAGATTTCCGCGCCGGTCGCTTCCGCGAAATCTGATTAGCCGACCAGCCGATCATAATCGTCATGCGATCCGATCCAGTGCCAGCGATAGTCCTCATTCACTTTCGTCGCCAATGAGCGGTGGCCTAAGCCGATCCTCACGCTCCAATATTTCCCTACCTTCTTGAAATGCAGCGACGGATGGCGCGGATCGCTCTTCAAGAGCGCGAAGCTCTTGTCCGCCAGCGCACGCACCTCCGGCGGAAGCTTGCCGTAATCCGCCCAGAACGAATCGCTGGCGAGGTGTCTCATCATCGCGAGGCTCCGTGGCGGATGGCCCCGTGTCAATTGAGCACCGCAATGGAATCGCGTCAGACGGCCTGTAAGCCGGGTTCTGTGCCTTCACCGAAGTGAAGCGATGGCCATTCCTCTGGGGCGTGCGTTGCCGCAACGCCTCGCGCGACCGACCCGGACGGCGATCCGAAAGACAGATCACGTGCCGTCCCTATTTGGTCTTGCTCCCGGTGGGGCTTGCCGTGCCGTTCCCGTTGCCGGGCCCGCGGTGCGCTCTTACCGCACCATTTCAACCTTGCCGTCCGTCTTCGCCCTTGCGGGCTCCGCCGGATTGGCGGTGTCATTTCTGTGGCGCTGTCCCTGGGGTCGCCCCCGGCGGATGTTATCCGTCACCGTGTCCTTCGTGGAGCCCGGACTTTCCTCCCGTCTTCGTTGCTTCGCAACTTCGCCGGGCAAGCCCATGAGAGCTTGCCCGGCATAGCCCGAAGGGCGACGACGGGCGGCCATCCGGCCATCTGACGCGCGGCCATTATGCCAGCGCCTTACGCCAGTGCAAAGTCCACCGCGGCAAGCGCGTGCAGCGCGGTCGTGTCGAACAGCGGCACGTCCGCGTCTTCGGCCTTCACCAGCAGCGGGATCTCGGTGCAGCCGAGGATCACGCCTTCGGCGCCGCGACCGACGAGGCCCTCGATGATGCGGCGGTGCGTGGCGCGCGCGGGCTCTTCGAACCGGCCGCGCACCAGCTCTTCCACGATGATGCGATGCACCTCGGCGCGGTCGTCCGCCTCGGGCACGAGGACCTCGATGCCGAAGCGCTCCCTGAGCCGGTCGATGACGATGCCGCCGTTCTGCACGGTGAAGCGCGAGCCGAGCAGTCCGACGCGCCCGATGCCCAGCGCCGCGATCGCCGCTCCCGTGGCGTCGGCGATGTGCAGCAGCGGCACGCCCGCCTCGCGCTCCACCGCGTCGGCCATCAGATGCATGGTGTTGCAGCAGATCATCAGGAAATCCGCGCCGCCGCGCGCCAGGCGCACGCCCGCCTCGACCAGCAGCAACGTCGCCTCGTCCCAGCGGCCGGCGTTCTGCAGCCGCTCGATCTCATCGAAGTCGAAGGAATACATCAGCGCCTTGGCCGAATGGATGCCGCCCAGGCGCTTGCGCACCTCGCGGTTGACGAGCTGGTAGTAGACGCTCGACGACTCCCAGCTCATCCCGCCCAGCATGCCGATGGTCTTCATCAGATCGCGTCCTTGATCGCGGCCGTGGCGGCGTCGCCGGTATTGGGCGTGCCCTTGGGCTCGATGAGGAGCAGATGCGCTTCCTCCTCGGCGACGGGGCGGTGCTCGGCGCCCTTCGGCACGACATAGAGGTCGCCCGGACCCAGGCGCACCTCGCCGTCCTCGAGCTGGATGACGAGGACGCCCTTCAAGACCAGGAAGAAGTCGTCGGTGTCGGGATGGGAATGCCACACGAACTCGCCCTTCACCTTGACCACCATCACGTCGTGGCCGTTGAACTGGGCCACGATCTTGGGGGACCAGAGATCGTCGAACTTGGCGAGCTTGTCGGCGAGGCGGACGGCGTCGGGCATTCCCCGACGCTAGAGCGCGAGGAGAGCGTTGAGCAGCGTTTCGCATTCCGCATCGGCTATGCCGTCGACGCATGACGGCCGGAAGTGGCGCTGGAAGGCGCCGACGACGTCCTTCGGTGCCGCCTCGGGATCGTAGCCGTAGCGCACGAGGCCCGCGGCGAGGTCGCCGCCCCGCGCGCCCGGCAAAGCGAAGACCGCGCCGGGCCACAGCCCGATGCCGTATTCGGCGAGGCGCGCCCACGGGAACAGCTCGCCCGGATCCTGCTTGCGCATCGGCGCCACGTCGGAATGGCCGACCACGTTGCGCGCCGGTATCGGATGACGGGCGAGGATGGCCGAGGCGAGGTCGATGACGGCGCCGACCTGATCGTCCGTAAACGGAACATAGCCGAACTCGTGGCCGGGATTGACGATCTCGATGCCGATCGAGCGCGCGTTCACGTTGCGCGTCCCCGCCCAGAAGGAGAGGCCGGCGTGCCAGGCGCGGCGCTCTTCAGGCACATGGGCATAGACGGCGCCGTCGCGGTCGACCGTATAGTGCGCGCTGACCTTGGCGGCGGGATCGCACAGCCGCGCCAGCGCCTCTTCCGCCGTGCGCATCCCGGTATAGTGCAGCACCAGGATGTCGACGGGATCCGCGCCCCGTTCGTCGTGGTTGGGCGAGGGACGCGGAACCGCAGTCATAGGAAGATCTTGTAGGCGACGGTCTGTCCGTCGCTGCGCTTCAGCGAGAACTCGCCGCCCTTCTCGTGCTCCTCGGCCAGCGCCTCGAAGACACGCAAGGCGTTGCGGATCACTTCGGCATAGGAGGCGGCCTCGGTCTTCTCCTTCAGCCGCGTCAGCCGCTCCATGGCCTGGGGCGGCATCTCGAGCTGGACGCGGGTCGTGCCGCGCGTGCTTTCCCGTGCACTGTCCGACGACGCGTCTTCGCCGCGGCGGTGGCGGTAATGGTGGCGGTGCATCAGCTTTCTCCGTCCTTCTTTTCTTCTTTTTTCTTCCGACGGCGCGCGAGGTATTCGTGCACCCAATGGTGCCAGCCCGCGTGGTGGTCGTGATGATGGTGGCCGTGACGGCCGTAGCCGCGATGCCGGCACCCGGCGTCCTCGGCTTGTCTTTCGTCGACGGGAAAATCCTCGCCGACGCCGATCGTGAGTTTGGTCATGCCGTACTCCTTGGTACGGGAAGGATATAGGCGCCGACTGCTCACATGTCAATCATTAAATCATCAAATATCACTCAACAGATTTTCCCTTATGGAACAACGGGATGCGACGGCACCGGCGCCAGGCAGATGTCCAGCACCGGCGGCGGCTGGCGCTTGTAGAACTCCGGCGCCGGGTTGCGGCGCTTGGCCTTCCAGTCCGCGAAGGCCTTCGTGTCGGTGCGCATCACCGCATAGGACGGCCGCCCCGCCGCGGGCAGATCGGAGGCGAGCTTGATCGAGACGATCTTGTCCTGCCTGGCCTTGTCGGCGATGACGCCGCTGTCGACCGCCGGATCGCCGCGCTCGAGCTTCTGGAGATATTCCATGCCGCCGACCACGCGGCCGAAGGCGGAAAGGTTGCGGTCGAGCCGGCGCGGCGCCTGGCCGATGACGATGTAGAACTCGGTCGTCGCGGTATCGGCGTCGTTGTCGCGGGCGAAGGCGAAGGTCCCCGGACAATGGATCAGCCACTCGGTCTTCGTCTTGGGATCGCGGCCGACCGCAAAGCCGTCGACATGGCCGGCGCGCGGCGCGAAGAGATCGGCATTGCCGAGCGGCGTGAATTTCTCGCCTTTGGGCGTCGGCCGCTCGAACTCGGCCTTGAGCTTGGGCCAGGCCTTCTCGGTCTCAGGGTTCTTGGGCTTGTTCGCGGTCGCCGCCGTGTCCTCGCCCGCGCCGCCTTGCGCGACGAAGCCCTCGATCACGCGATAGAAGGTGAGCCCGTCGAAGAAGTGCGCCCGGATCAGCGCCTTCATGCGCTCGACATGCTTGGGCGCGAAAGACGGGGCGAGCTCGACCGCAGTGGTACCGTACTTGGTCTCGATCAGCACGAGATTGTCGGGGTCGACCGTGCGCCAGTCCTTCGGATCGTCGGCGGCCTGCGCCATGCCGAGCGCCAAAGCCGAAAGGCCAAGCGAAAGACCGAAAACGATGCTTTTGCGCATGGCGGCATCCCCCTGTTCGTGGGGCAAGCCTAGCAGGACCGCCGCAAACGACAAACGCCGGCCCCTTTCGAGGCCGGCGCTGCCGCAAACGATCCGACCCCTAGTTGTGGATCAGCTTTCCAGCACATTGGGATCCTAAGCTTAGAATTCCACGTGGACAAGTTGTCGCG
>JADMIO011507108.1_pt1 | contig 18547 bp, 16 predicted proteins | sample 8958161 | NCBI WGS metagenome assembly JADMIO01 (sample SAMN16585339, study PRJNA669376) | soil metagenome | isolation source: Crop rotation soil | place: USA: Cullars Rotation, Alabama | collected 2011 | reverse complement strand
GCGACTTCAAGTCACGTGAATTCCAAGCTTCGGATCCCACTGTGCTGGAAAGACACTTCTCCATGGAGAAAATATTTACAAAGCTGATTTGACTAATAAAGGTTATATAATTGTTGGTAATGAATCGAAAGGTATTTCAGAAGAGTTACTTCCCTTTATAACTCATAAGATTTCAATCCCATCTTTTTCTTCAAAGAAAACCGATTCGCTTAATGCCGCCATGGCAACTGCTATTGTGTGTTCTGAGTTTAGAAGACGGTAAGTTTTTAGAACTACTCAGGCTTTAAAGTATTTTACACACAGCCTCCGCGCATCTTTCTCCATCCATTGCTGCTGATACAATACCTCCGGCATAACCTGCGCCTTCACCGCAAGGAAACAATCCTGCAATCTGAATGTGCTGAAGACTTTCTTTATCGCGTGGAATACGAACGGGCGAAGAGGTTCTTGATTCTGTAGCTACTAAAACCGCTTCGTTTGTGTAAAGATTTTTCTTTTGGTTGTCTCGCCGTAGTTGACCCAGTGCTTGTTTAAGCGGTGAAGAAATTTCTTGCGGTAAAACCAAATTCAGATTCACTGAAGTAAGGCCTGGTATATAAGAGCAATTGGGTAAGTTGGCAGAAAACTTTCCTTCAACAAAATCAATCAGCCGCTGCGCAGGCGCTCTTAATTCTCCTCCACCGGCTTTAAAACAAGCTTGTTCAATTTCCATTTGGTAATAAAGGCCGGACAATTCATGATCTCCCTGTTTTGGTGTTTCAACCACTAATCCTGAATTGGCAAATGGATTATTTCTCTTCGATGGTGACCAACCATTAACAACAATTTCGTTTTTATCAGTTGCTGCCGGGGCAATGATGCCACCGGGGCACATGCAAAAAGAATAAACTCCTTTGTTTCCTACCTGGCATGAAACAGAATAAGAAGCCGGTGGCAAATAAGCAGCACGGTCAGGGCGGTGATACTGCATCGTATCAATTATTTCCTGGGGATGCTCCATTCGAACACCAAGGGCAAAAGGCTTTGCTTCAATTAAAATTTTTCTCTTCTGAAGCAAAAAGAAAATATCCCTTGCGGAATGACCGGTTGCAAGAATTAAACTACTGGAAAGAAACTCCTGCTCTTTTTCGCTGCCCTCAGTAACTATTCCCTTAATAGTGTTTTCGTGAACAATAAAATCTTTTAATCGTGTATTGAAATGAATCTCTCCACCCGCATTTAATATGGTCTGTCGAATATTTTCTACAACAGCAGGCAGCTTATTCGTGCCAATGTGAGGATGGGCATCTATTAGAATAGATTCTTCAGCCCCATGCATCACAAATATTTTCAGAATGCGTTGAATATCACCACGCTTTGTGGCACGGGTGTAAAGCTTACCATCGCTGTAAGTGCCTGCGCCACCTTCACCAAAACAATAATTTGAATCAGGATTCACAATACCTGACTTGTTAATAGCTGCCAAATCACGACGTCGGCTCTTTACATCTTTTCCTCTTTCTATAATGACTGGTTTCAGGCCAAGCTCTATCAAACGTAATGCAGCAAACATGCCCGCCGGGCCACAACCAATAATTAAAATAGGTTTGGCGGTTGAGACATTTTGTTTGAAATTAAAAAGCTTTTCAAAATCAATTGGAGGAGGAGGCTGCTCATCAATGTAAACTTCTGCCTGAAGCTTAATCTTTACATCTTTAGAACGTGCATCAATACTTCTTCTGGAAATCTTTATAAACGTGATACGTTCAGCAGCAACTGATAAAATATGAGCAGAAAGCTCGAGTTGCCTTTGCTTATCTGCTGCCTGTTCGGGCGGAAGGATAAGTTCGATGAGTTTAATCATCTACGGGTAGCCGTTTACTTTGTGAACTTCGTAAACCTTATGAAAAAAGCGAATCAAAAAATTGATTCGCTAACGAATTTTTATGAAATAATTGAATAGATTCCTATAAAATTAACCTGTCGCGCCTGCACGATGAGATTTTTTCATTTGTCCATAAGCCGGACATTTTTCATGCGACTTGCAGGAAGAAAACAACACTCCGATTGCAATCGGAATGACGACGAAGGTGATTTTTACGATTTTTTTCATTTAGAAATGCCTTACTAAACGTAAGAATTATTAACCGAATGATTAAATAACGGTAATGTGAATGAAATGTTTATACAAATATTGCAAAATTCTTGCAAAAGTATAACTTTTATGAAGAAATTTAGCAAAAAAGTTTTCAACAATCGGGTTAAGCTTCAAGTTAAAGATGTTAATAGGTTATGCCAAGGTGAAAATGTTGGCGTTAAACATTAAATTAACTTTGTCAGCATCTTTTAATTTAAAATCCTCAATTTTATGGATCGTTTTCAGGCTCACGATTATTATTTAATGGATGAACTTCTTACTGAAGAGCATAAGCTTATTCGCTCCAGTGTAAGAGAATGGGTAAAAAAGGAGGTTTCACCCATTATTGAAGAAGCTTGTCAGAAGGCGCAGTTTCCGAAGAAATGGATAAAGGGACTGGCAGAGATTGGTGCGTATGGCCCCTACATTCCGCAGGAGTATGGCGGTGGCGGGTTAGACCAGGTTGCCTATGGTCTTATTATGCAGGAGCTTGAGCGTGGCGATAGCGGCCTGCGCTCAACAGCATCAGTGCAATCTTCACTGGTCATGTATCCTATATACACTTATGGCAGCGAGGAGCAACGAAAGAAATATTTACCGAAACTGGCTAAGGGAGACTGGATGGGCTGCTTTGGCCTTACAGAACCTGACCATGGTTCTGATCCTTCCGGTATGGCTTCTCATTTCCAGGATAAGGGCGACCACTTGCTTCTTAACGGTTCTAAAATGTGGATTAGCAATGCCCCTTTTGCTGATGTAGCGGTAGTGTGGGCCAAGGACGAAGAAGGAGTTATTCGGGGATTGATTGTGGAGCGGGGAATGCCCGGCTTTAGCACTCCTGAAACGCACGGCAAGTGGTCACTGCGTGCAAGTGCCACCGGCGAACTGGTTTTTGATAACGTAAAGGTTCCAAAGGAAAATTTGTTGCCTAATGTAAAAGGGCTTAAAGGGCCGTTAGGATGTCTTAATTCGGCGCGTTATGGAATATCATGGGGTGCTATTGGCGCTGCAATGGATTGCTATGATTCAGCTTTGCGTTATGCAAAAGAGCGCACGCAATTTGGAAAGCCTGTAGCTTCATTTCAACTACAGCAAAAAAAGTTAGCAGAAATGATTACTGAGATCACTAAGGCGCAATTGCTTACGTGGCGGCTTGGCGTGTTGAAAAATGAAAACCGTGCTACACCTGCACAAATCAGTATGGCAAAGCGAAACAACGTGAATATGGCTTTAGAAATTACCCGGCAGGCGCGGCAAATTCATGGCGCAATGGGTATTACGGGTGAATATCCTATTATGCGTCACATGATGAACCTGGAAAGTGTCATTACCTATGAAGGCACTCATGACATTCATCTTCTTATTACGGGAATGGATGTAACGGGAATAAATGCTTTTGAATAGCTATTGTGTGTTCTTAATTTAGGCAGCAACTAATCGCCTTTTTCAAATCTCATTTCCTGTATCAGGTGTTTTCCCTGGTTGGTTTTCAGTACAAATGAAACCCTGAATGTTTTCCCGTTCGAACTGGTTAAATTACCAACAGCAAACAACGTCCCTTCTTTCGACGAGCCTTTATGAACAATTGAAAAGCTTTTAGGTGGGTTTTTTGAAAAGAAATCTTTTACTAGCAGTTCTGCCTGCGCCTTGCTATATACATCTTCCTGGTTTAGCAGGGTAAGATCAATACTGGTATTGAACCAAGTCGCTATCTGGCGTGAATCTCCTGCACGAATGGCTCCCGAAATTTCATCATAAATATCGGCAAATGCGGATAAATTAAGTAGTAAAAATATAAAAATAGCCCCTTTTTTCATTGATTCCTTACTTTGCAAATATCAAACCAAATGTAGGAAGATTATGATATTTCATTATTTATCTGATATGAGCACTTTATTTGTGATTTTAGGTGTTTAGAAAAATTAGTCTATAATCGGTCTAACGTCAAGTTATTCAATATGTTCGCCATTAAAAAAGGTTCGTTTACCTAAGAAAAGAGGCAGTTAACATAATTTCCTTCTCAGGGTAGGTGCCGATGCCTTATATTTGATTCGTATTGACATAACAGGTTTTGTTTAGGTGAATAATAGAACGTCCCGCTTCATCACGGGACGTTTTTTTTATGGCTTATATTTCCGGTATTCACACAAAACAAGTTTTTAATATACCCGTGAATGCACTATTAATGTATTACAGGGTAAATCAGTCAGCAATTCCTCCACATCATTTACAGCAATTCTGTCAAATATTGACAAATGATGATCGGAGGAATTAACCACTAATAAATCAGCATCTATTGAACGTGCAAAACTGCTAATGCTTGTCTGCCTTGTTGAAAATGGTTTTATATTTATTTTCAGCCCATGAAGATTAATATGCTTCATCTCATTATTTAAACGGGAAATTTCATCATGAATAATTTCCTCTTCAAGCACATCTGTTTCTGTTTCAAAAGTAAGACTTGCATCTGCCATTACAGTTAACCGGGAAATAGAAATACCATTAGCAACTGTTATTTCTGCCGCCTTTTCCTTAGTCGCAATGTATATAGCTGCCTCTATGGTAGGCATTGTTTTGGGATGATCATGACCGTTCACTACAATCTGACGATAAGGCAAGCCGTTTAATCTTGGCTCAGCCATTAAGAGCACTGAGCACTTTGCTTTTAAAGCTATCTCCTGCCAGTTATTACCGTGGTAATGCTTTGCTTCACTTTCTCCTTCAGAAGCATCAATAATAAGCAGATCAACTATTTCATCTTTACAAACAGAAAGAACTTCATCAACTGCAGGGCTTCCGCAATTAACAATTTTTGAATTAGCATTAGAAAAATTATGCCGCTGAAGCAATTCAGTGAGTTGCCGGCTTGCGCCCGAAGAGCGTTTTTCTGCATTTATAAAAATCGTCTTCGCCTTAAAAGTATCAGCAAGACGCCTGGCTTCGGAGATAACTGCTCCGGTGTGAGGATTGAAATTCACTGCAACCGCAATGGTTTCAAAGGGGTAGGATGGCTTGCCTTTCATCATCTTGTCGCAGAATTAAAAGTTAATAATTAAAAACCGAAAATCTTAAAACAATAAAAAGATGAAGAACTTTTTAATAAACAAATATAAGAAATATTATTGGTATTTGATGTGGAAGGATGTAGGATTACAAACTTGTTGCTTGTTAACTTTCGTTCAATGAGTAGAAACATTCGTTAGTTGAACAGACTCCAATAGGATTCACAAAAAGACATATAGGATTCGATGAAAGACACATAGGATTTAACTGATCACACATAGGATTCGTTAGGAAACACATAGGATTCATTAAAAGACACATAGGGTTTGAAAAAAGACACATAGGATTCATTAAAAGACACATAGGATTTACAAAAAGATACATAGGATTGAATGAAAAACACATAGGATTCACAAAATGACACATAGGATTTGATGAAAAACACATAGGATTCGTTGATAATTACATAAGATAGAATTGAAAATGGCAGACATTTAATAGGAAATTACCTTCATTTCTTTATTTTTTACAAATTTTGATAAATTATACCTCATTAACGTGAAAATAGCTCTGGTAAAGGTTTTAAAGGGTGATAACAAAAATTTATTTTTCAAAAAGGATGCTTTTTAGCTGTCTGAAGTGTTATTACTATTAGAGACCTATAAATAATAATGTCATGGCAACAAAGAAGTTTTTAATAGCATTAAAGCTGAAAGGCAGAAGCTACAATAGCCTGCTTGCGTTAGGCAATTCAATTGTAGCCGGTATGGCGACGGTACCGGCCTACTTAAATCCCAATCCCGGTTTTGGCACAGTTATTCTGCACCTGCAAAAGCTGAAAATATGTATATCACTTTGGGGGCAGAAGGGCAACCGGGGCAGTCACCGGAGCTTATTGGCTTTGCGTGCGGCACGCGACCAGGTATTCGCTGATCTCAATGGGCTGGCGCAATTTGTCAGCAACGCCACGCCTAATGATGTAGAGAGTTGGGCAAAGGCGCGGTTCCCAATCAAATCACCCGGCCATAAAAGAGGCGTGCTTCCGGCAGTTCGCAACCTTCGTCATTTTATTGCACGTAACATTAACGATGGAACGCTGAAGATAAAATGGGATAAACCTGAAGGCACCTCCAACTTAATTATTGACTTTTACATTGTGATGCGTTCAGAAACGTCATCCTATGATGATGCCAGGCAAGTTGGAGTAACTACCAGAACTTCATTCGTTGACAAAAATCCGGGGAAAGGCTGCCGCTTCTATTGGATAATGCCGTATCACGCCAGTATAACGGGAGTGGTTAGCGATATATGCGTTGCATCGGCACGGTTGCTTCCATGATGAAAGAAGAGTTTTGTGATACTCACCATTGAAGGTTAGCAATAAAACCTTGTTGGTGAACGATGATAACGTCTTACGGATGATGCAACGTCTTAGTCACCGGTTTTAAAGCCAGCAACGGTATGCGTGTTTGATTAGACATGAGGGTTGTAATGCTATGAGAAAACAGCGACTGTGGCAAATGCCGCTCATGTGTAAGCATTACTAATACCTGCGCTTTATATTTTTTCAAAAAATAGTCAATACCTTTTATGATGTCAGTGTTTTTTGAAATATACCCTGACAACTTTTCATGTCGCACACGCTTGCGGATTTTTTTAGTCATGAGGTCAATGGAGTCGTCACTGTGAATAAGGTGCTTGTCATCAACATAGAGAAAACTAATTTCCGCATCAAAATGGCGTGCGAAAGTGACAATGCTTAAGGCCGCGTTGATATTGTCTTCATGCAGGTCAGTTGCAAATACAATTCTTTGGATGCCTTCAAACTTTGCCTCTTTGGGAATGCAAAGCACCGGGCAACTGGCTGTATGAACCACCCTTGAAGTAGTGCTGCCCATCAGCAACCTTTCAAACTTGCTTGTTCCTGTAGTTCCCATCACAATGATGTCGGGCAGCTCTTTTTGTCCAAGACGGATTATAACATCCGCAGGAGCGCCATTTATAACGTGCGTATCAACAGAAACTTCTCTATATTTTTTTTCAATCTTCGTTTTTAATGACTTCAGTTTCTCCTCTGCCGACCGGCGAATTGACTCATCGGCATCCGTAACCACCGTATAAGGCATTTCGCTAAAAGTCGCGGGTGTTTCATAAGCATGCACTATAATCAACTTTGAATGGAACTCCTGTGCCAGCGCACAAGCGTAGTCCAATGCATTGGCTGAATTTTTCGAAAAATCAATGGGAGCAACAATTAGTTTCATAAAAAGCAAAATTTCTAAGCCCAAAAGTACAAAAGGATATGGTTAATAGCCTGAGCAAAGTCATGGAATAAGAGCTTGCACTTTTTTACTTATCGAATACCTGTATCAGGGAAGTAACTTTCTGATTGGGGTAAGCCTCTGATTTAAACGTTAAAACATTCTTAATCTTCTTTTCCCGTCCGGCTTATCTTTCTACTTTCGCATCTCTAAAACAGAACCTGTTATGAAACGCCTTCTTTTTTTAGTCTCCCTATTTTTAGTTATTACTACAAGTAAAAGTTTTTCACAGGATGAAGAGGTTTTACTTGGCGAGCCGTTACTGCTCTCTCAAAATGATTTGCAAAAGCCTCTTCCCTCTGATGCAAAGGTTAGAACGGGTGTACTTCCGAACGGCATGAGGTATTATATCCGTTATAATAAAAAACCTGAGAAGCGCGCTGAACTGCGACTGGCTGTTAATTCAGGCTCTACTTCTGAAAACGACGACCAGCGCGGCCTTGCTCATCTTACAGAACACATGGCTTTTAACGGCACAAAGAATTTTAGCAAGAACCAGGTAGTGGATTACCTTGAATCAGTGGGTACTAAATTCGGTCCGCATCTTAATGCCTACACCAGCTTCGACGAAACGGTGTATATGATTCAAATTCCTACGGACACTGACGCTATAGTTCAGAAAGGATTACAGATTCTTGAGGACTGGTCACACAATTTATCTTTTGATTCGTCAGAAGTGGAGAAGGAGAGAGGGGTAGTGGTTGAAGAATGGCGTCTTGGGCAGGGTGCGCAGGAGCGTATGAGAAGAAAATACTGGCCGGTACTGTTTACAAACTCGCGTTATGCAGAACGACTTCCTATTGGTAAAAAGGAAATCATTGAACACAGCAAGCAGTCAACGTTGCGCAACTTTTATTATGATTGGTACCGTCCCGACAATGAGGCCATTATTGCTGTTGGTGATTTTGATGTTGACAAAATGGAAAAATGGGTGAAGGAAAAATTTGCTGCTGTTCCTTCTAAAACCAATGAGCGTAAAGTTGAGGCCTATCCCGTACCTGATACTCAAGACCTGCTGGTTTCAACCGGCACGGATAAGGAAGCCACCATGAGTATTATTCAACTGATATATAAGCAACCGGTTGAGAAGGAAGTTACAGAAAGCGATTATCGAAAAAGTATGGCTGAACGGCTTTTTAATTCCATGCTTAATGCACGTCTCTCTGAATTACAGCACGTTGCCGATCCGCCCTATGTTTTTGCCAGCACAGATTTCGGGCACTTAGTTCGCACCAAGTATGCGTACAGCTCATACGCAGGTTGTAAAGAAGATGGAATAGAAAAAGCTTTAACAACAGTGCTTACAGAAAATGAACGTGTGAGACGATATGGTTTTACACAAACCGAGTTAGACCGACAGAAAAATGAAGCGCTTCGGCAAATGGAAAAATCATTTAATGAAAGAGAGAAGACGGAATCAAAATCATTTGCAGGTGAGTATGTAAGAAATTATCTAAACCATGAGCCATTTCCCGGTATAGAGTATGAATATACTTTGCATAAAAAATATCTCCCCGGTATTACTCTTGCTGAAGTAAATGCATTTGCGAAGAAGTGGATTACAGATGGAACCAACGCCGTCGTTATTATTACTGCACCTGAAAAGGCAACGACGAAGATGCCTGCGGAAAGCAGGATAAAGGATCTTTTTAAAAGCACGCTTACTGCTGATGTAAAACCTTATGAGGATAAAGTGCTCAGTACTCCTTTAGTTGTGAAAGAGCCTGCGCCTGCAAAAGTTGTTGATACGAAAGAGGTGAAAGAGTATAATATTACGGAATGGAAGCTTGCCAACGGTGCCCGAGTCATTTTAAAGCCTACGGATTTTAAGAATGACGAAATACTTTTTACTGCAACAAGTTACGGCGGTTCATCACTCTTGCCTGATAAGGATTACATGTCCGCCGCCTACGCCGATGAAATTATTAATGAGTCAGGACTTGGAGAGTATGATGCCAATGCATTGGAAAAATATATGAGCGGCAAAATTGCAAACGTTTCTCCTTATATCAGCGACCTTACTGAAGGCCTTAGCGGCAGTTGCGCGCCTAAAGATCTTGAGACCATGATGCAAATGGTTTATATGTATTTTGAAGGCCCGCGTAAAGATGCTACTGCTTTTAGCGGCTTGATTAAGCAACAGCAGACGTATATTTCAAATAAGAATTCAGATCCGAATGCGACTTTTAGAGATACTATTTCTTATGCGTGGAATAGTTACAACTATCGCTACCGCCCGTTAAGCTCTGAAATACTAAAAGAAATAAATCTTGATAAGGCTTATAGTATTTATAGGCAACGTTTCACTGATGCAAGTAACTTTATGTTCTTTTTCGTCGGCAACTTCAAGCTCGATGAAATAAAACCTTTTGTGGAGAAATACATTGGGGGACTTCCTTCAACAAACAGCAACGAGTTATGGAAGGATTTGGGGGTTAAACATCCTTCCGGGCAAGTGGAGAAGATGGTGAAGAAGGGCATTGAACCTAAAAGCAATGTAGTGATCCGTTATTCAATGCCATTTGAATATAATAGAAACAACCGTAATGAGGTTACAGCTTTGGTAAAGTTGGTTAACATTAAGCTGCGTGAATCATTGCGCGAGGAGAAAAGCGGTGTATATGGTGTAAGCTGCTCTCCTAACATAGTTCACTATCCAAAAGGTTGGCTGGAAATGACCATTCAATTTGGTTGCGCGCCCGAAAATGTTGACATGCTCGTAAAGGCCGCCAATGATGTTGTTGAAGAGATAAAGAAAAAGGGCAGCGATGAAAAGAATCTCACGAAGGTTAAGGAAATTTCTTTGCGAGAGCGCGAAGTGGGATTGAAAGAAAATCAATTCTGGCTCGGCACACTTTCATCTAATTACATGAACGGTGAAAATATTCTCGATTTACTTCACTACAATGATTGGGTGAACAGCCTACAGGGAGAGGATTTTAGAAGCTTTGCAATTAAATATTTAAAGAATGAAAACTATGCGAAGTTTGTGCTGATGCCTGAGAAGTAGAAAATTGAGACAGGGGATCACAAGATGAAACCAACCTTCGCATAATAAAGTGCATCTATTGTATTTTAAAATAATCTATCTTAGTGGTTTACGAGGAAAGTCGAATTAACTTAAAAAATTACAGATGAACATTGCGTCAGTTTTCCAAAAGAAAATCCCTGTTATCTATGTATTCATTGTCATCGTTTTATTAGGCTGCATTAATTATTACACAATGACGCTTCATAAGCAACAGCAGCCGGTTCAATTAGTTGCTTGCCCAGACGGAGACTTTTAATTATGGGATGCCTGTTACCCGTGTGCGGCTTAATGATTACCGCCTGATTCATCCACTGCTTTACGGAGACAGGGAGATGGAAGATAGCCGGCTCGTGGATTTGAAGAGACAGATTGATCAGGTAATAGCTGAGCAAAAAGAAAAAAACATGCTGATAGACGCTTCGGTCTATTTTAGGAATATGAATGATGGCGGATGGTTTGCAATTAATAAGGACGAGGAATACACTCCTGCAAGCCTTCAGAAAGTGACCATCATGATGTCGTATCTAAAGGATGCAGAACAAAATTCTGAATTGCTCAACAAGAAACTTTACTTTGATAAGCATTTTAATAATTTGCCAAAGCAAAATATTAAAGCCTTCACATTGCAGGAACATAAGTCATATGCTGTGAAAGATTTACTGCAATACATGATTGCATATTCTGATAATGATGCACTTAACGTGCTGTATCAGAATATGAATATAAATACTTATTCAAAACTGTTTACTGATCTTCAATTAAAAGTTCCTGACCTGGAAAGCGACGGGTACACTTTTACCGTGAAGGAATTTGCCGTGTTCTTTCGAATCTTGTATAATGCCACTTATCTGTCTCACAATCTCTCTGAATATGCTCTGCGTCTGCTTACTCAATGTACTTATCGGAATGGTATTACGAGGGGTCTTGATTCCAACACTACGGTTGCCCATAAATTCGGCGAGCGTGTCTTCGGAGATTCGAAACAATTACATGAATTTGCAATTGTCTATGTCAACAACCAGCCCTATCTTTTAGGAATCATGACAAGAGGTTATGACTTCGAACAATTGAGTGACGTGTTGAGCAGCGTTTCAAACATCATTTATGCAAAGATGAACCCGCCGTCGAGCAACCCTACTGTAGAAAGATATTTTACAGAAGAACATAAACGACCTGTTATTAATCTTCCGAAGAGTAGTTAACAAGTCGCTTATATCTATCTGTATTTTTTGGATTTATTTTTCGGGAACTTTTGCGAATTACTTCAAGCCCCAAATTTCAATTTCACCTCTTTCCCGTTCTGTTTCTCTTTCAACCTCCTGGTCATTCCCTGTCCTTACATTTTCTTTGGCAGTTGTTGTCATGGTTTTATATGCCAGCACAATCTTTTTTATAGCCAAGTCCTGGTTCAAAGAAGTTTCCGGAGTTTCTTCGCCGGGATAAAGAGTTTGATTAGCGGCAATATTTTGTACGCTGTCATTCTCAAAAAATACCTGGAACGAAGTAAGGTTGACTGTAGCGTCGTTAGCTCTCAGTTTCACTGCCTTGAAATGATCATAAAACAAAACAGGAATTTCGTCTCTGTCCATTCTCAAATTAGCATGTCTTGTGGCAATCTTGTGCCATCCTGGCTTATCACTTAGCATTACGGCCGGCGTTTGAGCCTGCGAAGCGGTATAGCTTGCGGCAATAAATAATAGTGCAATTAAAAAACTCTTTTTCATAATATAAAAAATTTAAAAGTTAACTCATAGAGTGTCAAAAAAACATGCCAACGGAAATCTACGGAATGCGGTACACATTGGTATTCGTAAATTCGTAGCTATTCGAATTCGTAGATGAAACCCTTTATCTTTGTCCTGATGGCTAATACCAATTTAGATCCTGCGGCAGACGCCCTTACCACCGTTGATAAAGAACTTGAGCGTGTGCTGCGCCCGCAGGGCTTTGAAGACTTTACAGGTCAAAAGCAGGTAGTTGATAACCTTCATGTGTTTGTCAGTGCGGCCCGCAAGCGCGACGAAGCGCTGGATCACGTATTGCTGCATGGCCCGCCGGGATTAGGAAAAACAACATTAGCTTACATTCTTGCAAACGAACTCGGAGTAAGTATTAAAACTTCTTCCGGACCTGTACTTGATAAACCTGGTGACTTAGCGGGGTTGCTCACCAACCTCGAGCCTAACGATGTGCTTTTCATAGATGAGATTCACCGTCTCAGTCCCGTTGTTGAAGAATATCTTTATTCGGCAATGGAGGATTACAGGATTGACATTATGATTGAAACAGGCCCTAACGCCCGCTCTGTTCAAATCAAGCTCAATCCTTTTACATTGATTGGCGCCACCACCCGTTCCGGACTGCTTACTTCGCCACTGCGTGCAAGGTTTGGAATTACCTGCCGGTTGGAATACTATGATTCATCATTGCTGAAAAAAATCATCAAGCGCTCGGCGACCATTCTTCGCATCGAGATTAGTGAGGAAGCGGCTTTTGAAATTGCCCGCCGCAGCCGTGGCACTCCGCGTATTGCCAACGCCCTGCTTCGTCGCGTGCGTGATTTTGCACAGGTAAAAGGCAACGGCAAGATTGACCTCGACATTTCTCACCATGCTCTTGCTGCCTTAAACGTTGACCAGCATGGCCTTGATGAAATGGACAATCGCATTCTTTCTTCCATCATTGATAAATTTAAAGGAGGGCCGGTAGGAATTACTACCATTGCCACGGCAGTAGGGGAGGAGGCCGGAACGATTGAAGAGGTTTATGAACCTTTTCTTATCCAGGAAGGCTACCTGAAGCGCACTCCCCGCGGCCGCGAAGCCACGGAACTTGCCTACAAGCATTTAGGGCGGCTACAAAAACCCACCGCAGGTTCTTTGTTTTAAAGACTTGGTTGCTCTTACTCCACCACAATCTTCTGAGTCCATTGTCCCTCACCATCCCTCACCTGCACAAAATAAATTCCCTCTCTCAATTTAGCATCCACCGTTTTCTCTTTTCCGCTGAAGGTTTCTGAATAAACTTTTTCGCCTATTATATTGAAGATGGTTAGCTCGGCGGAGGTGATGGTTTTGGGGAGGGAGAGGGTGAAGTGGTTGGGGTTGGGGTTGGGGTAGATATGGATTGCGGAAGATTTCTCAGCATGTTCATTTATTCCTACTCCGCCGTTTGAAGTCTTTAAGATTGTTCCTTTGCTGCCTGCAATAAAACCTGTGAAATCATTAACAAAGTAAACCGAACGGAACCATGCGGTTACTACGGAGTCTTGCTTTAACCATGTGTCACCGCCATCTATAGTATGAATAATCTGACCCAATGATACTGCATATCCATTATTGATTGAAGGAAAATAGATTGAACTCGGCGCATAAGTCAAAGAAGTGTTTTTATTAACCCAGTAATTGCCTCCATCAGTGGTTTTAATTAAAGCAGGGTCGTACCATCCTCCTATAAAACCCGTGCTGCCGGAAGTAAAGTAAACGGCTTCTAAGACACTTTGATCAAAAAAGTTTGAATGAATCGTGTCAAGGTTCCATGTTTCTCCACCGTCAACAGTTTTTAAAAATTCCCATCCGCCATCAGAGAAAGTAACATAAGCTGTATCAGGTGTGGGAAAACTAATACAGCTCATCCATCTGCTTACGGAGTATTTTAAATTCCATGTATTACCACAATCAGTCGTTTTCAAAAGTATTCCGTAACCCACGCAAAAACCAACTTGATTATTGATAAATTTAATATCTGTCAGACTTCTTAGCCATACCATAGATTTCGGAATGATTGTCTGACTCCAGTTTGCGCCGCCGTCGGTGGTTTTAAAAATAATACTATCGCCGACGGTAAAGCCTGTATCTGCATTTAAAAATCTTACTGCTTCTAAATTAGATGCAATACCTATACTTAATGGAGACCATGTTTCACCTGCATCAATGGATTTTAAAACAGTGCCTTTATAGCCTACAGCATAGCCGATGTCAGGAGTTGGGAAATGAATATCATATAAATCATTTGTCGTCCCGGAAATCTTTTGAGTCCATTGCGCCTGAATATTTCCGGAAATAAAAAAGAAAAAAGCGAGGAGTAGATTGTTTGTTTTCATAGCTGCCAATATTTCCCGTAAATATAGCCATAAACCTACCTCTAAATTCAAATATTGTCTAAAATTTAAGACTTGATCATTAATTGTTATCACTGAAGCTACTGTTTGCCAGGAACTAAAAGGCGTTGCTTAGACACAATCATTGAAATTTGAAGGAAATACGCAATTGTCTTTAGCAAATGGGTTCACAACCGTGACAGAATCGTACCCAACTGTCACAGTTCGGTACCCAACCGCCACAGTTCGGTACCGAACTGCCGCAGTTCGCATCACAACTGCCGCAGTTCGGAACACAACTGCCACAGTTCGGATCACAACTGCCACAGTTCGGATCACAACTGCCACGGTTCGGAACTCAACTGCCGCAGTTCGGAACACAACTGCCGCAGTTCGGAACACAACTGCCACAGTTCGGAACTCAACTGCCTCGGTTCGGAACACAACTGCCACAGTTCGGAACGCAATTGCCATGGTTCGGAACGCAATGGCAGTTCAGTGTTGCTTATTATTTTTTGTGAAATAGAAATAAATCCTTAGATTTACTTCTGGCCTTTAAAACTTAACTTAATGTCAATGCTTATGAGATCAAAACTTTTACTATTGTTATTTCTGCATGTTATTTCCTTTTATGGATTTGGACAAGGCGGTTGGACAAAGAAGAAAAATTATGGTGGCGCGGCGCGTTATACTGCCGTAGGTTTTTCCATCGGCACAAAAGGATACATGGGCACAGGCTCTCCTAACGGCAGCAGCGGCCTTGACGATTTTTGGGAATGGGACCAGGTAACCGATACCTGGGCGCAGATGGCCAACTTTGGCGGCGGTGCCCGCCATGACGCCGTTGGATTTGCCATCGGCGCAAAGGGATACATCGGCACGGGCGCCAACAATGCAGGCTCGCAGATGTTCCAGGATTTTTGGGAATGGGATCAGGCCTTAAATAAGTGGACGAAGCTGAAAGATTTTCCCGGAGGTGTCAGGCGTCTGGCCGCAGCATTTTCAATTAATCCTACGGGTGGTTTTGGCAAAGGGTATATAGGCACCGGTTCTGATTCGCAACTTAATATTCTCTATAAGGATTTTTGGGAATACAATCCTGCAACCGATACCTGGACGGCGAAAGCAAACTTTCCGGGAGCGGTAAGATATTCCGCCTCTACATTTTCCATTAATGACAGGGGTTATATGGGATTAGGTGTGAATGCACCAGTCACCGTTAACTACGCTGACTTCTATGAATACAATCCTGAAAATGACACATGGACCCGCAAAGCCGACTTTGGTGCCGGAGGCAGGCGCTACTGTGCAGGTTTTTCTATTGGCAAAATGGGATACTTTGGCGGCGGCTTTCCTTATTTAACCGAGTTCTGGCAATGGAATCAACTTACAAATGTGTGGACACGCAAGGCTGACGTGGGCGGCGCCGGAAGAAATTCCGCTACGGGTTATTCTATCGGCAATAAGGGTTATATTGGTTTAGGCTTTAATTCCACCTGGACTTCGGCAGTTGACTATTGGGAATTTACTCCTGATTCGCTGCTTGCAGTTAGTGCTAATGAAGTTAATGCTTCTGCACTGTTTGAGGTTTATCCAAATCCGCTCACAACTTTTTCTGCTCTTCATATCAACGCTGCTGTAAAAGGTGAAGTGGCTGTTTATGATTTAGCCGGTAAAGAAATAATAAGAAAAAATATTTCGGGTAATAAAATTAAAATTGAAAGAGAGAACTTGAAAAGTGGAGTTTACCTTGTAATGCTTAAGAATGAAAGCAGCGAATGGACGAGAAAGATTGTGGTGGAATAAAAAAGATTGAAGTCTTCAAATAAAAAAACTCCCCCGAATTTTTCGGGGGAGTTTTTTGTTTAATAACAAAATGGCTTACTTAAGGAGTACCAGCTTATTGACGTAGTTAGCGCCATTGGTAGTAATTCTAAAGTAATAAGTACCATCACGATATTGCTCGCCATCGAACAGGACTTTATAGGTAACACCTTGTTCGGCTGCGCCATTAAACAAAGTACCTACTTTCGAGAAGTTACCATCATATACATCTAACACAGCTTGAGAAGAAGCCTTGTTCAGAGTGAATTGAATAGTAGCCGTCGAAACAACCGGGTTCGGGAAAGCAACGATTGATACATCATCGCCTGAAACAGCACCTGTGTTGGAACTTGTAAGATGAGGCTGACAAGAACCACTGCAGGTAAGATTCATGGTGGCGGTAGAAGTGCAGCCGTTGCTGGTGTTGGTTACCACAAGTGTGAAGATGCCTGTAGAACCGCTGGCGCCTGAAGTATATACAACCGGGTTGGTTGCATTGCTTCCTGTGATGCTCCAGCCCGTTCCGCTTAAAGTCCACTGGTAGTTATTGCTGCTTGAACCATTAACGGTTGCAGGCATAATGTTACCAGATGAACTGCATGGCGGTAGAACTGTTGGAGCAGAAAGATCAATAGTCGGAGCAGAACTGTTATTGACAGCCGTTACAGATAATGTTGCGGTACAGCCGGAGCTGTTCGTAGCAACAACTGTGTAAACACCGGCGGCGGAAACAGTGATGCAATTAGCCGTAGTGCTTCCAACGATAGCGGGTCCGTTCCAGCTAAAGGTGTTTCCGGGATCAGAGTTGACACATATTTGTGCCATCGTATTGATACAGGAGAGAACCGGAGATGAACCGCAGGTTAGAGTTGGAGCATTTGCGAAAGGAGATACAGTAATGGAAGCTGAAGAAGTACAGCCGTTTGCAGGGTTAGTAGCTACAACGGTGTAGGTGCCGGCGGCATTAACTGTAATCATATTGCTGGTATTGCTTCCAACGATGCCGGGACCTGTCCATAGGAAGGTGATTCCGGCAGTGGATTGAATAGCAATGTCAGCAGTAGTAGCTCCACATGCGGGAAGTACGGGGCCGTTAGGCATCGTAATAATCGGGGCAGTACCATTCTGAGTTACAGTAATGGAAACGGTAGCCGTGCAACCACTTACAGGAGAGGTAGCGACAACAACGTAATTACCGGGAGCATTTACAGTAATGCAGGAGGCGGTGTTGCTTCCAACGATGCCGGGGCCGGTCCACATGAATGTGGTTCCTGCATCAGCATTTGCACATACCTGGGCTGTAGCATTTGTGCAGTTAAGCACTGGTGATGAGCCACAGGTAAGAGCCGGAGCATTTGTATTCTGAGGAACTACAATAGAAGTAGTTGAAGAACAACCACTAAGAGCATCGGTAGCGACGACAGTATAAGTGCCCGGAGCATTTATCGTAATGCTATTTCCGGTGTTGCTTCCAACGATACCGGGGCCAGTCCAAATAAGAGCAGCACCTGAATCGGCATGAGCAAACAACTGCGCTGAAGTGGTAAGACAATTCAACGACGGAGCATTAGTGATAGACAGAACAGGGGCGGTAGTATTCTGAGTTACGGTTAACGAAGCGCTGGCAGTACATCCGTTGGCCGGGTTAGTGGCGACAACTGTATAAGTGCCTGCAGCGTTTACTGTAATCATATTGCCGGTCATGGTGCCTGTAATGCCGGGACCGCTCCATACAAAGGTTACTCCTTGCGCTGACTGAACGGTTAACTGTTCTGAAGTATTTATGCAGTTAAGAGAAGGAGCATTGCCAAGAGTGAGGGTTGGAGGAGTGATGTCCTGGGTTACTACAACAGTGGTGGTAGCCGTACATCCATTAAGTGGATTTGTAGCTACAACTGTATAAGTGCCAGCGGCATTTACTGTTATGCTGCCACCGGTGTTGCTTCCAACAATACCGGGTCCAGTCCAGAGGAAAGTATTTCCGGCATCTGAGTTAACAAACACCTGTGCAGTAGAATTTAAACAGTTAATCTGTGGAGAAGATCCGCAGGTAAGAACCGGAGAAGTTACATTCTGCATTATGGTAATAGAAGCAGATGCCGTACAACCGTTAGCCGGGTTAGTGGCAATGACAGTATAAGTACCTGCAGCAT
>JADMIO011113597.1_pt1 | contig 18549 bp, 22 predicted proteins | sample 8958161 | NCBI WGS metagenome assembly JADMIO01 (sample SAMN16585339, study PRJNA669376) | soil metagenome | isolation source: Crop rotation soil | place: USA: Cullars Rotation, Alabama | collected 2011 | reverse complement strand
TGTCCTGCCATGAAATCGAAGATTTGGAAGAATATTTTCGCGCTAAGTGGGCTATTTCCGCCAGCCACTGGGTTTCCACCTGTCCACCAGATACAATTCCGACACTTTAAAATGATATACTTCTGAGTAAGGATAAGCATAAACATGGTTTCAATTTCTGGGCATAGTTTGAGACGTAGCGAACCGCTATTCGGCCTGGATATCGGCCATTCCAGCCTCAAGGTTATGCAGCTCGAAAATAGCGGCAAAAATTTATCGGTCGTTGGCTACGGCTCGTCTTATCGTTACGATGTCAATTCGATCCAAAACGGCGTCATAGTTGATTACAAAGCCCTGGGCGGCGCCATGCATGACCTGTTTGAGAAGCGCCTGCACGGCCAGATTTCGGCGCGCAAAGTCGCCTGCACTATTCCGACTTCGCATAGCTACAGCCGGCCGCTAAAATTACCGGCCATGGAGGAACAGGATTTGGCCGAAGCGGTACACTTGGAAGCCGAGCAATATATTCCGGTAGCTCCGGAAAACCTTTATTTGGACTACGATATTGTCAGGCGCGATGAGAAAAATATCGAGCTGCTGGTCGTGGCCACGCCGCGAAACATTATCGAAAGTTATATGAAGTTTTTGGAATCTATGGGGCTTGAAACAGTAGCGCTGGAACCGACGATGAATGCCACCGCCCGGATTTTCGGCTTGGCTGACCCCGGCAGCCAATCACCGACTGTCTTGGTAGATTTCGGCGCCAACGCTACCGATATCGCCGTTTTTGACAAAACTTTGTTCGTCAACAGCACTGTCCAAGGTGGTAGTAATACTATGATCGACCTGATATCAGACAAATTGAAGATCAGCCGCGAAGAGGCCTATCAAGTCAAGAACGAAAAGGGCATTGAGTTCAGCGGGCAGCTGCGCGACATCGGCCTAGCTGTTAAACCGACTTTAGATAATTTGGTTCGCGAAATACGTAAGATAACCCGTTACTACGACGAACGGATAGATATCGCCGGGCGCAAGGTGACACAAACGGTTATAATTGGCGGCGGTGCCAACATGCCGGGACTAAACGAATATTTGTCTAAGGAACTGGGCATGCCCGTGCGCATGCTTGACCCCTGGCATAAAATAGACTTTGGCGGCTTGACCCCTCCCAACGAGCAGGAGCGTTCGATGTTTATCACGGTCGCCGGTGAAGCCAACCTGGACATGTCCGAGGTATTCAATGATTAATCTTCTGCCGCCTGACTACCGTTCAAAACTGCATTACGACCGTTTGAATGCCGGTTTAAGGCATTGGATAGCTATTGGTTTGGTGGCCATTGTTGGACTGATTGTGATTTTGGCGGCCGGCTGGCTATACATCGACCGGCAGGTCAAAGATTTAAATACGTCCATTGCCGACACGGAACAGCAGCTGCAGTCCCAGAACCTAGAACAGGTCAAAAAACAGGCTGACCAAATCAGCCAAAACGTTCGGATTATCAATCAGGTTCTCGGCCGCGAGATACGCTTTTCCGAATTGATCCAGGATATCGGCCAGGTCATGCCCAATGGCACTATTCTGGGTTCGCTGACTTTATCAAAAGTCAGCGGCGCGTTGGATCTCAGCGCCAGCGCCAAGAGCTACGCTTCTGCCGCCCAAGTGGCTGTCAACCTCAGTGACCCCAAAAATAACATCTTCGCCAAAGTCGACATCATAAATATCAGTTGCTCTAACAGCACTCCCGGCAGCTATCCTTGTGACGCCAGTTTTAAGGCCTTGTTTGACAAGAAAACCCAAAGCCGGTTCTTAAACGCCGCCAGTGGAGGCAGCCAATGACCCCTTCAACCAGCCATAAGCCGCTAAAAACCACAGGCCCTGCTCAGAAAAAGGCTTCGCAATCAATCAAGGTAACTCCTAAGCAGATGCGCCTGGTACTACTGGGAGTCGTGGCCTTAGTGGTTATCGTCTTTTTGGTTGTCGCCATACGCGGTAGCAGCATGCTGGCCGACAAAAGCCAGAAACTGGTCGACGCCAAATTAAAAGATAAAACCACCAGCGCCCAATTAACCAGCTTAGAGCAAGCCAAAAAACTGGTTCAGCAGTATTCTTATTTTAATGACATCGCTAAAACGGTATTGCCGACCGATAAGGACCAAGCCCAGGCGGTTCTGGACATATTCCATTTGGCCAGTAAATCCGGCATTACGATTGCCAGCATAACTTTTCCAGCCAGTAACCTGGGTGCTTCAGGCGCCGCTTCGGCCACAGGCTCGACCACCACCGCCATTAGCCAGGCCAAGCCCGTAACCGGTATTAACGGTTTGTATAGCTTGGAGTTAACCATTACGCCGCAATCCGGGCCTTCGGTTTCGAATAGTAAAGTCGTAACATACACTAAATTTCTGAATTTCCTTAGCCGCCTGGAGAACGACCGGCGGACTGCCCAGGTTTCCCAAGTCACCGTGCAGCCGGCCGATAATGCTACCGGGCCTCGCGACGCCGTTAATTTCAGCCTGGTAATCAACATATTTATGAGGCCCTCCAAATGAGTCCCGTTAGAAATTATTACAAATCACAGTTCGACTACCATTTGTTAGTAAACATTCTGAGAAAGGATTTCTAACGGGATGAACAAAGATCTGAACTTTGACCTTAAAGCCATACTGCCCAAGCTGAAGAAGCTGCAGCAAAAACTATCGAAGCACCTGGCCTTTAGCGTCACTTTACTGGTACTGCTGGTATACCTCCTGGTGGTTTGGCATATCCGCGGCTTGGCGACAGCCGAACCGTCAACCGACGCCGAAGAAGAGGCATTGCTTTCAACCACGTTGCCCAAAATCGACCAAAAAGCTATTAATCAAATTCAGTCGCTGGAAAATAATAGCCCGGCAGTGCATAGTCTCTTCAACCAAGCCCGCAACAACCCGTTTAACGAGTAAAATTACTTAACCCCGCACAAAAACTCGAAGTTCCATAATCCGATTACCGACTACTCCACTCGGGTTTTAAAGCGGGGCAAAGCAAGCCAAGTATTTTAGGGTTCTTTATCTTCCTGAAGGCGCTCAGCGTAAGCTTCCCGCGCTTCTAAAATCCGATGGGCGAGTCTGTTGGGGTCCGGGCAAGTTGGAAAGACGAAGTTGTCCAGCTCGCCGGCGGTTTGAATGGTCAGAGTGCCGAAGTTAAAAATCGTTGCCAGTATCCCCCTTTGTTCGGCAGATACGTCTTCGACATTGGACATACTCAGCCGGGAGACATTGCGAATAAATAAGCTTTTTTGCAGCACCTGGACTAAGCTCTTATCGGTGACCAACAGCTTACTTTGCCGATAAACATAAGTTGCCACAAACAACACAAAAACCAGTATCGCCACGGCGAATACCGTGCCGGCAACGATGAGGCGGTTGGTTTTAGTCGATAGATCGTTAAACACGTCCGGCGCCACAAAAGCGGCCAGCAGTGCTAGCGACCCGACTCCCACCAGCGCTTCCAAATAAATAATAATTATGCCGATCAAATGGCGGTGGACGACCGTCAGCATTTTCTCGCCTGGTTCCAACAGGCTCTCTAGTGTCTTATCAATAATCGGCGGCGGATCAGCTGGCGGAGCTACCGGCTTGGCAGAAGCGTCATTTGGTGGCATAGGACAATTCTACCACAGTGAATAAGGAGTAGATACACCTACTATTGGCAGCGAAGTTAGAGCAATGTAGCTTGGGGTTTAGCGGATTTTGGCTCAAGGCCAAGGTGTTTCCAAGCACGCGGCGTGACTTTACGGCCGCGAGGCGTGCGTTCCAGTAAACCGATCTGCATTAAATACGGCTCGTAAAAGTCTTCGATTGTCGAGCGTTCTTCGGCTATCAGCGCCGACAGCGTTTCGACGCCTACCGGGCCGCCTTTATGGTGTTCGATAATAACGTTCAGCAGCCGCCGATCGGCGGGATCAAGCCCCAGTTCGTCGATCTCCAATAACTCTAAAGCCTTCAGCGCCAACGGATTATCAATTATGCCGTCGCCGTTCATATCGGCGTAGTCCCGCACCCGCTTCAGTAGGCGATTGGCGATGCGTGGCGTCAGCCGGGCGCGCTCAGCCAACAATTTGGCGGCTTTATCATCTATCGGCACCTTCAAAATTTTGGCCGAGCGTTTAAGGATACGGCTGATCTCCTCTGGCGTATAAAACTCCAACCGGTGTATCATGCCAAAGCGGTCGCGTAGCGGCGCCGCCAACGAGCCAGTGCGGGTAGTGGCGCCAATAATCGTGAATTTGGGCAGATCGAGCCGCAAACTCTTGGCACTTGGCCCTTTGCCGAGCATGATGTCGAGCTTGAAGTCTTCCATGGCGGCGTAAAGCACTTCTTCGATCGAGCGGTTGAGGTGATGGATTTCATCGATGAATAAAATATCACCGTCCTGGAGATTGGTTAGCAGGCTGGCCAAATCCCCCGCCCGTTCAATTGCCGGTCCGGCCGTGATACGGATTTGGGCGCCGGTTTCATTAGCGATAACGGTCGCCAAGGTGGTTTTTCCCAGTCCGGGAGGGCCGTACAACAACACATGGTCAATCGGCTCACCGCGTTTCTTAGCCGCGCCGATAGCCAATTTCAGATTTTTTTTGATGCGCTCTTGCCCGACGTAATTGCTGAAATCACGCGGCCGCAGCGTCTCTTCAAGCTGCTCCTCAATTGCATCGTTTTGAGCCGATGTGTTAACAACCCTATCAATTGCCATAGCTATATTCTACCATTGCGCTTAACTTTAATTTGTTGTGAATTAATAGAGTTCTAGTAAAGGGCGGCGGCTTTGGGCATTCTGGAGCCCTCGAGAATTTTCAGCGCTTCGTCGGCTTCAACTGTTTCCTTTTCCAACAGCGCATTCTTTAATTCTTCGAGTTTGTGCATGTTTGCCCGCAACACTTCTCGGGCGCGCCTGGCTGCCTCTTTTATCAAGTTTTCGACTTCGTCATCGATAACTTTAGCCGTTTCATCGGAATATTGGCGCTCGTGCACCAGCCTTTCCAGCATCATGCCCTCATCTACGTGAAATACTTGGTCGCGCAGGTTTTTACCCATCCCCTGATTAACAACCATGTCACGTGCCAACTCGGCAGCCTTCTGCAAGTCCGATCCGGCTCCAGTGGTCACCCTATCGGGGCCGTAAATCAAATCTTCAGCTACCCGGCCGCCTAACATACGAGCTAAGACATCCTTGAACTCAATGATACTGTGATAGCTCTTATCTTCCGGTGGGATGAACCAGGTTACGCCACCGGTCGGGCCGCGCGAAATAATCGTCACTTTATGCACCATATCGGAATCTGGCAAAACATGGCCGACGACGGCGTGGCCAGCCTCGTGATAAGCCGTCAGTTCTTTTTCTTTTTCGCTCATGACCTTGCTCTTTCGCTCCGGGCCGATAGCAACTTTTTCAAACGCTGCTACCACGTCCTCGTTATCGATAACTTTACGGTTATGCCGGGCCGATAAAATAGCCGCTTCGTTGGCAATGTTAGCCAAATCGGCGCCGCTGGAACCGGCTGTCTTGGCAGCCAAGGAATCCAGGTCTACGTCTTTACTAACCGGTTTATCTTTAAAGTGATTTTCCAGAATTTCTTTACGGGCTTTGCGGTCAGGCAGATCGATATTGACTCGGCGGTCAAAGCGTCCGGGCCTCAGCAGAGCCGGGTCGAGAACGTCCGCTCGGTTAGTAGCGGCCAGGACTATGACATTTTGCCCTTGCTCGAACCCGTCCATTTCCACCAGAATCTGATTGAGCGTCTGCTCGCGCTCATCGTGCCCGCCGCCCATGCCGGATCCGCGCCGGCGGCCAACGGCATCGATCTCATCTATAAAGATGATGCACGGAGCGTTCTTCTTGGCTTTATTAAATAGATCTCGCACCCGGCTGGCGCCGACACCAACGAACATCTCGACAAACTCAGAACCACTAATAGAGAAGAATGGCGCGTTGGCTTCACCGGCCACCGCCCGCGCCAGCAGGGTTTTACCAGTTCCCGGAGGACCGACTAGCAACACTCCTTTGGGGATCTTAGCGCCCACTCCTTCAAATTTCTTCGGGTACTTCAAAAATTCCACGACTTCTTCCAGGTCTTGCTTGGCTTCAGCCGTATCCGCCACATCTTTGAAGGTAATTCGATCCTTTTCGTTGCCGTAGAGCCGAGCCCGGCTTTTACCAAAGCTTAAAGCCTGGTTGCCTTGCCCCTGGGCACTGCGGAACATCAGTATCAATATGAAAGCAATGATAATAACCGGCAAGACGCTGACTAAAAGCTGGCCCCAAATGCTATTGGTGCCGCCGGAGGCTGGTTTGTTGATTAATGTCACCTTACCTTGCTGCAACCCCTGTTCGTATATGCTCGAACCGGGCTCTTTGGCGGATTTTTCGGTCGCCTTGGCTTCTCCCTTAGGAGTAATCTCCAAATTACTGTCGCCGTTTACGACAATTTGAGATACTTTACCGCTGTTAGCATCTTGGATGACTTGAGAGAAGGGAATTGTCTTGAGTTGATCCGGCTGGTTCAAAGCCGCCCAGATTATCAGGCCAAACAAAACCAGCAGGGCTATAAAGCCAGCGTTTTTCCAACGGCTACCGCGCGCATCTCCTCCTTGCCCGCCAGAGATACGGAACTGTCTTTTATCCATACTGCAGATATTATAACCTACTCACCCGCCGCTGGCTTGCCCCGCCCTAAAACCTGAGTGGAATAGTTGTAACCAGATTATGGAACTTCAAGTTTTAGTGCGGGGTGCTAGATGTACACCTTGGGACCTAATTTCGAAGGTCCATCCTTTAACCACGTCATGCCTGGTACCCGGCTTGGCGGTTTTGATTACGATGGACAAACGCTCTAGTTTCGGCTTGTCATACTTCCTAATGGAGTTGCGCCGCAGGAAATCCGCCAACACTTCCCTGCTGATCTCAGGTGGTAAAGCAATAAAAGACGCTCTGTCAATGATCGTCTGCGGCGCGACTTTATGCGATAAATTCGCAATTTCTTGATTAAGTATTTGATTAGCGGACTTAATTTTTGCCAGCCCTTTTAGGAAATCCTGGCGCTGTCGTTCCGTCAGCTTAGGAATAATCTGTAGTCGAACATAATTGCGCAAATAGCGCTCGTCTTGATTGGTCGAATCTTCGCGCCATTTTAGCTTATGAGCTTTGGCGTAAGTTAAAATTGCCGATTTTGGCAGTTGCAGCATTGGACGCAGTATAGCCGGATTATCAGCGATGGAGCTCAGGCCGCGTCGCCCAGTACCACGCAGTAAATTTATAACGGCCGTCTCAAGAAGGTCGTCCTGATGGTGCGCCGTGATGATCCCTTTTGCATGATGCCTCCTTTTAGAGTCGTTCAAAAATTTATAGCGTATCGTCCGAGCTAAATCTTCACTGGTGGCGTGCCCCAAGCGGCCGTAGCCGACCTCGAATGGTAAGTTATATCTTTCGGCAAGCTCCTTTACTAGCACTTCATCCTGCTCCGCGTCTTGCCTGATGCCGTGGTTAAAATGCGCTACAACCAATGAGATTTGTGATTTGTGATTTGTGAATTGAGAATGTGCTTTTTTAGCTTCTTTAATCTCTAATCTCTTATCACTAATCTGTTTTGCGAGAATATCGAGCAAAACCATAGAATCAACGCCCCCCGATACGGCAATTACATACTTTCCTGGTGGAACGGTCACATCCATAGCTACAATCTTACCAATTTACCCCTGTTATGCTATAATCACCCCCGTTACAAAAGCGCGGTGTCTGCTGCGAGCCGCCTTTTTGAGGGAGAAAGCGAACCGAGGCTGGAAGTAAACAGGTTATACTTGTTTACGGAAGCCGATGCCTCGGTTCCGACGAAGGCAGGGTAGCTCAGATGGTTAGAGCGCAGGACTCATAAGCCTGAGGTCGCGAGTTCGATCCTCGCCCCTGCTACCATACACCTAGACAAAAACCGGCACCTGGCCGGTTTTATCTTAGTAGCTGTTCACATCTTTAGTCTAGGCTATTTATGATTTCGTCTATTGCCAAGACTTGGGGGTCGGTAGTTGTAACTACCTCATAGGCTAAGTCACCCATTTTTCGCTCCTTTTTATTTAACGATCTGTGAACTGTTTTTATTTGTCAGTCTTGCTCTATATTATACACATTTTTTATAATAAGTCAAGCACTTTGTAAAATTAGCCGTTGTAATTATCTCAATTTCGTGTTTAACTGTGCCCTGACAGGATCTTATCTGTTCTTGGGAGAAGAAACGACCATATAATCGGTTCGGCGCTCGCTCACACAAGAAGATTAAGGGGTCGTTCCTGCTCACAATAAGTAAGATAGAAGAGATTGTATGTACAAACTATTTGTAGGCGGACTGCCCTTCGCTACCACCGACGACGAGTTGAACCAGCTTTTTGCCGCCCACGGCAATGTGGCTTCAGCTACAGTCGTACGTGACCGCGAGAGTGGACGCAGCAAGGGTTTTGGCTTTGTCGAGTTCGAGAACGATGACGAAGGCAAAAAGGCCCAGGAAGCCCTAAACGGCACCGAGTTTGGCGGCCGCACCATATCTGTCGATATGGCCCGCCCAAAAGAAGAGCGATAATTTAAGCTCTGATAATGAAAAAAGACCGACGATCGTCGGTCTTTTTTCGTGGTAGAACGGGTGGTCTCGCAATGGAACCTGGGGTTTAAGCGGTCGGGGCTGTGTCTTAACTTTCTTCTGCTGGTTGGTCAACTAATTCTAACCGGGCGCCTGAGTTTAAAGCCCTACCAATATCAGCCACTTCGAGGTAGCGGCGATAGTCGCCAAAGTAAACGTTGGTAGCCCGATGCTCTAAATCCATTAGGCCCTTGTGAGTTTTCAAAATAATTGGCTGTCCTGGCTCCAGATCTCCGCCACGTCCTCTTTCGTAAAAGTCGTATGAGTTACGTCTCATTGTTTGGGTTCTGACGGGTTGACTGTCCTCGCTGATGGTTAGTCGAATTACTTTGCCGCTTCGATAAGTATCAGCAAAGACTTGTTTAAGCAGCCTGCAGGCCTGTGCATATTCTCTCTTCCGAAGCTCTTGTCGCCGGACGCTATCTGATTGCTCCGAACTAGCCCAGGCTTTGAGTAAAAATGCGGCTTCTTCTAGGTCACGTTCAACTTCAGCAAGCGTTCTTTCATGGACTAAGCCATAGGTCTCTTTTTGTTCCTCTTTGCTGCTCGACATTAATCAAACTCTAATCTTGCATAGACGAATAAGCAAGCATAGGCAAAACTAAAACGGCCTCCAAAACAGAGGTCAAACTTCTAATGCTTGGTAGAGCTTGTTCATTCGAGTTGGAAACTTTTGAAGGCAGTGACAGTTAGACGGGCAGATCTACCAAAAGGAATTAAATACGCTTGCTAACTAATCTTCTTAGTAAGCTACTAAAGTCTCGGGTATCAATTCTTCTTTTAGCTGGGTCTCTACAGCGTCTATCATCTTTTGGGCGCCTTTGTTAGCTCCTGCACAACCAGTTTTCGTATCAACGTAATTATAGTAGTATTGTCCAATATGTTTGGCGTCATCAGCAGACGATGAGCCAGAATCACGCTCCAGTGTGCCCAATGCAATATTATCTAACGTACAGGTAGGTGCAATAGAAGCTAGTTGGGGCGAGCCAAGAAATGCCAAATTATTTTGTTCATTTATTTTGTATTCTATACTCGTTAAATTACTTGGTATCTTGAACTTTACTCCCCATTCTTTAATTTCAAGATACTGGGCAGTGTCTTTCGGTTTGGTTTGTTGTGTAGGCGGGATGACTGTATTGCTGCTAGCTGCTGAATTTAAATTTGCATCTGCATTATTTTTAGCGTGCCATACATACCACCCGACGCATCCAATCAACCCGACTATTATCAGGATTAATAGCCCTTCGACTACACTAAAGCCTTTTTGGTTTTCATTCATAGCTTAAGCATAATAAAAACCCCTGTAAAAATACAGGGGGTTTAAGTATAAGCATCATGGTAGCGGGGGGCGGATTTGCACCCGAGAAAGCCCAGTGGGCTTTAGAGTTCACGCTGGATAAACGCTTGTTATCACGATGCTTCGATCTGAAATGTAGATTTCATTAACCGCTGCCGGTAAGGTGCAGACGGCTGCCTCTAAGAAAAACACCCGGCGCTATGTCGGGTGCTTTTCTTGGTAGCGGGGGGCGGATTTGCACCGCCGACCTCGTGGTTATGAGCCACGCGAGCTACTACTGCTCTACCCCGCGTCATCGTCGGAACCGACATTTAGTTTCCGTAAGTCAGTAGATACTAACTTACTTTCAACCTCAGGTCGTTTCCTCCTCTCAAAAATGTAACTCGCACATACGTCACATTTTTGGTGAAGACCATGAAGGACAACCTACGGTTTTCCTTCAACGCCGCTTTGGAATAAATCCAATTCGTTCAAGAACGAACCACGGCTACTACCTTTCCCCTATTTAAAGGGAGTAAAGCATTAGATATTCTAATCTGTTAGGTGGATGATGTCAATGAATATTGTAATCGATTATAAAATTTCTATAATAGGATAGCAGTATGCCAAGATACTCCGCTGTGGAAAAGAAGAAGTGGGTCGATGCTTATACAAATTCCAAAGATGGTTATATCACGATTGCAAAAAGATTTAATGTTGGCTCACATAATACAGTTGCAGCGGCAATCAAAAAAGCAGGTATTACACCTAAGAAATCAGGTGGGCAAATAAAAAACAAGGGCATCCCGGGTAAATGGAACAAATATATCGATGCTGCTGGATACGTCCGACTATATGCTTGGGTATCAGGTGAGAACCGAAATATCTACAAGCACGAACACAGAGCGGTAATGGAGAAAATCCTAGGTAGGGCATTAGCCTCGAATGAGTCTGTGCACCATAAAAATGGTAACCGCTGTGATAATCGACCTGAAAATTTAGAATTAAGGATTAGGTTTCATGGAGACGGAATTACCCACTGCCCTCATTGTGGCAAGTCGCTTAACCCTATGGGAGCCCCAACTTAATTGAGCAAGCTGGCCAGCTAGTTCGGTAACTGCCGCTATGAGCGGCTAGTAGGCGTTGAGCAGTAGCTATCTGTACTACTGATGGAGCTTGCCAAGCAAAGGCATAATTTTTGTTGTACGCACTCCAGGTTGAAGGTAAAAACTGCAGGCCGCCATCAAACCCTGAAGCCCCATTATAGCTCCAGTTACCACCCGATTCACAAGCGGCTAATTTGTCCCAAACTCCACCTGTGGGTACAGGCTGTCTCTGAGCTGTAGGATTATAGTTGCCGCCCGATAGCGCGGCGCTATTGTTACTAGCTATTAACGCATCGCTTGGCAGTGCCCGATGCTTCAGTCTTTCCTTCTTATCAGGGATCCGCAACTTATCACCAGGATTTATGACATCCGGATCTTCGATACGTTTATTGGCGTCAAATATTCGCCGCCAGGTAGTTTTATACTTGCTAGCTATCTGTGACAGGTTTTCGCCCTCTATCACGGTAATCTTAGTTATCTTGTGGTGCTTGGGCTGCGCCATGGTTGCATACACCTGGTGCTGTGGCGGCGCGGGTGGACTACCAGCAGCCATCACCATACCAGCCATAGTTAAACTGGCTAAATTAATAAACAAACTCATATACCCTCCTTACAAATGGACAAAAATAGCCAATCGCCAATTAAGGTTTTTCGCTAATTTGGATTGTTTTATTTAACTAGATCAAAGAGGCGATTCTGATTTGCCCGTATTGGTATTGTGCTCCGCTCCTCACAAGCAAAAGACACAGAAACCATCATACTTGGATGGCAATATAAGTCAAATAAACTCCTTACAAAGTCGTTGTAATTTAATTACTAAACAATTTTCGGCCCAACAGGAAATCTCGCCAGTCTGACAGGTTTTGGGCAATTTTTGACTTTTCTTCACTTGCCTGACTGCTGGCACTTTGGCCAGATGATCTTTGGACTAAAGACGGATCAACATAACTCATGGCGACTGTTTTGGGTACCAATAATACTTTTTCGCCCGGTGCCGCCAGGCCAAAATTTTGCCTGGCCGACAGCTCAAGATATTGGTCGGTTTGAAAATATTGGTTTTGCAGGCTGGTATTTTCGTTTTGCAGATGAATAACTTCGTTTTGTTGCTTCAGGACCGATATCTGTTTTTGCAAATCATAGTTTTTTTGGACGGTTTTTATGCCGCTCCAGGTAATGGCCAGCACGATGACGACAAAGATATAAAGCCCGACGTTCCGGATATCCGTCAGCTGTTTTAGTTTTTCCGGGTTCCAGAATTCTTTTAGTGTTGGTGGCACACAATTATTATAGCTTACCCATCTGTTATACTGAGGTGACGGGGAAGTAGCTCAGGGGTTAGAGCAGTCGGCTCATAACCGATTGGTCGCAGGTTCAAATCCTGCCTTCCCCACCACAATTTGCACAACATTTTGTTGTGTTTTTTTATTCTGTCAAGTTTGTGGTGCTATAATATATTACATAATCAAATTGAGGGTAGATAATGAAATATATATACGATTTTCGAACAGGCGCGCGCAAAATTAAAACAAAAACCACGACCTACATCACAGCAGTAGTTTTAGGAATATCCAGCTTAGTTTCGGCGTTCGCTTTATTGCCTGGAATGGCTCACGCCGCCACTTGCACTCCGACGGGATTCGTGCGTGACAGTATAAACTTAACGGCCGCCCAGATCGGTGGTAACGTCACGGGGACCTTGGATGCCACTGGCTGTAACATCGGAGTTTATTTTGACAAAAATCATCCAGGCAGCATAAAACACGCCGACATCTTCGGCGCTAATTATTTTGGTGTCGTCGTTGACGCTGGCCATGGCAACGTTAACGTAAATATCCAGCAGAGCTCAGTCCATGATATCGGCGAAGTACCTTTTAATGGTACCCAACACGGAGTTGGTATTTACTACTACGCCCAAGGAACTACTGGTAAAGCAACCGGCAAGGTAAGCCAAAATCACGTCTATGACTACCAAAAGGGCGGAATAGTGATTAATGGCGAGAAGGCTAACGTACCAGTAAGCCAGAACACCGTTAACGGACTGGGGCCGGTAGATTTCATCGCTCAAAATGGAATCCAGATCAGCCGTGGAGCCAGCGGTAATGTCACGCAAAACACAGTTACAGACAATGCCTATACCGGTACTAACAATGCTTCTTCAGCTGGCATACTAGTCTACGGCGGCGGATCAGATCCGTTAGTTACAAACATAACCGTGTCACAAAATACCGTGCGTAACAACGACGTCGGCATCTACATAGCGGAATATAATGCCGGTTTCACCGCCGGGCCTTCTACTCCGACAAAGATTAAGATTGACCACAATCCCGTGTCCAACGATGCGCTCACCAACATTAGTGGCAATGGCTATCCACAGGGCTATCAGGCCGGCATATCGGACTCTGGAAATAAGGACACTATCACCCATAATGAGATATCGGGTGATGGGTACGCGCCAAGAAATGATTCAACGGCCGTGGTCTTTCCAATTGATGTTAGTGCGCCGTATTCTATAAATCCGTCCGTCAGCCACAACCAGTTCAACGGCCATCCATATAATCCATAAAAACCTCTAAAGCAGGGGCACAAAAACAAAGCCGGGGTGCTTGCGGACACCCCGGTCTTTTTTTACAGTTTTTGTTACCTCCAATATATCATGCATAACCGGAATTACAAGCTTGCCCCCGACTTTTAGTTGTCGCATGAGTTCCTCTGGAAATTCATCGGCGCTAGCACTGACTAATATCCGATCAAACGGCGCTTCTTCGGGCAATCCAAGCTCATCCCCGGCCTGGAAAAACCGGGCGTTTTTAACTCCTGCCCTATCAGCATTGTCCCGCCCAAAATCCACCAATTCGGGAATTCTCTCTACCGCATAAACCTCGCCCTTTGGCCCTACCAAATAAGCCAATAAAGCAGTCGTCCACCCGGATCCCGAGCCAATGTCCAGAATCTTATTTCCCGGCTGCGGATCCAGCCACTGCAGCATCATTCCGACCGTGTACGGCTGGCTTATTGTCTGCCCGTATCCAATCGGCACAGCCTCATCCAACTCAGTCATGTGTTTTACGTCTGCCGGCATAAAATCTGCCCGCTCAATAGCTTTGAAAGCCGCCTCAATTCGGCTGTCCATAATTAAATTTTAAAGATTAAGTAGCATCGCGCCGTAAGAAAAGATACCAGGCGATAGCCCAACCGACAAAAAAGTAGATCAAAAATACTACCAAGCCTTTAAGCGGCGACAAGTAGCCCGTATCAGCAATTTGGTCTTTGACCCCCGGCACCGTTGGCGCCTGGACTACTTGGGCCAACGCGATAAAAGGCATATATACCGAATCATGCTTTAGCAGCAAGCTGAGTAACCCTTCCAAGGTATTGGGCAATATAAACAGAGCGGCTAGTGAGCCTACCTGGTGGCGTATGAGCACCCCGAAAAGTAGGCCGGCCATAGAAAAACCGCCGGCGTAAGCAGCTGACTTGGATATGTAGGTTAAATAATTGATGTCCTGGTGCGGCAATAAATTATGCGAGAATGCCAGGCCCAGGAAAATCATGCCCAGCCCGAAAAGTGTCAGTAGTACCGAGTAGCCCAACACGAAAATCAGCGTTGAAATAAACTTAGCGGCCAGTACTTTAGTGCGGCTGTTGCTGGCTGTCAGAGTATAGGTGATAGTGTTATGGCGATACTCGTAAGTAATCGATAGTAGCGCGATGATGGCGCCAAAAAGTCCGACGAAACTGGCCATTTGGGTAATCGTACCGGCGATAAATAGATTGGCGCCCAGTGGCTTAAGGTGTGCCGAATCCTTAAAACCTTCGCCGTAAAGCGAGAAAATACCGACCATAATCAGCGCCAGTAGCGTTAAAAGGTAGGTGGAGCGCACTGTAAGCAATTTTCTAAATTCCGCTTTTATAGCCGGGATCATTTGGCGCCTCTTTCCGTCCGTGACTGGTATTCTTCAGTGCCCTCAGTAAGCTCCAAGAACGCTTGCTCTAGTGAAGCGGTGCGAGCGACCAATTCGAGTACTGTAACTTTAGCTTGATGGGCGATCTTGCCGATTTCATCAGTTTGTGCCCCGCTAATTGTCAGCCCCTTGCCGTTTTTCTGATATTTTATGCCTGATTTATCGAGTGCTTTAGCCAGTTCTGGCAGGCTGCTGACTCGCACGAATACCTCCGAGCCGCGGCCGGCTATTAATTTACTTACTGACGTGTCAGCAATCAGCTTGCCCTTACCGATAACTACCACATCATCAGCCAGTAGAGACATTTCGCTCAGCAAATGGCTGGAAATAAAAACGCCGCGGCCGGCCTTAGCATAATCGCGCAGGAACTGCCTTAGCAAAGCAATACCTTCCGGGTCTAACCCGTTGGCTGGTTCATCCAATATTAAATATTTGGGTTCGCCGAGTATGGCCGCGGCAATACCCAGGCGTTGGCTCATGCCTAGCGAAAATTTCCCTGGCCCTTTTTTGGCCACGTCTTTCAGCCCGACTATTTCTAATACTTCGTCTACTCGCGTCAACGGAACATTACCAGCCGTAGCCAGAATTTTCAGGTGATTACGGGCAGATCGTGTAGGGTGGAACGCTTTGGCTTCCAATAAAATACCAACTACATTGGAGGGATTATCATAGTCCGAAAGTTTTTTGCCGTCATAGGTAGTACCGCCCTTGCCGATATCCAGACCGGTCATCAGCCGCATAGTGGTCGATTTACCAGAGCCGTTAGGGCCTAAAAAACCGGTGACCTTTCCGGTATTAACCTCGAAAGACAGGTTATCGACCGCTAATTTCTTATCCCTAAGGCTTCTGCCTTGCCGGAAGCTTTTGCTTAGATTGTTTGTCTTAATCATTCGTACCTATTATAGCAAGTGCCTCATCAGCTGTTTTAGCGGCCATAAACTCAGTACGGTGCTCAGAGGCGCCGTCAAAGCCATTGATATAAACCTTGGCGAATTTTTTCAAAGCGTCAAAACGATATTCACCATTAGGCCAGGTTTTGGCGAACAGTTTAATATGCTTGCTAAATAATTCGAGTCGCTGCTCTTTGCCATATTTGCTCCACTGGCTGTTTTCGGCAAACAAAAATGGATCATGGAATATACCGCGGCCAACCATCACACCGTCCAGTCCGTGTTTCTTAGCAAAACCCTCGGCTTGTTGACGGTTGTTAACGTCACCATTACCAACTATTTTGGTTGAAGGGCAGTGGACATCGCGCATTTTTCTCACCTCTTCTATAAGCTGCCAATCAGCCGGGACTTTGGATAATTGTTTGGCCGTCCGTCCATGAATACTTAACAAGTCAAGCTTTTTTGACAGTAAAAATTCCGGCCAGCTTAAGTCCACTGTTGTAAATCCTACGCGCGTCTTAACAGAGACGGGCAGGGAATTCCCTGCCGCTTCTTTGGTGGCATCGATTATCTGTGCCGCCAGTTCCCTGTTATTGATTAAGGCGGCGCAGGCACCGTTTTTAATTACGGTCTTCACCGGGCAACCCATATTTAAATCCACCCCACTAAATCCCATATCAATAACTTCTTTGGTAGTTTTATAAAAATTTTCCGGGTTAAGCCCCCAAAGCTGGGCGATAATTGGCCTCTCCTTTTTAGTGAACTGCAATTTTTTGATTAGCTTTTCCCTGCCCGGGCTCTGCAGCCCATCAACATTCACGAACTCTGTAAAATACAAATCGGGCGGCGCGCAGCCAGCTACAATTTGGCGGAAGACTGTGTCTGTTACATCATCCATTGGCGCCAAAACCAAAAACTGCTTTGGTAATTTATCAAAAAAATTCATCCCGTTAGAAGCCTGGTTCGCAATATGCGAATCAAAGGATGCTTTTAGCACCTTGCTTCTAATGGGACTCATCTACCTTATTTTACTGCTCTAGCTCCGTTGGCAAAAACGGCCCCGCTTCATTATGAACTTTAGGTTCGATTGGAGGTATCATCAGACTTTTACTGCCCCGATCATCAGAATCTGCTTGATCTTCCGAATTGTCTCTTATGCTTTGCCTGGCGCTCTCGTAGGTTTTCCCTTCCAGATAAACTAAGCGCTCGATTTTTTTCCAAAGAGTCCCAGTCTCAGGTTTTAGTCTTCCTTCTGCAACTGCTTTATCGATTCTGGCGCAACTAATTTCGTATTTGCGCGTTTTTTGTTCAGGCGTTAGTACTTCGACTGAATCTTCTAGATCTTCTCGTTCTTCACCTGGTTGAGACTGTATGGAAAATTCGGGGATTTCAGACACAATTTGTATTTTAGCAATTAAGCGGCTTTTTTTGGGCCGCCGTGTTCCTCAAACCACCTTCTTGCTTGTTCCGCGCCTATTAAGCGGTCTTGGTCAGTTGTTTCTGGTACAGGTGACCGTTCAACCGTAGCCTGGCCTTCTGAATCTTTAATGGATCCACCAAGCCTGGTCTTTTTTTGTTGGCGGTATGGGTCAGGAGAATAAGACCTGGCTGTTTCCGCGGCTGGCACGTCAACTATTTTTTCTGTTTCTGGTTGTTCTTCCGCGGGCCGTGGTATTTTTTGCGAGCTGGGTTCAGTGATCGGCTCGATTCGCTCCACTTCCGGCAGACCCTTTATCGGCTGATTGATACCCGTTGGTATCGGGAATGGGCTTTCTGGATTTGGTGTTTCTGCTGTCATGAGTTACATTCTATCATTAGCTTAATCATCCTAGTTAACATAGCGCATATGGTCTTCGATATCTTCATCGGTAACGATTTGACTGCTCACGGTTTCAAGATAATGGATAACGTCTTTCCCTAAATTAGTCCGGCCGGCGGTCTCCAGTTCTCTATCCCACGCGATTAACCGTTCCCTCTCGCTGGCATTTGCCTTTTGCCATAATGCCAGCACCGCCTCATCGTCAATGCCTGATAGCCATTCAATAATGTCATCCAGCTCCTGCTGGCGGCTTGGATTAGGTTGACAGTTTTTGTAATGAGGCTGGAAGTTTCTATCATCAAGATAATCAAGCTGGTGCGTAGCCAATAAATATTCAGCCATCGCTCTGAGGGTCCCGGCGTTCAATCGTATAGCTTCGGGTTCGGGCAATGACTGTAAGTCAGTGTCTCGAACTTCCTGTAGAGCCAAAAAGGCATCGGAAGCCTCAGCCCGGTAAGTGTACGCTCTAACCCAATCGTTAGAGGCGCTCTTCAAACCATGGTAGCCGTATGACTCCTGCATGGTTTTTATTAAACCTTTATTTCTGGTGGTGACTTCGGCTTGCCAATGCGGCCGCCAAAAATTATTACTAATAAAATGGTTTCGCCTTTGGATTTTCTGGCGGCGATTTCCGATAGCCGGCTTTGTTTCCAAAGTCGTTATGAGCTGGATGTAGCCAGCCCCGGAATATTCAGTTTGATAGGCTCCCGTAACGGATTCAGACATAAATAATATAATACCATAAAAGGTATATTCTGTCTATGATTTGAGGGCAGTTTTGATACGCTCGGCTGGGGATAGCTTTTTGTCGACTTTCTTGAGAGCCTCGGCGGCATCCTGCACAGAGTAGCCAAGGGCGA
>JADMIO010833552.1_pt1 | contig 18550 bp, 19 predicted proteins | sample 8958161 | NCBI WGS metagenome assembly JADMIO01 (sample SAMN16585339, study PRJNA669376) | soil metagenome | isolation source: Crop rotation soil | place: USA: Cullars Rotation, Alabama | collected 2011 | reverse complement strand
CTTTCCCTTACGGGACTCTGGTGCTTCCTTTTGGGACGTATCAAAATGTAATCCGTCAAAAAGTGGTCAAGAATGGTCAGACCAATTACAACTGGTTCAATGTTTCGCCCTTTTTCCCCATATTGCAAACAGTCCTTGAACAAAACAGCCTCGGGCTCGTAAAAAATCTGACTTTGGGTGTGGACACGGTAGACACCGCGAAAATGTTTGCGGTGTATCCGAATCCGACTCCAGGCGATGTAATGCTCGAAGCAATTGGCACTTTCAACAGTGCAATTGAAGTCGAAGTGTTTGACATGCTCGGCAAACGCATCCTGTACCGCAAGGAAGAAAATTTTAGCGACGATCAAATGCAATTGAATCTTGCTTCCTTTAATGCCGGAATCTATTTACTTAAGATCACCGACTTAAAAACAAATTCATCTCATACACAGAGAGTTATAAAAAAATAACTTTACTTTACGCATTCATTTTAGAACCGGAATTAAGGATTTTCAGTTAACCGGAACCTTACGAACACCGTTTAAAGTCAAACAATCACAAAAATAAAATCAATCATGGATAAAACAATTCTAAAATCAGCAATCCTAATGCTGGTTGTGGTTACCGCTGTGGTAACCTGCTACGAAATGCACTTGCGCAATGGCGGTTTGGGCGTTTCCTATGACGACGGACCGGCTTTGTGGGCCGACAAACGCGCCAAGGTTTACGGCGATAAGGAAGAACAGGTGGTTTTCATCGGATCGTCGCGCATCAAATACGACATCGACATCGAAACATGGAAGAAACTCACCGGAATTCAAGCCGTTCAATTGGCTTGCGTCGGCAGTACGCCTGTTCCGATATTGAAGGACCTTGCCAACGATCCAGACTTCAGCGGAAGGCTCGTAATCGACGTGACCGAACCGATATTTTTCTCAAGCGTTCCATTTTTCTTCGAACGTCCGACAGACAACCTAAAATATTACCACGACCATACCATTGCGCAGAATATCAGTTTCCAACTGCATTCGGCACTTGAATCCCAACTCGTGTTGCTCGATGAGGAAAACCTGTCGATGAACGCACAGCTCGGCATCGTCCCTTACATCGTGCCGCAATTGCAGGACCGCCCGGGTGTTTTTGGTGGACCTATATTTCCAATCGAATTTGCACGTACCACTTTTGACCGTCAAACATACATGACCGATAAATTTGTCGCGGATACCGCACAGGTTGGTATTGTCAGGAGCATTTGGGCCGGATTGGCAAAAATGCCGCCGCCGATGAACGATGCGCAGATTCTGGCTTTCATAAAAGACATCAAGAAAAACACCGATAAGATCAAGGCACGCGGTGGCGAAGTGGTTTTCGTACGTACGCCATCAAGCGGCGCTTTCCGACAAATGGAATTGATGGGATTTGCGAGGCCGCGTTATTGGGACAAACTTTTGGAAGTTACGGGTTGCCCTGGCATTCATTTCGAAGATGATGCCGCGACAAAGAATTTGACCTGTCCGGAATTTTCGCACCTCAATCAGGCCGATGCAAAATCATACACCAAAGCATTCGTCAGGAACCTTTCTAAATTCGAAGGCTGGAACGTCCAATCTGAAAAACTGCTCACTAAAATCTAAAAATCATGGTATTCAATTCATATACATTCATCGCGTTTTTCGCGATCATGCTCTTGGTGTACAACCTCCCGATTTCGTGGAAAGCCAGGAAAATCTCTTTACTGATTGGCAGCTACCTGTTTTATGCTGCCTGGAACCCTCCATTTATCTTATTGTTGTGGCTGTCGACCGTGATCGATTTCTTTGTTGGAAAGGCGCTTTTTACGCAAGAGAATCCGCATAAGAAAAAAGTCCTCCTGGTCATCAGCCTCATCGGAAATCTCGGCATGCTGTGTTTCTTTAAATACGGAACCTTTTTATTGGAGAATTTTGTGACGCTCGTTAATACGTTCGGTATCAATTATCATCCTGCCGAACCGAGCATTATTTTACCGGCCGGAATCTCATTCTATACGTTCACGACCTTGTGTTACACCATCGATATGTACCAGAAAAGAAGCGAGCCTGTAAAATCATTGCTCGATTTCTCTTTGTTCGTTACCTTTTTTCCGCACCTCGTTGCCGGACCGATCGTTCGTCCGCCGCAATTGGTGCCGCAATTCGAAAACCCGCGTTCGGCTACCGGAAAGCAAATGTTGGATGGATTATTATTGCTTTCCCTCGGATTATTCATGAAAGTGGTATTGGCCGATGCGCTATTATCCGAGACAGCAGACGCGGTTTTCAATTCGCCTGATGCCTTATCGTTGCTTGATGCCTGGACGGGCGTGTTCGCCTTCTCGGGACAAATATTCCTCGATTTCGCAGGCTATTCGACGTGTGCGATTGGCGTGGCTTTGTGTCTTGGATTTGTGTTGCCACAGAATTTCAACTATCCGTATGCCGCCATCGGGTTTTCAGATTTCTGGAAACGTTGGCACATTACGCTCTCTTCGTGGTTGCGCGATTATCTTTACATTCCGCTAGGTGGAAACCGAAAAGGAAAATTCCGCATGTATATGGCTTTAATGTTAACCATGCTTTTGGGCGGATTGTGGCACGGTGCCAACTGGACCTTTGTCGCATGGGGTGGATTGCACGGTTTGTACTTATGGGCAGAGAAATTCATCAACGACAGAAGAAAATCGTCCATTGAACAAAAACAGCAGGAAAACAGACAATGGACCGGATTCTTGTATGCGTTCTTTACTTTTATGCTTGTCAACATCACTTGGGTGTTTTTCCGTTCGGAATCATTCGGAAAAGCATGGCAAATCCTCGAATCAATGTTTGGCATGTCTCCCGACGGAAAAATGGTTTTGACGACAATGGCCATCGTGAAGGTTGCCATCGTGATTCCATCGATATTGATTTTCCACTGGATCATGCGCAACCGCAAAGTGGTCGACGAAGCCTATAAAATGAACTGGTGGTCGCTCGGGCTTGCTTGGTCGTTCCTGATTTTAATGCTGATTTGGGCGCAGGAAAGCGGCAGCGCGTTTATTTACTTTCAATTTTAAGTTTTTTAATTTTTAAATATTGGGGCGCAATCATTTTTGGTTGCGCCTTTTTTTTACCGAGCAGATTCACCACAGAATTAAACGCCTTCAATACAACGTTCGGCGCTTTCATTTCATTTACCTGTAACAAACAAAATTGAAGCGTACCTAATAGTCGCCTCACAAGCAATCATCAAGTCAAATCAAAATCAAAACAATGAAAAAAATTTATCTTATCGCAGTGCTCGCCGGAACGTCGGTTATCGCACAACCCATCATCCATCAATCTGATGTAGTGTTCAACGTCGAATCGGAAGTATTTATCGCCGAAGCCGATGCGTTCGATCCCGGAATTCCAGGCGCCAATACGACTTGGGACTTTTCGGATTTAACATTGATGCCGGTCGGCAGCAGCAGGACGACTTCGCCAACGGGAACGCCATCCGTAGGCCTTTTTCCAACATCAAATTTTTGCAGCGCTTCTGTTGCCAGTACGCCTGCGTCTTATGTATACTTTAGACATAATGCCCAAAAGATGGAGCTTCTGGGCGAAAGTTATATTGGAATCGGCGTGATCAATTACAATTCAAATCCCAAAACCTATCTCGAATTCCCGTACACCTACAACAAAGTCATCAATGATACTTATAAGGCAGCACTTGATGATGAAGTGGCCTTCACAACAACCTATGACGCATACGGAACCTTGGTTTTGCCTTTCGGGACTTACAATAATGTCGTGCGCCAAAAAATCGTAGAGAACGGACAAACCGATTATGTTTGGTTTAATGTAAGTCCGTTTTTCCCAATTGTCCATACCGCTTTGGCTGATGGCGCTGTAGGCGTGATGAAAAGTACATTATTGTCTACGGATGCATTCCTGGAAAAGCAGGCGTTTACTCTATTCCCAAATCCGACTTCAGGTTCGTTCAAAATCGATATTAAAAATTTTGAAGGCGCTGAAATTAATGTGTACAACGTTCTTGGAAAAATGGTCGCTTCTCAAAAAACCTCCGAACCGCTCACGCAAATCGACATCAACGATTGCAGTGCCGGGATTTATTTTGTGAAAGTCGCAACAAAAGACCTTCAGGCATCCGTCCAGAAAATTGTAAAAAAATAAAGTGCAATTTGTCAGGGGAAATGTCCGGTAGCGAAAGTTGCCGGACATTTGCAATTCATCCCGAGCATAAAAGCGCCAATATATTTTGTGACAATTTTTTTTAAAAATAATTTTTGTCACAGACTTTGTGACAATTTTTAAAAAAATTTTTTTTTGTCACAGATTTTGTGACAAATTTTTTTTTTTTATTTTTTTGTCACAACATGCCAATCACAGACATTCTTTTTGCTGTCGCGTTTTATAAATTCTTCGTAATTTTAAAACCCAATACAAAAAACCATGTCAAACATCAAACTCATTATCGAAGAACGCCCAAATATTGTCGGCAATTTCATGGTTGGGCGACTGCTGCCGTTCCGCGAAAAACGAACCGTCGGGCCTTTTGCATTTATTGATCATATGGGTCCGCACAAACTCAGCGATCATGACAATTTCGATGTGCCGCCGCATCCGCATATCGGACTTTCCACACTCACCTATTTGTTCGAAGGCAGCATCATGCACCGCGACAGCCTTGGCAGTGAAGTTGAAATCAAACCCGGTGAGGTGAACTGGATGACTTCGGGAAATGGCATCGTGCATTCTGAACGGACACCCGAATACTTGCGCTATTCTGAAAAATCGCTGCATGGCTTGCAGATTTGGGTCGCGCTTCCAAAACATTTGGAACAGATGCAACCCAATTTTTACCACGCTTCCGATCATGAGATTCCGCATTGGCAAGACAACGGCGCCGACTTCAAACTGATTGCGGGAGCAGTTTTTGGAAGAAAATCGCCCGTTCCGGTTTACAGTCCGCTCTACTTTATCGAAATCAAATCGAAGGAAAAGCAAACGATTAATATCGGACATGAATTGTTCGGGGAAAGCGCACTCTACATTTTGGAAGGAACCATCGAAAGCGACGGAAATGCATACGAACCCAAACAAATCCTGATTGCCAACGACAGCAAATTGTGTTCGTTTACAATGGCGCAAAACACCACCGTTTACATTTTCGGTGGCGAGGCATTTCCTGAAGAGCGTTTTATTTTCTGGAATTTTGTCGCATCGAACCATGAATTGATTGAAGATGCGAAGCAGCGCTGGATTGACCAAACATTTGAGAAGGTTCCGGGTGAAACCGAATTCGTGCCGCTTCCACAACCCACAAATCTAAATCCGAAAAAATGAATATCGTAACCGCTTCCACCGGAAAAGACAAATACAAGACCGAAATCAAAACCAAAAACCATTCGATTGTTTCCGACGAACCTTTGGATGTTGGCGGCAAAGATTTAGGACTCAAGCCCGGCGAATTGTTTGCCGCTTCGCTTGCATCGTGTACCGGAATCACACTGCGGATGTATGCCGACCGCAAAGGCTGGAATTTGGAAGAAACAATGATCGACGTGACTGTGGAAAGCAATACGGCTGAAAAAAACTCAAAAATCAATATGAGCATTCGGTTGTTTGGCAATCTTGACGAAACGCAAAGGGCGCGGCTTTTGGAAATTGCCAACAACTGCCCGATCCACAGGATGCTTGAAAATCCAATTGTAATGCAAACCGTACTCAAAGACTGATTTCTGTTCCCGGAATTCCTTCAAATTTTACTATTTTAGCCAAATGATTCGAGTAGTAATTATCGGTTCCGGCAATGTCGCGCAGCATTTGATTTCGGCTTTTTTGCAAAGTACTGAAACCCAAATCGTACAGGTTTACGCACGACAGAAGAAAGCTTTGGAAAAGTATTCCGGTTCGTTCGAAATTACCGACGATTTAAAAGATTTGGCGGAAGCCGACATTTACATTATTTCGGTTTCTGACGATGCTATCGCAACAGTTTCCAAAGAACTTCCGTTTCAGGATCGTTTGGTCGTGCATACCTCGGGAAGCGTTTCGATGGATGCGCTATCATCAAACCGAAAAGGCGTTTTTTATCCGTTGCAGACCTTTTCTAAAAGCAAAATTGTTGATTTCAAAACCATTCCGATTTGTCTTGAAAGCAATTCTCCCAAAGATTTTGAACTTCTGGAAAAAGTCGCTCGAAGCATTTCAGAAGCCATTTACAAAATCGATTCGCAACAAAGAAGGGCTTTGCACGTTGCAGCCGTATTTGTAAATAATTTCACGAACCATTTGTACAAAATTGGCAGTGACATTTGCACGGCAAACCAAATTCCGTTTGAAATCCTACAACCTTTGATTCAGGAAACCGCTCAAAAAATCATGACGCTTACTCCTGTCGAAGCGCAAACTGGTCCGGCGATACGGCACGATTCGAATACGATTAAGGCCCATCTCGAATTTTTATCCGACCAAAATCAGAAAAACATTTATACAATTTTAACCCAATCAATTCAAAATGGCGAAAAGTTATAAGGAACTCATGAACGACATTACGACGTTTATTTTTGATGTAGACGGCGTACTGACCGACAGCTCGGTACATGTTACCCCAACGGGCGATATGCTTCGCGTCATGAACATTCGCGACGGATTTGCAATGAAAGCGGCAGTCGAAAGCGGCTACCATGTATGCATTATTTCGGGCGGAAGCAATGAAGGCGTGCGGATTCGTTTGCGCAACCTTGGCATTACCGACATCCATTTGGCGGCACCGAATAAAGTCGACACTTTTAAGGAATACATCGAATTGTACAACATCAAACCTGAGCAGGTTTTGTATATGGGCGACGACATTCCCGATTACCATGTCATGCAACTCGTAGGCCTTCCCGCTTGTCCACAAGACGCGACACCTGAAATCAAAGGCATCTGCAAATACATTTCGCACAAGAATGGCGGACGTGGTGCCGTACGCGATGCGATTGAGCAGGTAATGAAATTGCAGGGGAAATGGATGGAGAATTTTGATGGAAAGCATGATTAGAAAACAGACTAAGAGCCAACAAGCAAGACAATACCAATGAAATATTTAAAACTCATACGCTACCAAAATCTACTCATGCTCGCGTTGATGCAACTCATCATCCGTTACGGCTTTCTAAAAACGCAAGGCATCCAGCTCGCTTTGGCCGATTGGCAATATGGCTTGTTGATTTTATCTACTATGTTACTTGCTGCCGCGGGCTATGTGATCAATGACATTTTCGATCAGCAGACCGATGGCGAAAACAGGCCCGGTAAAGTCATCGTCGGCACAAAAATATCAGAAGAGAACGCATATTATATTTACGCCGGACTCAACGTTACGGGCGTTGCGATTGGTTTTTATTTGTCCAATGTAATTGAGCGCCCCGGATTTGCGGCGATTTTCATCCTCATTGCGGCTACATTGTATTTTTATGCGACGAGCCTCAAGCAAATGATGATTATCGGTAACGTTGTCGTCGCGCTCGTTTTGGCTGCGAGCATTTTAATTGTGATTGTATTCGATATTTTTCCGGCGACTTACGACGGCAACCAACAGATGATGGCCAATGTTTCGTCGGTATTGTTTGATTATGCGGTTTTTGCTTTTATCATCAATCTGCTCAGGGAAATGGTCAAAGACCTTGAAGATGTGAACGGCGATTACAACCAAGGCATGAATACGCTTCCGATTGCTTTAGGCGTGAGCCGGACGGTGAAAGTCGTTTTCGGGCTCAGCTTTATCCCAATTGTGATTTTATTTGATTACATCAACCGCTATTATTTTGCGAATAACCTTTACCTGTCGGTTATTTACACATTCGCTTTTATACTCGCGCCGATGATTTATTTCAGCATCAAAATGTGGTCGGCCAAAAACACCAAAGAGTTTAACCATTTGAGTTTGATTTTAAAACTCGTTATTTTATTCGGCATCATCTCAATGGCGGTCGTATCCTATAACATCAATCACCATGCTTAAAAATTTAAAATATAAAATCATTCTGGCTTCGGGTTCGCCGCGCAGGCAACAGTTCTTTAAAGACCTTGACGTTGATTTTGAAATCCGTTTGAAAGAAGTCGAAGAAATCTATCCGCCAGATTTACAAGCCCAAGCGATTACGGATTTCCTTGCCCAGCTCAAAGCCAATGCATTTTCTGGCGAAATTGGCAACAACGAAATCCTCGTTACGAGTGATACGATTGTATGGCATGACGGAAAAGCACTTGGTAAACCCAAAGATTATGAAGATGCGGTGGCCATGCTGCAAACGATGGCGGGTTCGACGCATGAAGTGATCACTTCGGTTTGTTTTACGACAAAAAATAAATCGGAAACGATACACGAGATTACTAAAGTGACCTTCGCCGATTTAAGTGACGAGGCGATTCGGTATTATCTCGACAAATACCAACCGTTTGACAAAGCCGGCGCCTACGGAATCCAGGATTGGATCGGACTCACCGCTATTACAAAAATTGAAGGTTCGTACACCAATGTCGTCGGATTGCCCACACACCGCGTTTATGAATACCTGAATAGTCTTTAATATGCTAACACGGGAATTCTATATCGAGATTTTCGCTACCATAATCCTGGTTTTAGTGGTTGTTTTTTTACGCTATACTTCGGCGCGGCTCATTCGACATTATGCCAAAACGAGCGAAATTTTGGAACACCGAACGAACCTCGTTATCAAATACAACAGTATCTTCTTAACAGTTTTGTTCCTGATTGCGATTTTTATCATTTGGGGCGTACAGACGGATGATATTTTTCTGACGATTTCATCTGTAGTTACGGTTGTTGGCGTGGCGTTGTTTGCGCAATGGTCTATTTTGAGCAATATCACTTCGGGTATTATTATATTGTTTACGTTTCCTTTCCGCATTGGCGACATCATTCGAATCCACGACAAAGACTTTCCGATTGAAGCCGAAATCGAAGACATCCGCGCATTTCACACTTTGCTCAAAACAAAAGAAGGCGAGCGCATCACTTATCCAAACAACTTGATGCTTCAAAAAGGAATTTCTATTGTCAATAATTTCTACGAGGACAAGGAATTCACAGATTAGTTGTTACTTTTGCAACCGCATTCTGAATAAATCCATAGATTGCTTCAGATTTGAAGTTATTTTTTATACTATAAATCTTACTTAATGATGTCTTTATATGCATTTCATCGATATTTTATGTACTTAATCGATAATCTTACAAGTTTTCTAAATACTTTTACAGCGTAATTTAAATGGTGATGAGTTCTAATTATTTGTAATTTAAAAGTTAACACTTTGGATTGCAGAGCTAAAACACAGAAATGATGAAAAATTTAAAAAACACATTTACGCTAATCGCATTACTGATTGTATTTATTGCTAACGCGCAAACGGCCAACAAGGCCCGAGGAGCAGCCGAACTCAGCGCAACTAAAAATGTCAACGGACATCTCGTCGATCCATCCACGAATTGTGTGCTGCGTTACTACTACTTCCCTAACCTTGAAGCGTATTACGACACGCAAAAAAATATTTATTACTATACGGAAGACGGGAAATGGCTTACTGCAGATGAAATTCCGGCCGGTTACAGAGGGTATTCACTCTATAATAAAGTCAATATTATCATCAAAGATTATGATGATGATGATGTTACACAGTTTGCGAATGTCCACAAAAAGAAATATCCGTACATTACCAAAAGTAATTTAAAAAAGATGACCGCATCAATTGATTAAAGTTGTATAAGACGGCTCAGGAAAGTTAAACTTTCCTTAATAAAGCCGTTTGGGTATAAAACTTGGAAAGTGCATTTCGTAACACTAAATCTACGATTATGAAAGCCTTCAAATTTTTAACTGCAACCTTTTTATTTTTTCTTTTTGTATCTCAAACACGCGCGCAAGTATCAGTTGGTGTCAGCATCGGTATTCCACTTCCTGTTCCCGTCGTTTATGTTCCCGCACCGGTTGTCTATGCATCGCCAAGGCCTGTATATGTAGAACGACCCGTGTATGTCGAAAGACCAACCAGAGTGATTTACGTCAAAGAAAAACGCTACCACGAGCACAAGTGGCATCATAAATCTAATGGTCGTGGTCACAGACACTGCCGTTAAAATAAATATCAACAATCTTGAAAGAGCAAAGCCATTGGTTTTGCTCTTTTTTTGTTAAAGAAAATCTAATTAAAAAGACGCGTATTCAAAATTCTTATATTTGATAGCGTTTAATTTTCTACCATGTCAAAACTCCATGCCTCGTTGCTGCTTTCCGCATTTCTTTTCCAATCGGCATTTTCCCAGCAACCGCAAAAGCCCAATGCCGCTGAAATTTTTAGCCAAATCCAAAAACTCAATTTTTTAGGCTCTGTACTTTATATCGCCGCACATCCCGACGATGAGAACACACGCCTTATTTCCTATATGGCCAATGAGAAGAAAGCGCGGACAGCCTATCTTTCGCTAACCCGTGGCGATGGTGGTCAAAATTTAATCGGTCCGGAATTGCGCGAACAGCTCGGTGCCATCCGTACGCAAGAATTACTCGAAGCCAGAAAAATTGATGGCGGCGAACAATTTTTTTCACGTGCCAACGATTTCGGCTATTCCAAAAATCCCGAGGAAACCTTGAAAATTTGGAACAAGGATGAAGTATTGTCTGATGTGGTTTACATGATCAGAAAATTCCAGCCCGATGTCATCATCAACCGTTTTGACGCGCGATCACCAGGAACCACACATGGCCACCATACGGCTTCTGCCATGCTAAGTTTCGAAGCTTTCGAAAAAACCAACGACCCTAAAATCTATCCCAATCAGTTAAATCTGGTTCAGGTATGGCAACCCAAACGACTGTTTTTCAATACGTCTTGGTGGTTTTACGGAAGCAAGGAAAAATTCGACAAGGCTGATAAAACAAATTTGTTCAACATTCCAACAGGCGTTTATTATGCCGCACTCGGAAAATCAAATCAGGAAATCGCCGCATTAAGCAGAAGCCGCCACCAATCGCAAGGCTTTGGAAATACTGGTGTTCGCGGAGAAGATTCCGAATTCCTCGAACTGCTCAAAGGCGATGCGCCCAAAGACAAAACCAATATTTTTGAAGGCATAGATACCTCGTGGAACCGTGTTAAAGGCGGCAAGGCGATTGGCGAATTGCTTGCGAAAGTTGAAAAGAACTATGATTTTAAAAATCCTTCGGCAAGCATTCCCGACCTAGTCAGGGCGTATGCAATGATGCAAGGTTTGGATGAAAACCATTGGAAACCGATCAAGTCGGAAGAAATCAAAAAGGCCATCGCAGCCTGTTCGGGATTGTATCTCGAAGCGGTTGCCGATAATCAGGAAACCACTCCAGGCAATTCGGTTAAGCTCAAGATCGAGGCAATCAACCGAAGCGCAATTGCGATGCAACTCACGAACATCGGCACTTTGCCGGAATCAAAAAACACGATTGCTTCTACAGAACTCAAAAACAATATTATACATAATTTCGACATCGATTTGACACTTCCCTCCGATTCCGGTTTCACACAACCGTATTGGCTTGAACAAAAAGGAACTGTTGGGATGTATGCCGTAAACGTTCAAAAAAACATTGGCATTCCAGACATTATCCGGAACCAGAAGGTCATTTTCAATATCACCATCAACAACGTCACGATTCCGTTTGAGCGCACCATTATCTACAAATACAACGATGATGTAAAAGGCGAAGTCTACCGCCCGTTTGATATCGTTCCCGATGTTTCGACTACAATTGTGGATAAAGTGACTATTTTCAACGGCGCCAAAACGAAAACGGTTGGCGTTAAAGTCAAAGCCGGAAAGGACAACGTCAAAGGCAACGTCCAACTCGAATTGCCAGAAAACTGGAAAGCCACCCCAAAAGAAAATGCATTTGACATTGCCCGGAAAGGCGAAGAACGCACTGTTTATTTTGAAGTCGTAGCACCTAAACAATCTGAAGAAATTCTCGCCAAAAGCGTTGCCATTGTTGACGGAAAGCGATTTGACAAAGAACAAATCAACATCAACTACGAACACATTTCCAAACAGCAAATTTTTAAACCCGCCGAAGCGCACTTCCTCAATCTCGACATCAAAACCGGAAAAGAACGGATTGCTTACATCATGGGCGCCGGCGATGAAGTGCCCAACAGTTTGCGGCAGATGGGCTACGAAGTGTCAATCATCAAAGCCGAAACCATTTCGAAGGAAATGCTTAAAAATTTCGACGTGGTGATGACGGGAATCCGCGCCTACAATACGGTTCCGGCGCTGGCTTTTAAACAACAAATCCTTTTTAATTTTGTAGCCGAAGGCCACACGATGATCGTTCAGTACAATACGCTTGACGATTTTGTCACCAAAGATATCGCACCATTCGCTTTCAAAATTTCGAGAGACCGCGTTACGGAAGAAGATGCAGAAGTGGCTTTCCTCGAACCAAAGCACCCGATTCTGAACTATCCGAATAAAATCACTTCAGCAGATTTCAAAGGTTGGAAACAGGAGCAAGGATTGTATTATCCAAGCGAATGGGACAAGGCTTTCACGCCTATACTGTCTGCACATGACAAAGGCGAATCGGATAAAAAAGGGGCAATGCTCGTAGCAAAACACGGCAAAGGGCATTATATTTATACGGGATTGAGTTTCTTTAGGGAATTGCCCGAAGGCGTTTCGGGCGCGTTCCGACTGCTCGCGAACATGATTGCCATCCAACCTCAAAAATAACCAAATGGATCAGAAGAAAACGACTGCCTGGAAAAAAAGCTACACTTGGGTTTTGATTGCCAATGCGATCTACATCATGCTGTTTTGTTTAATCATGGCAATGTACGCGTAATATGCAGCAACTCGATTGGATCGTACTTTCAGTAACGCTGCTGTTCATCGTCGTGTATGGCGTTTACAAGACACGTGGCAGCAAGAATGTGGAAGATTATATTCTGGGCAACAATGAAACGCCATGGTGGACGGTCGGTCTTTCGGTCATGGCAACGCAAGCGAGCGCGATTACGTTTCTCTCGACGCCGGGACAAGCTTATCATGACGGAATGGGTTTTGTGCAATTCTATTTCGGATTGCCGATCGCGATGGTGGTGATTTGCTACACGTTTATTCCGATTTACCACCGGCTTAAAGTGTTTACCGCTTATGAATATCTCGAACAACGCTTCGATTTGAAGACGCGTTCGTTGGCTGCAATTTTATTTCTGGTACAACGCGGACTCGGAACTGGCTTGACGATTTATGCCCCGGCGATTATCCTTTCAGCCTTATTGGGTTGGAACCTGACTTTGATGAATATTGTCATTGGTGTTTTGGTGATCATCTACACCTTTGCCGGCGGAACAAAAGCGGTCAATGTAACGCAAAAACAGCAGATGTTTGTGATCATGACCGGCATGTTCCTGACATTTTTTCTGATCATCCATTTGCTTCCGAACGACATGACGTTTAGCAACGCAATGCACATCGCAGGCGCAAACCACAAGATGGACATTGTGGATTTCTCATATGATCCTGAAACGCGCTATACTTTTTGGAGCGGTATTACGGGCGGTTTTTTCCTGATGCTTTCGTATTTCGGAACCGACCAATCGCAGGTTGGACGCTATCTTTCCGGAAAATCAGTCAAGGAAAGCCAGATGGGATTGATCATGAACGGTTTCCTCAAAGTACCGATGCAGTTTTTCATTTTGCTGATTGGCGTGATGGTTTTTGTGTTCTTTCAATTCAATCCGGTGCCGCTCAATTTCAATCCGAACAACCGGACTTTGGTCGAAAAGTCGAAATACAAAAATGAATACCACTTGCTCGAAAACAAGCTCGATAAGCTTTCTGAAGAAAAGAAAGAAATCAATTTACTGTACATCGACCACCTGAACCAAAATTACGACAACCCGATCCTGCGCAAGGAACTCGTAGCCCTATCGAGCAAGGAAAACGACTTGCGAGAAGAAGCGCGCGAACTCATTGAAAAAGCCGATAAAAAAGCCGAAACCAATGACAAAGATTATGTCTTCATCCATTTCATTCTGAATTATTTGCCGAAAGGATTAATCGGATTGCTGCTGGCGGTGATACTTTCGGCGGCCATGTCATCAACCGCTTCCGGAATTACGGCACTGGCTTCTACGACTGCGATCGACATCTACAAACGAAACGTCAAGGGTGAAAAATCCGAAAAGCATTTTGTAAACGCCACCAAATTCTTTACGCTTTTATGGGGAATCATCGCAATTTTATTTGCGTGTGTGGGGACGCTTTTTGAAAACCTGATCCAGCTCGTCAACATCGTCGGTTCGATTTTCTATGGAACGGTGCTCGGTATTTTCTTAGTCGGATTTTACGTCAAATATGTAAAAGCCAATGCGATTTTTCTAGGTGCTTCGGTGAGCCAGTTGCTTATTTTTTACATTTATTACCTCGATGTGGTGAGTTTTCTTTGGCTCAATTTTATTGGTGCAATGCTTACAATCTTGTTGTCGATTGGCGCGCAAACACTGCTCAAAACCAGAGAGCCCGAACTGTTGTAAAATAAAAAATCCCGTCAAGACGGGATTTTTTTGTTTCAAAGAGAAAAATTATTTCTTGCTCCACTCTGCAATGCTTTCGTTATTCATTTTAACATAGTCGGCGTTTTTGGCTTCTGTCGCCATAGCCAATGATGTTTTGGCTGTTTCGATGGCGCCTTTCTTGTCACCCAGTTTTGCCTGGATCAACGATTTTTGGCGGTACATCCAAAATGATTTGTTTTTGTCAGACTCTACGGCTTTGTTCGCATAGCCCAATGCCTTGTTCATATCGCCATTCGATTGATACAAGTACTGCGCGGCCGAAAAATAATCTTGTGAAGACGGTCCGTTCATCACTTTGTCAATACTCGCCATGGCCGTTTTTTGTGTCGGTACCTCAAATTTTATCGGCACTACTGTTTTCTCCCATGAGATTTCCAAAACGCCATAATTGTTATCAAGGTTGTTGATTCCGATCGTCAATGTTTCAACGTTCCTGTTGAGCATTTCCGGTTTTACGGTTGTTTTCAATGCTACTTTTGCATCGCTCCAAGCTTCCGGCGTTCCCCAGTTTTCAGAATCTGAATAGAAGAATATCTCCCAGCTGTCGGCTTTTGGCGTAGTAAAAAGTGCATATTCCCCTTTTTTAAGCGTTTTGCCATCAATCACAACATCTTCGCTAAAAGAAACGGTTGTGTTTTTATTGGCACCAGTTCTCCACAATTTTGCAAAAGGAACCAAATCACCGAAAATGGTTCTGCCTTTCATACTTGGACGTGAATAATTGACTTCAACGTCTGTGAGTCCGACAACTTGTTTTACGGTTGCAGCTGGGCTTGGGGCCGGAGTTTTGATTTGTGCTTCGGAAACAAATGAAGCAGCGCAAACTGCTACAAAAAGGAATATTTTTTTCATACAATATTAAGTTATAGTTACAGCTCAAATTTACAAATTCATTGTGCCGTAAATGTTAATAAATCCTTAATTTGAGCGGACGGAAGCGATTTGCCATCGACCTTACTTTGTCATGTCGACGCATGACCGCGTTAGGGATTGAAGCAAAGTGCCGTGCACTGCGAAAAGCCCGACCCGAAGGGACATGAGGCTGCAAGCCGACTGCCCGAAGGGAAACACCCTAAAACAAATGCTTAACTTTCTCGTAGTTTAGTTCGTCAAAATGCTGGATCACCAGATCCGCTTCCGACAAATCCTGCAACTTGGAATGTTCGCTGTTGTAGCCGATGCAGAAAATCCCGGCCGCTTTTGCCGCCTTGATGCCGTTGGTGCTGTCTTCGATGACGATGCATTCTGATTTCGGCGCAACCGATAAGGAAGCTGCATGCTCGAAAATAGCGGGATGCGGCTTTGATTTGGGAAAATCTTCCCCACTGACAATGTGCGTGAAATAAGGGTACAGATTGAAACGCTTGAAGATGCGGGCGATCGTGACTTTTGCTGAAGACGATGCCAGAATGAGCTGGATGCCGTTCGCATGCAAATCCTTGATCAGATCTTCTACGCCGTCGAGCAGAAACAAATCTTCCTTTTTGTCGAATGCTTCGGTAAACAGTGCGCGTTTGATGTCGATGAGTTTATCGATTTCTTCTTCTAAGGCAAAGTGTACCTTGAGCCGCTCGTAGACATTGCGCGTGGAATTGCCCGTAAACGAAGCGTACATCTCATCGGAAACGTCAATGCTCAGGTCCTTGAAATGTTGGTGGAAAGCGTAATGATGAACGGGTTCGGTGTCAACGATGACGCCGTCCATATCGAAAATAACTGTTTTTATCATTGTTGAATCGTTTATTTGTTGAACGTCTTTTGAAGCATCGGGTAAACGATTAACCGATTCAACCTTTAAACTTCTTTTAAACCTCTTTCTTCAAAATTTGTCGGATGACATAACTCGCGGCATGCAGTCCGAACAATCCAGGCATGTAGCTGTTGGTTCCGTAGAATGATTTCTTGAAATTCTTGCCGTCGGTTTTCCTGAGGCTTTCTGGATCCTGGATTTCCGACGAGAAAACAACCTTGATGCCTTTGTCGATTTTGACTTCCTTGAGGCGTTTCTTGATGGTTTTTGCGAGGAAGCAATTTTCGGTATTGTTGATGTCGGCAATCTTCACTTTCGCCGGATCCATCTTTCCACCCGCACCCATGCTGCTGATGATTTTGACTTTTTTGCGCTTGCACGCGATGATCAGGTTGAGTTTTGGCGTGACGCTGTCGATGCAATCCATCACAAAATCGAATTCGGAGGTTACGATTTCGAACGCGCGCTCGGGTTCGAGAAATTCGCGGATTTTGGTCAGTTGCAATTCGGGGTTGATGTCCATCAGGCGATCGCCAACCACATCAATTTTTGGCAATCCAACGGTGGAATGCAATGCTGGTAATTGTCTGTTGATATTGGTGATATCCACGACATCGCCATCTACGATCGTTATTTTTCCGACTCCGGCGCGTGCGATGAATTCGGCCGCAAACGAGCCAACGCCGCCCACGCCGACGATTAATACGTTTGCGTTTTTCAATTTTTCAAGTCCGTCTTTTTTGAAGAGCAGTTCTGCCCTTTCGGTCCATTCAGCCATTTTTTATTTCAAAATTCGTTAATCATTATTTAGCATTCAACCTTAAAAATATTCCGAAAATTTATTCCAATTTGTTTTTGCAGATCTTCTAAGGTTGTATTTTTATATTTAGCGGCCAAAGCATATACTTCGGCGATTGATTCTTCTACGGTATCGGTTTCGAGAAAAAAGCGATTGTCAGGAACCGATTGAAACACGCTTTCCAATTCGGGATTGCGCAACAGGTATTTTCCGAAAGACAAATAAAAACCATTATCGGTTAATTGCTTTGCCGTTTGTTCGTTTTTGGAAAAACCATGCACAATCATAGGAACAGAAATTTGCAATCGTTTTTTGATTGCAATCAATTCCTGAAATGCCGCAACGCAATGGATGATAATTGGTTTTCGATGTTTTTGCGCCAAAAGCAATTGACTTTCAAATACTTCAATTTGCAGATTTAAATCGATTTCAATCCTTTTATCCAGGCCACATTCCCCGAGCGCCAAACAATTCTGAAGCAGCAATTTTCTTTCAATAATTTTCAAATCCGCTTCAAATTTACTTTCGTCAATATGCCAAGGATGAATGCCGATCGAATAAAACGGTGTTTCGACAAACTCGTGCGGATATTGATTGACCACTTCCAAAATATCGGATTGGTTCGTAAAATGATGCGTATGTAAGTTGACGAACCGCATCAATCATGGAACTTTTTAACGCCGGCCTTGATTTCGATCTGGAGGTCGTTTTCCAAAGGCACGATCGGGCATGAATATTTATGGTTGTACGCGCAATACGGATTGTAAGCTTGGTTGAAATCGATGTCCATTATCTCGCCTTTTGGAATTTTCACATCGATGTACCGGCCGCCGATATACGTTTCGTTTCCGCTTGTCAAATCGGAAAACGGTAGAAACAAATAATCCGTATACTCTTTTTTCTTGATGAGCTCAACGTTCTGATACACATTAAGTTTAAATTCCTTTCCTTCAAGTGAAAAAGTAACTTCACCGTATTTCACATAAACCGGAAGCCTGGCTGTGGAAGTTTTCATCTCAAAAGGCTTTTCATCTTTGGTTCTTTTAAATTTGGCGTTGACAAAATATTTGGGATTTGGCGCGTAAAAATCGAGTCCGTGGAAATTGCGCCGGTCTTCAGCGGCAAGCGGACTTTTAACCGAATCGGCAAATTCAGTCGTCAGCTTATTCTGGAAAACCTGGACATTTACTTCATCGTATCTTCCTTGGGCAAAACCCAAAACACAAAGCATTAACGCAATAGCAGACAGTAACTTTTTCATCGAATTATTTCACGCAAAAATAAGTAAAATCAAAATGCCAAACGTTTAAAAGTTCGTTACAGAATTCGTAAATTTGTGCGACTCAAATGCCAATTTTCAATGCTTAAAGCGGGACTTTATCGCTATTGGGAAAG